>ERZ651776.878-NODE-878-length-39030-cov-4.407337_pt1 | contig 39030 bp, 38 predicted proteins | sample MGYA00514761_ERZ651776 | MGnify/ENA metagenome assembly ERZ651776
TTATTGCTCCCGAATCGCCTACTTTTCATATATTAAACGTTCAACATAATTTTAAAAAAAATGAAAGACAACGAAAAAAAATCAAAAAAAGACAACTCTAAAGTAGTAGATATGGACGGAATACCTGTCGCTACATCACCTATGTATATCAACCAAAAAGTAGTAAATAAAGATTCTAAAAGTAACAAAATCGATTTATCAAAAGATCTTTAGTTAGCTATTATCAAACACAAGGTAAAACTTTTACTCTTTTGTCTTTTTGCTATACAATTAGGTTTTGATCAAGTAGAAATAGATTCTGTTGTACTAGGTGAACTAGTAGTTCATAAAAAATATTGTTTATTACACTATTAAACAATAATTTGTATGTGCATCATATATCCATAGAATATTGTAGAAATTGTTATTATAGTAAGTGTGTGCAAATAAAAAATAGACTTAGAAATGAAATTTGAGCTACTATTTATAGAACAAATCTATATTGAGCAAATGACTCTGAATTTTGATACTGCTTGGAATGAAAGTCTAAAAAAAAACAAAAAGAGGCTGATTTGGGGAATTCCAATGATCGTATTAGGTGGATTAATTATTTACGGAAAAAATAATCTTGGGTTTTTATTCATCGTAATTGGAATTCATTACTTGATTAACTTCTATGATTATTACTCGTTTTACAAGAAAAATAAGAATACGTTTTTTGGATTAGTAGAAGCGGAAAAAAACGAACAAATAGAGGCTAACGAAAATTATTTTTGGGAATTTAATGATGACTATTTAAAATATAAAGATTATAAATATGAGGTAAAAATAAAATGGAAAGCTTTCAAAAGCGCTAGAGTAATTGACAAAAACTTATTTATTGATCTCAATAATGGAAATAACTCATCTTATATAATAGGTGAAACTGAGATAGGAACCGAAAATTTTCATAAACTAATAGTATTTGTAACAAATAAAATCGGACAGGAAACTAGTGCATAAAACCATGTATAATTTATTACTTGTTATAGCTTGATTAGGAAAATCTCCACGAATTTTCTATTTAGTTTCTATTCACTAAATTAGGTACTTAAAGAAAATAATTAATCTTATACTATATATACGCTATAAGAAATTTAAAATATGAGCCCTAAAGAAAATCTTGCCAAATTAAAACTAGAACTTCCACAAATCTCAACACCAGGCGGAAACTATGTCTCAGTCAACATTCGAGAAAATATTGCATATATAGCCATTCAATTTCCTATAATAAACGAAACGTATCTTTATCAAGGAAGATTAGGAAACCAGATTACGACCGAGCAAGGCTACAAGGCGATGGAATTATGTGCCTTACACGTTCTAGCTCAAATAGAAAATAAAATTGGATTTGATAACATTGTTGGGTTGAATCATATTGATGCATATTTTCAATCAGGAGAGAATTGGGACGACTCCCCGATTATAGTTAACGGAGCATCCGATTTGTTTGTCAAAATATTGGAGGAAAAAGGCAAGCATTCAAGAGCAATTTTTGGAGTTGATAAATTGCCAAGAAATTTTAGTGTTGGATTGACAGCCACTTTTACACTAGTTACGAAATAAAAACTTCTGTTTCAACTATAAACAACAAAACCACCATTGAAAAACACTTTGCTCTTCCTATTCTTTTTATGGTTTTTCACAGGATGTAACCATCAGAAAGTAACGCATCAAGAAACCGTTACTTCTTATTATCAAGCTAGAGACACAGGTGATTTTGAGCAATTAAAGACACTGGTACACGATAGCATTACCATTATTTCTGGAGATTATGTGATGCCCTATAATCCTACTAGTTTTTATGAAGTATTCAAATGGGATTCTATATTCAAACCGTCATATACACTTGTAGACGTAGAAGAGCAAAATGATCAGGTGATTGCTTCTGTGGCTATGAGTTCTCTCCGTAATGAGTTTTTAAAAAATGAGCTGATGACGTGTCAGTATGAAATCTCTTTTACTGCTGGAAACATCTCAAGAATCAAAGAATTAGACTGCAAAGATGTTGATTGGGGTGTCTGGGCAAAAGAAAGGGATTCTTTAGTGAATTGGACGAAAGTACACCATCCTGAACTCGATGGTTTTATCAATGATATGACTATGAATGGCGCACTACAATATTTGAAAGCTATAGCATTCTATAAAAATAGAAAAGATACGCTGTAATATTGGGTCGAAACAGCTTATGAGTTATTACAAACCTTCTAAGCATCCTGCTCTTCTTTACGACTTCTTGTAAACAAAAAAAAAGTATTATTTCACGAGATGCTATCAAAGCCTATAAAAGCTGCTGTATGCAAAAACTCTCCTAGCTTAAATCTTAAAATTTAAAATGCTATATAAGGCATGCTAAATAAGAATGTACTCATTTAATGCTTGCTTCAGAAACTAGTGAGATATACCATCGCTACCTTGAGAATTAAGTATTATCCAAGAAAAACGATGAAATATTTAGTAACTTAGGTAGGGATATGCAACGTTACTGAATTACATATCTCTGATAATTTGCACTTTTTTTACAATGAATAGAAATAAACTATATGTGTTTTTAACACTGACTTTTTTATGGTCTTAGACAAATTGGTTTATTGGATTGAACTATTTGTCAGATGGAATTGATCAAGAGTCCATTAGGAATTTTCTAATCCTCTTTTTTGTGGGGGTATATGGACCAACCATTTCTGCAATGATAACCACCCTCTTTTTTGATGGGCTTAAAGGCTTTTTAGAATTGCTCAAAAAGCTCATTATTTGGAACGTTCCTTTAAAAAGCTATGTATACGTTATCCTTTTACCATTGCTTTTTGTTATGATTGGTATTGGACTTTACAGTCAGTTTATAGGACATATTGGAGCGTTTGATAAAATGGCATTTCTATCAATACCCACGATATTATTGGCTGGATTGTATGCGGGTCCTTTGGGGGAAGAACTTGGATGGAGAGGCTTTTTATTACCTGAATTACAAAAAAAATATACCCACTTAAAAAGCGCTCTCATCATTGGATGTATCTGGTTTATCTGGCATATTCCGTTATGGTGGGCACCTTTCGGCACTTTGGTTAGTGGAGAATCTATATCGTTAATTCCTGTACTTACCTATTTTATCATGCTCATCTGCTTGTCCATTATTATCACTTGGCTGGTCATTCATTCTAAAGGAAGTGTCCTTATTGCTATTTTATTTCATTTGTCCATCAATGCAGGGATTGCTTTATTATTTTTTCCTGACTTAACAATGGATTTCAAAAAAGTACATCTATTATCGAGTATTGGAATGTTAGTATTTACTGGGTTTTTGATTATAAAAAATAAATTAAAAATACCTAGTAAAGATGATTATATGTAGTTATTAACTTCTTGTTACGCTAAGTAAACGTTCGGCAGAATGAGTATGCTGAGTAGGGTATTCATTATACATACGCTTTCGCGAAAGCAAAAAAAACCTAACCAAAACATTGAATGTCAATGTATAGATCGCTAATAAATGATCTAAGCGCATTCTTGTATTCTAGCTAACGCTTTCGCTAACCTTGCCTACCAGCAGGCAGGAGCGCACAAAAAAACACCCTAACCAAAAAAGTTAGGATGTCTATTATAGATATGCTGACACAAAATTTACGCTACATCAAAACGATCTGCGTTCATCACTTTTACAAAAGCTCTTACAAAATCACGAATAAACAATGGCTCGCCATCATTGGCACCGTAAACTTCTGCGATTGCTCTCAGTTCTGTGTTAGAACCAAAGATCAAATCTACGCGAGAACCTGTAAATTTCATTTCACCTGTACGACGATCGGTTCCTGAGAACAACGTATCGTCAGATGATAATGCTTTCCACGTGTAGGTGAAGTCTAATAAATTCTCAAAGAAATCATTAGTCAGTGCGCCTACCTTGTCAGTAAACACCCCTACTTTCGATCCGTTGTAGTTGGCACCTAACACACGAAGACCTCCTACAAGTGCGGTCATTTCTGGAATAGAAAGCCCTAATAATTGTGCACGATCAATCAGCAATGATTCTGGAGCGGTTTTCATACCATTTTTAATATAGTTTCTGAAACCATCGGCTCTAGGCTCTAAATATCCAAAAGAATCTATATCTGTTTGCTCTTGTGTAGCATCGGTACGTCCTGGCGTAAATGGTACCGTAATATCATGCCCTGCATTTTTTGCAGCACGCTCTACCCCTACAGAACCTGCAAGAACAATTAAGTCTGCCATAGATACATCAAAACTTGCGTTGTCTTGAACGTCTTTTAGCGCATTTAGTACTTTTCTAAGCTGTGTTGGATTATTTACTTCCCAATTATTTTGTGGTGCTAAACGAATACGTCCGCCATTAGCTCCACCACGCTTATCAGAATTTCTAAATGTAGAAGCAGATGCCCAAGCGACAGAGACCATTTCTGTTGCAGAAAGGTCTGTAGCGTCTATAGCTCCTTTAAGTGTATTTATTTGACTATCAGATAATGTATATCCGTTTGCTGCTGGAATCGGATCTTGCCATAGTAACTCTTCGCTAGGTACTTCTGGTCCTAAATAACGAGAAACAGGTCCCATATCACGGTGTGTTAACTTATACCAAGCTCTGGCAAAAGCATCTTCAAACGCTTTTTGATCTTTATGGAATTTTTCAGAAATCTTACGGTATTCTGGATCCATTTTAAGAGCGATATCTGCTGTAGACATCATTAAGGCTTGTGTTCCTTTTCCTCCTGCGGCTGGTGCTTGTGGTGCATCTGGATTAGAGGGCGTCCACTGGTGTGCGCCTGCTGGGCTTTTTGTAAGTTCCCAATCAAGGTTTAATAATACATCAAAATACTCACTATCCCAACGGGTTGGATGTGGTGTCCATGCGCCTTCAAGACCGGAAGTAATAGCATCGTCTAGTACACCTGTACCAAAGCTATTTTTCCACCCTGTACTCATCTCTTCTATCGTTGCACCATGAGGTTCTGAACCTACATATTTATCAGGATTTGCAGCTCCATGTGCTTTCCCAAAGGTATGCCCTCCAGCTACGAGTGCTACCGTTTCTTCATCATTCATTGCCATACGACCAAAAGTTTCTCTGATGTCATACGCACTTCCGAGCGGATCTGGTTTTCCGCTAGGTCCTTCTGGATTTACATAGATCAATCCCATGTGTGTCGCTCCTAAAAAGCCTTTCAGCTCTCTTTCTCCTTCATGACGATCTTCTTCGCCTAACCATTCGGTTTCATATCCCCAGTTAATATCTTGCTCTGGCTCCCATACATCTTCACGTCCTCCTGCAAATCCAAAGGTTTTGAATCCCATAGATTCTAAGGCTGCATTTCCTGCAAGAATAAATAAATCTGCCCAAGATAATTTCTTACCGTATTTCTTTTTGATAGGCCATAATAATAAACGGGCTTTGTCTAAGTTTCCGTTGTCTGGCCAACTATTTAAAGGCGCAAAACGTTGTGAGCCTGAACTTGAGCCTCCGCGTCCATCTCCTATTCTGTAGGTACCTGCACTGTGCCAAGCCATACGAATCATAAAGGGACCGTAGTGCCCGTAATCTGCTGGCCACCAGTCTTGAGAATCGGTCATTAAATCAATGACTTCTTGCTTTAAGGTTGGGTAATCAATACTATTAAAAGCTTCGGCGTAGTTAAAATCTTTCCCCATTGGGTCATTATCTACCCCATTTTGGCGCATGATGTTTAATTTTAACTCGTTAGGCCACCAATCTCTGTTTGTGGTTCCTAAACCAGCCACTATCTGATCTGGATTTCCTAGAAAAGGACATTTGGCAACTGCGTCTGGGTCATTAATATCCCAGACATTGGTATGTTTATTATCCATAATATATATGTTTCGATTTATTTACTGAATTGACTCTTTCAAAATTACAGCTATTCTATGCCAATTACTTATAAAATTTATCTATAAGATTTATCAACGCATCAACAAACTCTATAGCTTTGTACAACATCTTGTTTTGGTAGGGATATATACGCTTTCGCGAAAGCGTGTAAAGCATCAGACAGATGTCCTATGAAAAAGTTAACATCTTAAGTGGTATAGCTTTATGAATGATCTGTGAATAGTTGCCAAATCCAATAAACGATATAAACTACTTTTAAGTAATTTTTAGATCAAATCAAAAAGACTATCCACCGCCGGATATCGTTCCACGGTAAAACCTTCTGCATGATCTGTTCCTATGAGTCTTCCTAAGTCTCTTGCTCTATAGTTGATACTTTCTTTAAAAGTTAAACTCGAAATAGGCGTGTTTCCCTCTGGAGAATTGGGATCAAAAAATTGTGTTTTGTACGCGAACACCGCTTCGCATTTTTTGTCTATAAAACCACTCACATCTACAACAATATCTGGTGTACTATTTTGCCACTGTATGTAATGATAGACCGTTTTAGGACGCCATTTTTCCTGAACAACCCCATCTCTTTTGGTCTCAATTTTGACAAGACCACTTAAAAAACAAGCGTCACTAGCGAGTTTGCTTCCTTTACCGTGATCAATGTGACGGTCTTGGATGGCATTACATAAAACCATTTCAGGTTGATACGCGCGTATGACTTCTATAATCTTCAACTGACTTTCTTTATCGTTTTGAAAAAAGCCATCAGCGAGTCCGATATTTTCGCGAACGCTTACCCCTAAAATTGCTGCGGCATTGGCAGCTTCTTCTTTTCGAGTCTGCGCGGTGCCTCTGGTGCCTAGTTCGCCTCTGGTCAAATCAAGGATACCTACTTTCTTTCCTCTGGCAATTTCTTTGGCAATGGTCCCACCACAGCCTAATTCTACGTCGTCAGGATGTGCGCCTATGGCAAGTATGTCTAATTTCATGAAAGATTTTTTGATCGTTGTATGATAGGTATCCACATATTAATATATGATCTACTAAGTGGTTTAGGCGACTAATTTAGTAAATACAAACCGAATAAAGAATCCTTGTAGATTTTTAAACGCGAACTTGCGTTAGTGATTCATTTTGTAGACTATTTTAACATCCTTATTATTTTTCAATGATCGCTGGTATTATATGCTCCGTCATCATTTTATCAGCATTAAGATGCGCGGCTGGATTGTTATATGCAGATGAGGTAATTACCACAACAAAAGGGATGTCTTTAAAAATGAATATTTTATTTCCTCCATTACCACTACAAAAAGATACTTCATATTCTTTATCATGATGCGTAAAGGTTTTGTTCCAAAATAGATACCCATAATATCCATCTTCTATTCCAGCATAAGCTTGCGATACTTGCTTACTTAAACTTTTTTCTACCCACGCTTCGGTAAGGATTTGTGTATCATTCCATACGCCCTTGTTTTTATAGAGTTGTCCGTATTTAGCAAAATCTAAAGCGCTTAATTGTAAACCTCCTGCCGTATTGCCTACTTTTTGAGGTGTAAACTCCCATTGATACTTTGTAATCCCAAGCGGCTTAAATAATTTTTTATCAGCATAAGAAAAGAGTCCTTCAGGAACAGAGCTATGAATAACATCTCCCAAAACAACTATCCCTGCTGTAAAATAGGTAAAGTCTTTACCAATAACTTTGTCTTTGTGCATAGGCAAATCAAGAGCAAATTTCACCCAGTTATTTGTTGGGTACATATTTTCTTCATTTCCTGGATTGCTGTAATCACTATCGTCACCAACAAATCCAGAACTCATTGTTAAAAGAGATTTCAGTGTTACGGAATCTTTTTTTGTACTGTAATTTTTATAGGATTGTAAATCGTAAAAATCTTTTACTAAAGCATTTTCATCTTTTATGAAGTTCTCTTCTATCGCGATTCCTAACATAGTAGAAGCGATTGTTTTTCCAACAGACCGTGGGTCGTGTAATGTATTTCTTGTCTCGCCGTTAAAATATTCCTCAATTAAAAGTTGGTTATTTTTTATGACGACAATTCCGTTGATATCTTCAAACCTACCTTCTGCAATTTTTCGATTGAGGGCTTCAATTTTATTGCGATCAAATGTATCTTGAGATACTTCCCAACCACTATTAGGTTGTATTTTTTGAACAGGGATTAAACGCTTATCTACAGGTATTTCTTCAACTTCTACAGTAATGGCTCCTTTTGCTAATATCTCGCCAACTTTTAACGTATCTAGTTGCACATACGGTCTTACTTCTATACGTAACGTATGACTACCCTGATCAAGTGCATCTCGTCCCCCACCTAATCTCATAAATTTTTGCCACATAAACCAACCCCAATAATCTAGTTGTTCTGGAGCAACTAAGCGAATTGTATGGTGGAGTTGTTCTGTTTTGGACTCTTTTAATCCCGCGCCTTTATGTACATTTTCTACATAAATAATTTCTCCATCTACTAGAAATGTACATTGAAAATTTCCTTTTTCTAATAATTCATCTTCAGATAAGGTTGGAGCTATTGATTGTAAACTCTCTATAAGTGGCTTGTCTAATGTAAAATGAATGTTTAAAAAATTATCTTTAGTTAGATGGAATTCATTTGAATATCTATCTGGCGTAACATTCGTTTTTGAAGGATCCTCTTTTGAAAAATACAAACTTCCATTTTCTTTTACATGCGTATTTATTAATCCCAGCGTATTCTCATTCTTGCACGATAGTAGTAAGCAAGCAATAATTACTAAAAAATAGTTTGATTTCATCATAGTACTTAATTTGAAGTAAAAATATTGCTTTCAAAAACGCTGTGATTGTACAGAATTAACATCTAAGAGATTTGTTTCAATACAGTAGAAGGTGTTGTTTTATAAACTGATTTGAAGTTTGAGATAAAATGACTTTGGTCGTAAAAGCCACATTTATAACAAATTTCTGTCATTGAAAACTGATTTGAAGTAAGCAGGTAGAATGCTTTATTAAGTTTTAAAAGTCTTATGTAGTTTCCGAGTGTTGTACCAAAATAGCGACTAAACTCTCTAGATAAGTGAATAGGATGTATTTCTAATAGTGAACTCAAATTTTTAAGAGAATAATCTATGTCTTCTTCAAATAGCAATTCTTGAAGATTGTTTACCCAAATAGGTTTTTTAGCACTTTTACCTTTTTTTTCTTTTACAGAATCAAAAATTTCAATCAAAGATGCCTCGATACTTATGTGAGAATAGGAATCGTTTATTTTAGATTCAATAAATACCTTATTCATCAGATTCTTGATCAATGGGTTTTTCAAATCTATACTTCCTTCAAAATCTATTTTTTCAATATCATAATTTGAAAACCAATTCTGATTAAGTTCTATATGAAACCCTCTGGTAAATTCGTCTGGCTTTATATTATAATGAGCATCTTGCCAATTATGAAACAGTAGGCTTCCCGGTTTTAAATAATACGATTCTTTTTTATTTGCTTCAAACAACTTTCCTTGAAGTAAATAAGTGAAATATGGGTTTTCGTGATAATGCCAATCAACTTTACTGTGCGTGTATTCAGTGTCTGTAATGATTACATTTTCAAAAGATGACTTTTGGTAATGCTTTCCATAAAATTCACCTGTTTTTAGTTTGTTCATTACATATTTTTAATTCTGCAAGCTCTCTTATAATACAGCTTCTGGCTCTTCCAATTGCGCCATCACGGTTAGTAACGCTTGCTGAATATCTTCGATGAGGTCTTCTTTATCTTCGATGCCTACAGAAAAACGAATCAATCCTTCTGCAATACCTTGATTGGCTCTTTCCTCTTCTCCTAATAAGAAATGAGAGGTTTGCGCTGGAGAGAGCATTGTACTCTCTACCCCTGCAAGACTCATGGATGGTTTGATGAGTTGTAATGATTTTTGAAACAGTTCTGGATCCAATCCTTCTGCGAGTTCAAAAGACAGCATCCCGCCGTAGCCACGCATCTGTGCTGTCGCCAATAAATAATCAGGATGTGATTTTAACCCTGGATAGTATACGCGATTAATCGCTTGATTTTTATCTAACCATTTGGCGAGTTTCTTTGCATTTTTATTTTGTGCTTTCACACGTATCGCCATGGTTTTCATACTTCGCTCTAGCAACCATACGGTCATATCACTTAAGCTTCCGCCTAAGTTTTTTCCTAAATTCCAGATTCTGTCAATATGTTCTGCACTCGCTGCAACGGCTCCTGCACAAATATCACTGTGCCCACCCATATATTTGGTCGCACTGTGAATGATGATATCAATGCCAAATTTCAACGGATTTTGATTAATCGGCGATGCAAAGGTGTTATCAATCATGGTGATAATTCCTTTTTCTTTCGCTAGATCTGAGACCATTTGCATATCTGTAATGGTCATCAACGGATTGGAAGGGGTCTCGATATATAACACTTTTGTTTGGGCTGTGATCGCTTTCGCGAAAGCGGACTTATCCAAACCATCGGTAAACGTATAGTCGATTCCGTATTTTGTAAACTCCTCTACGACTAAATTATACGTCCCTCCGTACAAGGTTTTTTGAAGGACAATATGATCTCCTTTTTGTAAAAAAGCAAGTAAGGTCGTACTCACGGCTGCCATCCCACTTCCAAAAATCATTGCTGCTTCCGTGCCTTCAAGTGCCGCAATTTTCTTGCACAATGCTTCTTGGTTAGGCGTATTAAAATATCTTGGATATCGTTTTACATCCACATCCATAAAGGCATACGAAGAGGACATATAGATAGGTGACACTGCTCCTTGAAACTGCTCATCTTTGACTTCTCCTACATGCGTACAAATCGTATTTACTCCTTTTTTATGATTATCCATGACCTTATTTTTTATCTTATAAAAATACAAAAAACAATTCCTTAATTTTATAATATAAGAGATAAAGTACCTACCTTTATTTTTCAATGAAACTCATTACCAACATACACCAATTACTCGTTACGGGGGAATTTACCGCGCCGGTATCTGGGAAAGCTATGTCTCAAATGCCATATATCAATAATGCCTATCTTGTTATTGAAGAAGATCGCATTTACGACTTTGGGCCTATGGAGGATCTTCCTCCTGTTGCTGCCGTAGAGATTATAGATGCTACCGGGAAAATCGTATTGCCTATGTGGTGTGATTCTCATACGCATCTTGTATATGCCACGGGGCGGGAAGATGAGTTTGTAGATCGTATCAATGGCTTGTCGTATGAAGCGATTGCCAATCGTGGTGGCGGGATATTGAACTCTGTGGCGCGCTTACGATCTATGAGCGAGGATACCTTGTTTGAAGATGCGCTAGAACGCTTACAACACCTCATCTCATTAGGAACAGGTGCCATCGAAATCAAAAGTGGTTATGGTCTTTCTGTAGAAGCAGAAAAGAAAATGCTTCGTGTCATCGCACGGCTTAAAGAACAGGTGGAGATCCCTATAAAAGCAACCTTACTAGCTGCTCACGCGATTCCTTCGGAATATAAAGAGGATCGGGCAGCTTATATCCAACTAATTATAGAAGAGATGATTCCCGCTTTCGCGAAAGCAAAATTATGCGATTTTATAGATGTATTTTGTGAATCTGGCTACTTTACGGTAGCAGAAATGGAAGCGATTCTGGAAGCTGGAAAACAGCACGGTTTGCGACCTAAAGTACACGTCAATCAATTTAATGCCATTGGCGGAATTGCCGCAGCTGTCAACTATAACGCCCTTTCTGTAGATCACCTTGAAGAACTGACGCAAGAAGATATAGAAGCGCTTAAAGGAAGTCATACGATTCCCGTGGCTTTACCAGGATGTTCCTTCTTTTTAAGCATTCCCTATACCCCCGCTCGACAATTAATAGACGCAGGGCTTGCGCTTGCCATCGCCACCGATTATAATCCAGGCTCGGCACCGAGTGGAAATATGAATTTTGTCGTAGCACAAGCTTGTATCCAATTGCGTATGACTCCCGAAGAGGCGATCATTGCCGCTACCATTAATGGTGCATTTGCTATGGATGTTGCTTCAGAAACAGGAAGTATCACCAAAGGAAAGAAAGCAAACCTTATCATTACGACACCACAAAAGTCCTATAATACCATTCCCTATAGATTTGGACACCATCAAATAGAACAATTAATTCTAAACGGGAAAGTACTATGAGTTTACCCAACTTTAATTTAACAGGAGGATTACCAGTTTCAGATGCTTTTTTGAAGAAAGGTATTAAGACGTTTCACGATGCTGTACGTTATATACATCACCTTCCGTATGGGCGTAATGAAAATCCTCAAGATATCGCAAGTATTATTGAAGATGGTGTAGGGACGTGTTCTACCAAACATGCCTGTTTAAAAACCCTTGCCGAAGAAAACGAAATTCATAGCATACAATTAAATCTTTGTATCTTTTCTATGAACAAGAAAAATACCCCTAGTGTAAGTGACGTACTAGATAAATATCGCCTATCCTATATTCTGGAAGCGCATATCTGCCTATGTTATGATCATGAGCGCTTTGATTTTACATTTCCAGAGACCACTAAAAAACCTTGGGAAGCTGATATTCTTATTGAGACCACCATTGATGCTGATCAAATATTTGACTATAAAGTTTCCTATCATAAATCTATTCTTGAAGATTGGATACAACGCGACAATTTCCCGTATACCTTAGATAAGGTATGGGAGATTCGAGAGGAATGCATTCAGGCTTTAGCTAAATAACAACTCATGATTCAGCTTCACATCCAATCGAAAGAAACCCTAGATGAGCTCATCTCAAAAAGAGAGGGAGAAACTAAAATGGGAGAAAAATTACAATGCTGTTACAGTCTTGAAGATATTGACGAAAGCGACGCCACCTATGTTATTTTTGGCATTGCCGAAGATCTTGGCGTACGCGCCAATTATGGAAAACGCGGTACTGCCAAAGCTTGGAATTCGTTCTTAAATACCTTTGTCAATATTCAAGAAAATGAACATAACAAAGGAGAAAATATCCTTCTATTAGGACATATCTCTGTGACACCAGATGATATAAAGTATAGTTCCCCCAAAGAGGTTTTGGGAGATATTGTAAAACGTATCGATAAGAAAGTTGCCTTTATTGTAAAGACCATTATCGCCGCTGGTAAAATTCCTATCATTATTGGAGGCGGGCATAATAATGCATACGGAAATATAAAAGGAGCTTCAGAAGCGATTAACAACACGGTTAATGTCGTCAATATAGATGCTCACACAGATTTGCGTCATACAGACTATAGACATAGCGGCAACGGATTTTCCTATGCGCTTTCTTTAGATCATCCCGAAGAGGCTTCATTAGATAAATACACCGTTTTTGGATTACATAAAAACTATACACCACAATACATCTTCGACTTATTTGAAAAATATCCAGACAGATTACAGTACCATCTCTTGGAAGATACGTGGCAACGTGAGATTCCATTGACACAACAGTTTACCAATTGTTTGGAATTTATCTCAGAAAAGCCCTTTGGAGTCGAATTAGATTGCGATGCAATCACCGATTTTCCAAGCAGTGCGCAGACACCTAGCGGTTTTGATATGAATAACGTACGACAGTTTGTAATGCTTGCTGCATCAAAAAAACAGTGTCTCTATTTTCATATTTGTGAAGCATCGCCTGGACGAAAGAAAGTGAGACTTATAGGAAAAGCGATTAGTTATTTTGTGACCGATTTTATACGAACACACCATGCACATTAGGAAGTACGCACCCAAATATGCTCCAGATTTCAAAGCGCTCAATATGGAGTGGTTAGAAACCTTTTTTTACGTAGAACCGTATGACAATGAAGTTTTAAGCAATCCTGAAACGTACATTATTTCTAAAGGCGGTCATATCTTTTTTGCGATCATAGATGAGAAGGTGGTGGGCACCGTTGCCTTAATGCCAATGCCTGAGCCACACGTGTACGAACTCACTAAAATGGCAGTAGATACATCGATTCGTGGACAAGGGATTGGTCAGCAATTGATGGCGCATTGTATCGCTTTCGCGAAAGCGGAAAAAGCCCCAAAACTCGTTTTATACTCAAACACCCTTCTTGAAAATGCGATCTATATCTACAGGAAATGTGGATTTGTCGAAGTCCCTTTAGAAAAAGAGGTGCAGTATGACAGAGCTAACATAAAAATGGAATTACTACTAAATTAAAAATTATGAAACAGATTTTGATCCCGATACTTGCAGGTATCACGCTACTAAGCTGTAAAGAGAAACAAGCCGAAACGGCAACAACAGCAACTCCTGAAGAAACGACCACTACCGAAACCAAGAAACAACTTCCTTTTGAAGTGAACCCAATCAGCCATGCCACCATGGTATTGCAATGGGATGACACCACGATTTACGTCGATCCTGTAGGTGGTGCCGAAGCATTTGCCAAATATCCCACACCTGATTTAATTTTGATTACAGATATCCACGGTGATCATTTGAATATTGAAACTTTGGAAGGATTAGATACCTCTAATGCAAAAATTATCGCCCCAAAAGCAGTTGCCGACAAAATGCCTGAAGCTTTTGTACCACAATTAGATGTTCTGAATAATGGGGATAGTAAAGAACGTTTTGGCTTTGTTGTAGAAGCGATTCCGATGTATAATTTACGTGAAGAGGCGCTAAAATTTCACACCAAAGGACGTGGAAATGGCTATGTGATTGAAAAAGACGACACCCGTGTATACATCTCTGGTGATACTGAAGATATTCCAGAAATGCGAAATCTTGCAGATATTGATGCTGCTTTTGTGTGTATGAATCTTCCCTACACGATGCCTGTAGTTAGTGCTGCAGATGCGGTGCTGGAATTCGCTCCCAAAATGATATATCCATATCATTACAGAGGTACTGAAGGATTGAGTGATGTGGCCAATTTTAAAACGATTGTCAATAAAGGAAATCCTGCGATTGAAGTGGTACAATTGGATTGGTATGGGAAGGAGTAGTTAGGCTTTTATAAAAAGATCGTATCATAAAAACACAAATATAATTTATGACTTATAAGAATATCCTATTAGGACTCCTCATGCTAGGTATGCTAAGTTGTGACTCAAAAACAAAACAAATAGCAACGCCTGAAACGTATCAAGATGTCACCATCGTTGGTGCTATGAAAAATGTCATGTGGAAAGGAGAATTAGAAGGTACGATTCGTTTTGATACCATTTCAAACAAACGCCGACTTTACGGTCTTGGTCCAGAAGGTTATCTTACAGGAGAACTGCTCATAAACGATGGAAAAAGTTATGTTTCTAGAGTGACTTCAGATTCGACCATGGTGGTGGAGAAAACCTTTGAGGTTTCTGCACCATTCTTTGTGTATGCGACGGTTCAGGAATGGGATACGATATCCTTACCCAAAACGATCAAATCAATCAAAGATGTAGAAACCTTTATAGACACGAAGACCGCTGAGTACAAACGTCCTTTTGCCTATAAATTAAGTGGTAAAGTTGTGTACGCGATGATTCATATTCAGAATCTTCCCGAAGGGACTAAGGTATCTTCTCCCGATGAAGCCCATCAAGGACAAGTCAATTATACCTTAGAAAATGAAACTGTAGATATTATTGGGTTTTTCTCTACGGCGCATAAAGGTGTTTTTACACATCATGACTCCTTTGTGCACATGCATTTAATCACAAAAGATGAACAGAAAATGGGGCATTTGGATGCATTAGAAATAGACGAGATGAAGCTATACTTACCTAAAAAGTAAACTACGTAATCTAAATCATAACGACACATCATTAGAAACAAAATGAAAAAAATTATCTATTACGTAGCTACTTCTTTAGACGGTTTTATATCAGGACCCAATAATGACGTAAGTAATTTTGTAGGCGAAGGGAATGGTGTAGAGAAATATCTAAGTGATTTAAAACAATTTAGCACCGTAATGATGGGTAGAAAGACATACGAGTTCGGTTATCTGTACGGACTTACACCTGGTCAACCTGCGTACCCACACATGGAGCATTATATCTTTTCAGATTCGCTACACTTAGAAAATGCACATGATCTACTACATATTGAGACACTGAACATAGAACGTATTCAAGAGATCAAAGAACAGTCTCCCACCGATGTGTATTTATGTGGCGGAGGTGAGTTTGCTGGCTGGCTTTTGGATCATGGGCAGATTGATATTCTAAAGCTAAAAATCAATCCTATTATTCTAGGTGGTGGAGTTAAACTCTTTGGAGATTCTAAAACAAACGTGAACATGAATTTACAGGAAAGTCAAGTATATGACAATGGTTTACAAATTGTTACGTATGAATTGATAAAATAAAATGCTGAAAAGGAATAGAAGGGTTGAGGAGTTGAGGAGTTGAGGAGTTTAAATGTAAAAAAATATTACCGATCCCTATAATATTCATTCATTTTACGCTTTAGCGAACTTACCTGCCGAGAGGTAGGAGCGTACTAATCCTACAACAACAAAGAAATATGCCCAATCACGACGCGGTCATCAACGGTAATCTCATACCAATAATCATCAGGAGGTAATTGAGTACCTCTGTAGGTCCCATCCCACGCAAAAGTGAGTCCGTTACCACTCGTTAATAACTTCCCAAACCGATCAAAAACCCGCACAAAACTAGAAGAAAAAAACGCAGCATCAGGTAATCTAAAAACGTCATTAATACCATCGTTATTGGGCGTAAAATAGGTCTGGATGTTAAAATGGTAAAAGGACGTAATCACGGGAAGGCATCCGTTAGTTGTTCTCACAAATACCGTTTGTAAGCCGCCAGGGATATTTCTTAAAACAGGAGAACTTGTATAGGTTATCCCATTTAAAGAATACTCAAAATCACCTTCTCCTGCCACTTCTATCACGATATTTTCTCCCTCTGAAAAAATGGATGTTATTTCTGGAATAGCAATCCCTGTTACTTGAAAGGTTTTAGTGGCGCTACATCCATTATTATTAGTCACTGTAACGCTATAAACCCCACCCGTGGTTATGGTTATAGAAGGTGTCGTTTCACCTGTAGACCATAGATATTGAACATTGGTCACTCCTGCTGAAAGCGTCTCAACTTCTTGATCATTACAAATGTCTAAGGTCTCTAAAGGATTATTAAACGATGGAGAAGCTACTTGGCTACTACTTACAGGGGTTCGTGAAGTACTTCCACAATCAGTTCCTATAGCAAAAGATTGGGCATAATACGTCCCTATTGTTTCTGGGGTAAACGTAGTTCCTATCGCGAGTACTTCTGTACTCGTCTCACTCGCAAACCAACGGACTTCAGACCCTTGGGAAGTAGTTACTGAAATGGCAGGAAGTTCAACATTATCACAAGCAACAACGTCTCCATTGCTCACAGGTGGGTCGGGTCCCTCAACAAAATCAATCAGAAATGGATCAGAAAAAAAGGAACAGAATACATTGCCTAGATTATCTACATCTGTTGCGGTGTTGACTCTATAAAAAGTAGATGTCGTAATACTATCTGTGATGTATGTATCTGAAGTAGCGCCAGAGATATTTACCCAGTTTTGATCGTCATCGCTTAGTTGCCATTGGATAAACACATCGGGCGTTGTTGTTACCGTAAGTGTTGTATTTAAAGACGATTGATTATTACATAAGATCAAATTATCTTCTCCAGAAATCTCAGAAGTGATGGTCGTAATATTTCCACAAGCTCTAAAAACAATATCGTCTATCGCAAGATCATTTCCGCAGCCTCCGTTTCCGTTATTAATCATTTTCAGAATCACTTCTGTCTGCCCTGCTCCTGTTTCAAAAACAAGCCCGTAAGGTGTCCAAATAGGTGTGGGTGTGCCGTTTATATTTCCTGTATCTCCAGAGGCAAGTAGTATGGTATCGGTACTATCCCAAATTTGAAAACGTACATTTACTGGTATTCCTGTATTGGCACATACATTAGAGGCACTATTATATAAATTGAGAAGGAAAGCAGAAAACTCATAAGACGTATTCTCACAAAGTCCTTGTATTGTCCGATTATAAAACTGATCGGCTGTAAAGCTAGCGTTGACAATAAAGGCTCTTCCATTAACATCTCCAGGCGTATTATCTAGCCCTGAGTGAAAAGATCCTAGTTGTTGTAAGTTTGAGGATATGGTATAAAACCCATCTTCTGGCGCATTATTAACATAGGTATAGGTAGTCACCGAAGGATCTAACGCAGGACCGTTGGTGGTTCCTGTTCCAAAATCTTCTGTAAAAATAGGATCCCCTAAATCGCCTTCACAAAACCCCAACTGACCATACACCGCACCAAACGAAAGGATACAGCACAAAAAAGCGAGTACTTTCTTTGTGATTTCAGGCATTTCTTTCAAAGATAGGGCAACATAAAGGTGTCTTCCAAAATAAATTTAAATTGCTCCTAAGTTTATGCTATTTGTATAGTTTTATGAGTGAAAAATTAAAATTCTTCATATCCGATCACAAAACGCTTTCTACTTCTATCCATACTCATTTTCTTTTCGCTTAAAGCGAAAAAACATAGATCTCAAATCATCGATTATGTCCAAATATCCACTTCAATCCAATTTATTATATTTGGCATTATTCTTTCAAAAATCAAATCGATATGAAAAGAGTCGTTTTAGTTTTCTTAACAACACTCCTCCTTTTTGGCTGTAAACAGTCTCAAAATAATCTTGAAGATTCAGTTAAAGAAGAAGAACCTACAGGCGTTGATAATACTGCTTATAAATGGGGGGAAATGGCACTAACTGCCACAGCCAATGATACAGAAAGTTTTAAACCAAGACCAACCATTACATCGCGATACCTTGGGTTGATCTCTATTGCCATTTTTGATGCGTGGTCGCGATATGACGAAAAATCAATACCTGTATATCTTGACAACGTAGAAAGAAGGCCTGTTACTGAGCATACGTTAAGGAATAAAGAAATTGCGATAAGCTTCGCTGCTTTTAGAGCCATGAGCGAATATTATTATGAGGATACAGCCCTATTTGTAGACTTTATGAAAGCGTTAGGCTTAGACCCGACCAACGAATCCTTAGATCCAAATACTCCAGAAGGTATCGGAAATTTAGCTGCAAAAGCAGTTATTGAAGCTCGAAGAGGTGATGGTTCAAATCAATACGGTGAAGAGGACGGTTCCAATGGAAAAGCGTACTTTAATTATGTAGGATATGAACCCTTAAATTCGGCAGATGCTAATGTTGATCCTAACCGTTGGCAACCTAAATATTTTTCAGATGGGAAAGGTGGGCAATTTGCGCCTGAATGCTTAACGCCTTTTTGGGATAAGGTAACACCCGTAGCTTTATCATCAGGAGATCAGTTTCGTCCAGGACCACCTCCTATGATTGGGTCTGAACAATTACAAAAAGAAGTACAAGAGGTTATTGAAATGCAAGCCAACTTAACCGATTATCAAAAAGCATTGGTTGAATTTATGAGAGACGGTCCGCAATCGGTTCAGCAAGCGGGGCATTGGTTAAAATTTGCACAGGATGTTTCTCGTCGAGATAACCATACGCTTGACCAAGATGTGAAAATGTATTTCTATAATCAGGTTGTTGCCATGGATGCTTTTATTGCTTCTTGGGACTCAAAAATGTTTTATGATTATGCGCGACCGTATGCGTTGGTGCATCAATACTATGAAGATCAAAAAATCAAAGCGTGGGGAGGAGAAGGAAAAGGTATGATAGAGATAGACGGGAAAAAATGGAGACCTTATTCTCCAGAAACTTTTCTATGTCCACCTTTTCCTAGTTATGTTTCTGGTCATAGTACCATAAGTGGTGGGTGTGCTGAAGCCTTAAAAATATGGACTGGTAGTGATACATTTGGCTCAGAAGCTCAACTCGTTGCTGGGGCTATGACTGAGCCTAATTATAAAGGCGATACAATTACATTAAAATTTCCAACATTTACAGAAACCGCAGAAATGGCTGGAATTTCAAGAGTTTTGGGTGGTTACCACATTCAAGCAGACAACGTCGCTGGACTAGAGTTAGGAAGAAATGTCGCTAGAGAAGCTTGGAAATTTTACAAAAAACATATTGGTGAAGAATAATATTAAAGAAGCTATTAACTTTTTAAAGTAATGAGACTTACACCTCATTACTTTTTTGTTTTCTGAGTTATCTCACTATATTTAGTTTTCTAAATTTTGGTTTCTCAAAAAAACCATCAGAAACAAGTCTATCGTCTTTTAAAATAATGAGTAAGTCTACCGTAATTCAACTTAAATTTCCTAAAAGAACTCCTGCAAAAGCAGCAATAAAGGCAGTTACTCAACCTAAAGGTACTACACCTAAAGTAGGTTTGGCAACCTTGAAAAGATTAATGACTAGGAATCCTATTGACAGCCCTTTAATCTTAAGAAAAAAAAAGGGTGGTACCGCAGATGGTAGATTTGATAATAGAGGATCTCATAAGTATCGCTTACGAGAAAATGGAAGCGGAAAACCGCATAAGGGTGTTGACCTTAAAGGTAAAATAGGAGATGATGTGTATGCTGTAGCTTCTGGAGTAGTAGAGTACATAAGAGATACAGACCCCTATGTAAAAGGTAAAAAGGGAGGGGAGTTTGGTAAGTATGTACAAATACACCATGGAGATAACTTATATTCACAATACAGTCATCTATCTAAAATTTCTGTAAAAAAAGGAGAGAAAATTACGTTTTCAGATGTTAATGATCAAAAAAAAATTGGGGAGGTAGGTAAAACAGGTAATGTGGGAGGTGAAGCTCACCTCCATCTTGAAATATTTACATTAGATTCTAAAAATGGAAAATGGAAGGATCGACATGTGTATGACCCTGCACTAATTTTTCAATTCGCACAAGAAGAAAAGCCTACAGAAACTAACTAGCTACACTAACAATAACTACCTATATACTAAACTATATGAAGTCTAATTTTTCTGATATTCTAAAAATCAAAGAACCAGGAGGTATCCATTTAAATAGTCAAAAAAACGGAAAGGATAGAGCACCTATTGATATCGCTATTACGCGATCAAATACTATCGAATTCCCTTGGGAGAGTTCTATTGGTTTACTGCCTGACGATATAGATATTTTCAGAGAAAAAATAAAAACGTCTTTAGATATTAAAGCGACAAATTGGGATTCTTTAGACCTTACGTCATTAATTTATAAAGTACAACAAAATGACACATTCTATTATACACTCGTGCAATGGCTCAACTATGATAACCACTTACAACCAACACTGAGTGAAAATTCCAAGGTGTTAATCTATAATAAGCTAAGTAACTTGTATTACGAACCTTATTATTATGATAAAGATGCTATAACTTCAAAATACAAAACCTTTAAAAAAGAAAAATTTTCGAGAGAAAATATTAATGAAACTTTTAAAGAAATCACACATTTAAGAGCTGTTTTTAGACCTAAAGCTCCAGATATTAATTTAGACATATTGGACAACCTTCCAACAGTAAATATACCGCCAAGGACTGTAAATCCAATCAATGGAGGGTTCTTAAATTTAAATACGGAAGTTTTATCCAACAGGCTATCGGACACTAGCAAAGGGTTTTCAGAGAGCTTAAATTTTGTGAATTTAAACAGTACGACTACTTCTAACTATAATTTTCCTTCCCTAAGAAGTGAACTTAACAAAAATATATCGATACATGGTACTGATTATATAAATGGCACTTATGTTACGGATATTCTAAATCAAGCCAAGTCTAGTCATTCAAAACCAGAAGCAGATCCGATAAAAACTATTATTAAAAAACCATCACAATGGAAAGCATTGGAAGAATTAGTTTTTTATACAACAAAAGAAGATGTCTCTGCGAATCTTGAAAGTTCGCAACTAGACTTGTTATTAGTAAACAGTGACTTATCTAATGAGCATGATGGTTTATTTTATGAACAGATACAAGAAGAAAATAATTGGATTCTTAAACTTGATGAGCGCTATTACGTGATTCAACTTGAAGAAGAAGATGCCAAATTCAATACATTAGAATCATTTTTTTCAAGATGGGATACAAACATCAAGGACGTAGAATTAGTTGCATATAAAAAAGGAACTGAGAATTTAAAAAATGTATTACCCTCTAGCAAATATTTTGATGTAACGTTAAGTGCAATAATGGATCAATATCAAGACATTAAATCACTTCAAAAACTATCTAAAGGACGTGCAACCTTGGCTGAATCATTAATTAAGAAAGTTAGTGATATCGGTGATTTTGAATTCGAAGAGTTTAAAGAAGCACTATCTAATATAGAGGATAAACACAATACGCTGGTAAAATCAAACAATGATCTTATTAGAGAAGAAAGAGTTCTAATAGAGCGAATAAAAAGGTTTGGATACGAAATAGAATTAGGAGCAGATGGAAATGCACAAATCTTTAAAACATATAGTTTATTACGATTAATAAAAAAGGCTTTTAGAATCCGTAAACGATATAAAGTGCGAATTGGTCTTTTTAGAGTAAAATATAAGACCAAGTGGTACACTAGATATACCCATAAATGGATCAGAGTAACAAATAAGAAAATCATACCTATCCCAGAAACACCTTGGTCTGATGAAGTAGAAGCATTAAAAGATTCGGGATATGACGTTCATTTCCTAGAACTTACAAATCAAGGATATATTTCTGATCAGGGAGAAACGCTTAATGAGATTATGAGAGCTTGTGAAATCTCAGAATCTATTAGAATGAGAACCGCAGTCATGATTCCTCAATATGAAGAGAGTATCACAAAAGGACTACGATTAGTGGGATATGATCTATTTACAAGACCGCTACCAGGAGATGTCCCTACCTCTATTCCTAATGTAAGTGTAGAAGAAAATCTTGCTTACAGAGCCTCGTGGAGAGGCGTTGAGCTAAGTGAACTTATAGAATCTATAAATCTTGCTCCAGGTGAAAGCAGAAATATAAGTATCAAACAAACTTTTGAATCACAAAAAACTCAAACACAATCGATCACTTCTATATTAGATGTCACAGAAAAAAAATCGACTACATTCTCTGACTTTTTTGAACAAACAAACCGTAAGTCAAAAGAAAAAACCAGTAATAAAAACTGGAGTGCTAAAGCTAGTGGAAGTTACGGAGGTTTTGGAGGAAGCGCTTCAGGAGGGGGTTCTACGACTAAAACGAGTAAGTCTTTTGCCCAAGAAATTAAAAGAGCTGCCAACGAATCTTCGAGAGAGATGAAAAAGCAGTCTAGGGTTGAAGTCAATTCCAAACTCTCTGAATCTTCCAAATTAATTGTAGATGAATCAATCACAAGTCAAATACAGAATATTAACGACGGTGTCTCACTAAATCTATTTTTCTACCGCTTAGATAATGTATATCAAGGAGGGCTACATTTAGAAAATCTAAAACTCACGTACACAAGACCTCAACCATTAATCAAGGGAACTAATCTCCAAGATATTAGAACATTTGAATTCTATGAATTTGAAGAGTTTTTGAATATGGTTACAAATGATACACTATTAGTGTTGGTTACCGAACTTACCGAAATGGAACTTGAACTAAAAGAAATTGAAATCAGGTTTAGTATTGTTTTCAAAGTATTCAAAAAAATATTCAAAGAATATTTTTATAACATTCCATCAGAAGCATTTTTAGAATATCCTGAACCATTACAATCTAAAGATATAATAGGCTCTGGTGAAAGTATAGATGCGCAACCAGTATCTTCTTCACTATTAAGCCTTGTAAATGCGATTAAAAAACAAAAACTAGATTATCAAAAAGTAAGAGCAAAATTAAAAACCTATGTTGTTGACAATAAAGAATGGTGGGATGAATACAGAGTGCTCTTTGAACCGCTTAAAGAAATACAAGAAACTATAGAGGCAGAAGCTTATCAATTACTAAATGGAGTAGAATATGGTTTGATTCCTATAAGTGGCGCACATCTTTTTAGTATCCCTAGCAACGGGGCTTACTTAGACTGTTTAGTAGGAAGTTCTTCAGGATTAGAAAAATATTCTGAAGATATGCGAAATGAAGAATTAAATAGACAAAAAGCTGAAATTGAATTAATACGTGCGCAATCTCAAAAAATATTTAATGAAAACAGTACAGAATCTTATCCTATCACTAGCATAAAAATCAATAAGGTACGTATAGAAGATGGAGATCTTCATATAGATTTAGACAAATCATTACCCGCAGATAGTTGGATTATTAAAGTAAATAACCTCCTATATGGCAGCAATATGCATCAGAACAGAAAATTAATTATCTTAAAAAATTGGAACACTTCACTTGAAGAAATAAGCTCAATCAGAGTAATCGCATCAAATGGAATTTATATAGAAAAGAAATTCGAATAGATATAATTGGCACAAAAGAATATTGCTTAAAGGTGAAGATATTTGTACGCTTTCGCGAAAGCAAAAAAAACTTTAAAACAATAAATAATCTAACGTTGAGATACCCCTAAGATCCCGCTGAAAAAACGAGATGAGTTCAACTAACTATTTTGTATGTGTCTTTTCAGACTTTACAAAACAGCGTTTCACTCATGAAAAAATTCCGCGAGGACTGTGACATCACATCGCGGAATCTTTCCTTCAAAAGTGTTTCTTTCTATACTAAATGTATAGGATTATTTTAAAGTAAACGTTGTTTGAGCAATCAATGCTGCTCCGTCAAAAACATTTACTTTGTAAGTACCCTCAACAAAACTTTCGCCTTTCGGTGGTATGTTTTCGCAAATATCTAGCGCTGTGTTTTCATAGTAAAATTTAGAAACTTTACTATACGTAATCGTTTCTTCTTCAAAAGTGACGGATTCATTAACTCCTAAAATCGCATTGGTAGGGTCAATAACCTGTACATATAACAAGCGGTCACCTGCCTCAGCAAGTCTGTTTTGTGGTACTGTAAAACACGCTCTTACTTTATCTATTCTACGAGCACGATCGTTTTCTACTAGTTTTCCTGAAGAACGCTCGATTACACCTACTACTTTCAATTTATTAGCTGCCAGCGCTGAACCTAATTCTACACGTTCTGCTAATTTGTTATTCTCAAGAAATAAAGAATCCCCTACTCCACGTTGTACTTCTAGTTCATAGCTTGTACTATCTACTCGCATCGCTAGTAGTTTATTGGTCCCACGTAGAGAATCATTTTGTGCAAATAAGAAATCACGCTCTTTACGAAGTTTAAAAACCTCAGCTCTATATTTTCCTAAGCTAGTAATGGTTACTTCTTTCTCATTAATATCATCTATAAGGGCTTGTATTCTATCACGTGCCTCATTGAGTTCTGTATCTTTTAGATTATTTTCTTCAATGACAACATCATACTTATCATTCATCTCTCTGAGGTTAGCAAGGACTAATGTCTTTTCTTTTGTAAGTTCTGCCTTTGTCTCTTTCTCTTGGTTGTATAGTTTGTAAGCAAATGCGCCAGCAACTACGAGTAGTACAGCGAGAATCCCTGTAATGATTTTTATTCCGTTATTATTCTTCTCGTTTTCCATGGTTTTAAAAATTTATGTTTAATGGTTATACGTATAACGACTCTATTTGGATTATGGTGTTTATGTTTTCACGAAAGTAAGGACATTTAAAATACTATTAACATACTATCATAAAGTTTCCCTAAAAATGATTAGTTGTTAAACTTTTTAAACCAAGCTAACGTATGATTCACTTTTGTGATGAGATTGCTAGGTCGAGCAGCAATCCCGTGTGAGGCCTCAGGAATTTCGACTAATACTGTTTCTTTTTTCCGAATCTTTAATGCGTGATATAATTGTTTGGCTTCACTAGGAGGTGTACGCAGATCGTTCATTCCTACCATGACCATAGTGGGGGTTTCTATATTTCCTACCAATGATAATGGCGAAAACTTCCAATAGCCTTCAAAGTTCTCCCACGGCTGTCCCGGATAGCGAGAATTGGCATATCCATAATAATTATCTGCCACCAATGTTTTTGAAATCCAATTCATCACTGGCTTTGCTACCACAGCCGCTTCAAATCGATTGTTTTTTCCTATGATCCAAGCAGTCATAATACCACCCGCACTTCCGCCAGTTACGTATAATTGATCTTCAGAAGTGATGCCTTTGGCAATACAGGCATCTACGCCATCCATCACATCATTGTAATCTTGTCCTGGATAGTTATTATAGAGTAGGTTCCCAAATTCTTCTCCATAACTGGTACTGCCTCTAGGATTAGGATAAAAGACCACATAGCCAGCAGCAGCATACAATTGAATCTCTGCCGAAAAACGATCTCCATAATTTAAAATCGGACCTCCATGATTCTCTACCAATAAAGGATATTGCTTTCCTTTCTCATAAAAAGGCGGATATACGATCCATCCCTGAACATCACGACCATCATAAGATGATTTGTATCAGATCTCTTCTACAGTACCTAATGTACGATATCCAAGAAGATCTTCGTTCAATTGCGTACGGATTTTAGGTTGTTTGTCTTTTTTGGACAGAACACCAACATCGGCTGGACGATCTGGTTGTGAGTGCGTAAAGGCAATCGTTCCGTTGTTGGATACGCTGTAACTACCACTCGCATACGGACGCCCTAAGGTAGTGCCACCAAGATCATCTGCTAACTTTGATACCTTCCCAGAAAGAGTAACTTGTGCAATTTTAGAATTTCCCTTATCATCATACGTACAGTAGATCAAATTGCTATCTGACGCCCATTGTAAGTTTGAAATACTGCGATCTAAATTTGTATTAATTTCTTTCTTGTTACTCCCATCAATATTCATCATATATAATCGACTTACCTGATAGGTTTGTACTTTATCATCATAGCCAATATAAGCGATCTTCTTTCCGTCTGGAGATACGATAGGACTTCTGTCGGGACCATTGCGATCTGTTAATGCAGTGATGATTCCGGTTTGTGTATGCACACTATATATTTCGCTGTTGCGAAAATCATATTCCCATGCTTCCGTTCTATTTCCTGAAAAGTAAATGTGCTGTGCATCTCGGGACCAACTTAACGAACCTCCATGATTGAAATCACCCGAAGTAATTTTACGAGCCGTTCCACCTTCTGAAGAAATAATATAAATATGACGAAAGCCTGGTTTTAAATAGCCTTGCCCGTCAGCTTCATGCTTAAAACGATCTGTGATTCTAGGAGTCTCCGCCCATTTCGCGCCCTTTGGTTTTTTAGGCATACTTGCAATCACGGGAGGAGCCACATACTCCATAGCACTAAAAGAAAGCCACTTCCCATCGGGAGACCAACTTAATCCTGAAGGACTATTTTCTAATTGACTCAATCGTGCTGTAACACCAGATGCAACCCAATACATAAAGAGTTCGCTCCCTTCTGACGTACTCGCGATGTATGCAATTTTTGTTCCGTCGGGGGACCATCTAGGTTGCGATTCATTCCCATCAAAAGAAGTAAGCTTGCGATGATTTGTCCCATCTGCGTGGATCATCCATAAATTCCCCTTGCTTCGATCTTCCATAATATCAAAACCCGTACGTCTATAGATCACTGTCGTTCCATCAGGTGCTATTTGAGGATCGTCAGCATATTCTAATTCAAAAACATCTAATGCTTCAAATGCTTTGGGTTGCTGTGCAAAGAGAACACTACTTACTAATAATACGATACAAAGTCCAATATACTTCATCATTAAAATCTGTTCATTATACATTTTCAGAACTCTAAAATAGTAAATCTTACGCTGGTTTTTTTACTAGTGCCTCCTTTTCCCTTACGATCTGCTGATACCATTCTGTTCAAAAACACTATCGTATGTTCTGATTATATAACTTCATTGGAATAAAAAATAATTTCTATCGTAAAATTAAAGCTGTAAGTAATCATTTTTTAAAATTTAAAAAATTATACAAAGTCAAACATCGGGACTTTTGGATCACTCATCGAATTTATGAGAATCATATACGCAAAGTGTATGTATACCGTTTTAAATAGTATACTTTTATAATATACTATGCGCCCTTATAGTATTTACAAAATAGTAAAACCCAACTTAATATGTACAATGATGATGATGATGACCACAATTACGATATAGACTCTTGGAGACAGCTCCCTGTTTTTATTCAGGCTGAGGTCATCTTAAAACTAGTCGAACGTATCGTAGATTGTATTCCCAAAGAAGATAGTAATGCCTCTTCTGAGTATGAGTATGCCCTTTTTGACTATCATACCAATAATATGATAGAAAATGCACTTATCATTCCTGCAAAAATCGCGGGTATTCACGGTGTGGAATTATATGACATAAAAATGGAAAATGCTGTGATCATCCGTAAAGCGGCGCATGAAATTATTCTTAATTTACGCGGACTTCAAATAGCAGGTTTTAAAGAAATAGAGTATTTAGATTTACTTCGTAAAGAGATTGAGGTTTTACGCCCTCTATTTGCTGTGTGGGTTTCAACCTTCAATCCCTATAACTATATTATAGATCGTTGGGGCTTATTTAATCCACCAGGCGTGCACTACAATGATAAAATGCCTGAAGATGATTTGCCCTATGACAGTAACCACTCCCATGACGACTTTGATAGTGAAGAAGATTAATGTTTCTCTTTAAAAGGGATTCTTGAGGTATACGCTTTCGCGAAAGCGTATACAACTTATTACACTACTTTAATTTGAGAATAGGATTATAACGTACTACTTGAGAGAGTACGATCTGTGTTTTAGACTCGCCATACGTTATAATTTGATCTATAAATCGTTCTAGATGCTGTTGGTTATGTAAAACCACTTCCATCACTATATTTTCATTCCCTGTTATCCGATAGCAATTGATCACCTCATCCCACGTTTTTACAATCTCTAAAAAGGGTTTTAGTTTCCCCATAAAAGCACGTAATGTGATAATCGCTTTAAACTGATATCCCATTTCAAAAGGAGAGACAATCGCTTTAAACCCTGTGATGATCCCCATATCTTCCATTTTTTTAATCCGTTCAGAAACGGCAGGAGAGGTAATGCCTACTTGTCTTCCTATAGAAGCATTAGACTGTCTTGCATTTTTTTGCAAACACTTTAAGATTTTAAGATTTAATTCATCTACCATATACTTTAAAGTTTTACTTCAAAAATACATCATTTTTAAAGACAAAACACTCTTTTGCTTTAAAATCAAAAGTTAGGTTGCCTTAATATGATTGTAACTTTGTTTTTATAAAAGATGGAAAAAGTACCTAATTTCATATCACAAAACGAAATGTCTCTCAGAGACACGTTGCTTTATAGCAAGGCATTAGATATCTATACCCTGTCTAGATCTATCACATCACATCTAACTGATGACAGAACGGTCAATGCCTTATATACATCTAAGGACGAGTCTGATAATACGTTAGAAGAAATTGTGATAAGTGCTGTCACATTACCATCAACCATTGCCATAGCACAAACTACCAAAAATATTCGCCTTCGATTAGATTCTACCAATAGTATTATACATCACATCGACAAGATACGTGCTAATTGTAAAAAACTTCGGAAAATCTCAAAACGTAACAGAGAACACATGCGTGTTTTATCTTCAGAAATTCTAAAATTTAAGAAGATGTACAGACAGTGGAATATTGCTATTACACAGCAAAATTAAACGATAATTCTTTAGCACAAAACAAGAAATCTGATAGCAATACAAAACTAGTTTTCGGCTTGTATACCTGCATCTAACAAATTCATACAATGCTAGTTACTTCTCTATTTTTAGTTTTTAGATCATTTATCAAAACAAGAAAATAAAAAATAGCTTTTTTTTGTAAGTTCTATAAAAAAAATAGACCATTGTTTTTATGAAGAAGCCATTTTTAGAATCTATTACCAAAGCCATTTTTTATTACGGTGATGAAGAAATACTAATTCCCTATTCAGAAACAAAGCCTTTATCACTCTATACGTTTATTTGGGCACAAGAAGATGCTGTTTCTCTGAAGATAGATCAAGTTGATTTTACTCTTCAACCTGGTCAAATCATTGCCCTTACCCCTTTACACCATTTACAATATATAGACGGGAGTGCTGTAGTATACCAATTTAACAGAGAATTTTATTGTATTAAAGATCATGACAAAGAAGTAGGATGCGTGGGTATTCTATTTTACGGAAATTCAGAATTACCCGTTGTGACGCTTGAAGAAGATCAAAAGCATAAACTCCAGATATTACACGAGGTATTCTTAGAAGAATTAGAAACCGAAGATAGTATCCAAGCTGAAATGTTACGTTTATTAATGGCTCGTTTTATTATTAAAATTACACGTCTTATAAAATCACAAGGGAATTATGGACACGTAGTTGACGAAAAAATAGAGCTTATACGCACCTTTACATTTCTAGTAGAAGCACATTTTAGAAAAGAACATTCGGTTTCTTTCTATGCTGCCGAGCTAAATAAATCTCCCAAAACAATTTCGAATTATTTTTCCAAATTTGACAAAACACCCCTACAAATTATTCACGACAGAATCGTCCTTGAAGCAAAAAGACTCCTTACCTACACCGATAAATCTGCCAAAGAAATCGCTTTTGAAGTTGGCTTTCAAGATGCTTCTCATTTAAGTAGGCTTTTCAAAAAACAAACAGGAGAATCTCCATCTGCATTCAAAAATAAATCAAGACAACTCGTTACTCTTTAATTTAGTATGACTAGGTATTTGTAGTATACCTATTTCTTTGTATTTTTCTGCTATAAAGAAACACGTGTATACATGTCAAATACAGGATTGATTATAGAAGAACGAAGTCGTGATATAGGAGACTTCTTAGTAGGACGCTTGATTCCTTTTCGTAAAAAGAGAATGGTAGGTCCTTTTATTTTTATAGATCACATGGGTCCTACGGAGTTAGGTCCAGAAAAGTATATGGACGTAGATCAGCATCCTCATATAGGACTCGCGACACTTACCTATTTACTAGAAGGAAAACTAACTCATGAAGATAGTATTGGAACACATCAGGTAATACGACCTGGGTCTGTCAATTGGATGGTGGCAGGAAAGGGATGTGCTCACACAGAACGTACCCCACAAGCATCTAGAGACCGTAAAGAGATCTTTACCATGCACGGATATCAAATTTGGGTAGCACTACCTAAACATCTGGAAGATATCGAACCAGCATTCCATCATATAGAAGCAACGGCATTACCGCAATGGTCAGATCAGGGAGCTCAGTATACATTGGTTGCTGGTCAAGCATTTAACCAAACGTCTCCTGTCCCTGTTCATTCAGATTTATTTATGATGGCAATTACGACCACAGAAGCACATACCTTTACAGCCAAAGGAAATGTAAAAGGTGAAATAGGCATTTGCATCGTCAGCGGACATATCACAGCCTGTGATCAAACCATAACAGCGGGTAATATGCTGGTAAGTAAAATTGAAGATGTTTGTACTATAGACATCGCTGCAAACAGTCATATCCTCATATTTGGTGGCGAACCTTTTCCTGAAGAGCGTCATATTTTTTGGAATTTTGTTAGTCATTCTAAAGAAAAAATTGAAAGTGCAAAAGAAAAATGGAAAGCAAAGCTATTCCCAAAAGTAGCAAATGACACCTCGTATGTCCCGTTACCAAAACCTCCAAATTTTAGCAAATAATGTATCTTGCAAAAAAAATACAATCCCATTAATTACAATAGTTACCCTTTTGAAAAATTACATCATTCTTTTAGCTTTATGTTTCTTTACCATAGTATCCTATAGTCAGAAACATTCCCTGACCTCTCAAGAACAAGACACTTTAAATATTTGGCAACTTGCTAAATATGATGGCGCTTCCGCTTTTGGTGGATTAGCACACGCATATACACGCCCCTTACATTGGGACGGAGAAGATTGGGCTACGTTTGGTTTTGTAGTTGGAGGCACTGCCCTATTATATTTTGTAGATGACGAAACAAGTGATTTTTTTCTAAAACAAGACGGAACCTCTCCTAATATTGCGAAGGAGTTTGGAGAACGTTTTGGAAGTCCGCAAGTAGCTTACGGAATCACCGGTTCTGTATACCTATTTGGGCTCTTTACAAAAAACGAACGCGTCCGAGAAACAGGTGTTTTATTAATTTCTTCGGCAACAGCCGTTGGCTTAATTCAAACCGTATTAAAAACAACCGTTGGAAGGTCTAGGCCTCAAAATGGAGAAGGGAAGTTTGCTTTTAAGCCTTTTAGTGGAGAATCTGGCTTCAGGTCTTTCCCTTCTGGACATACCATCCTGTCCTTTACCACCGCATACGCAATCTCAAAACAGTTTAAAAATCCTTGGGTAAAAGCGGGTATTTATACCGTAGGTATGATTTCTCCTATATCACGCATTGTAAATGGAGCGCATTGGTTGACCGATGTCGCTTTAAGTATTGCCATAAGCATCGCTACTGTAGATGCTATCGATAATTACCTGAATGGAAAAAATCGCTATCCTGGCGATCCCCATAAAAAAGGCATTACTTGGAATATTAATTTTGGTGTAGGAAGTATGGGAATTGTCGGTCGATTTTAAAAGACAAACAATATGCCCTATGACTTTTTTATAGAATGGCTTTACCCGCTCCCAATTAAACATAAAAAAATGTTTGGCGTAGATGCTTTTTATATAGAAGATCAAATCGTCTTTGCTCTATGTCAAAACGAAAAATACCAACAAGACCACGGCATTTGGATTGCTACCAAAAAGCAACATCATCAAAAACTAAAACACCAACTCAAAAGTGTCAGACCTCTTTTATCTATAGGTATCAAAACATGGCTCGTCCTTCCTGAGACCCACGATGCTTTTGAAGAAGATGCACACACACTCGTATCCCTATTAAAATCTAGAAGTCCTCTTATAGGAAACATCCCAAAAAAAAGAAAACCCTAAAAATAACTTTCTAGGGTTTCCAGCATCAAATTGGGGGATAGACATATCAAGAGTAATATTACCTATACATAGACTTGTCATTAATACTTAACCATTCAGTAGTAAAGTCTACACATTCTCATATACGTTTGAACTATCATTTTTAGATGTTCTTGCCTTCAATTTTTTTCACTTTCGTAAAAAAATACCAATTTCTATACTTTATAGGTACTATTGACCATCATTCGGGAACTTATGGCTAGTCAATCGCTGTAAGACCATGGCTACTCCTTAGACCAAGTCATCAAATAAAAATAACGATGACAACAAAACACATTTCCGTATTAAACCTTATTACTGTTTTCACAAAAGGGAAAGCTAAAATCGTAGAATCCTTGAACGCAAAAATATATTGTTCACAAAAACACCTACACGATTATTACTGTGATCGTGAAGCATCCTAAAAATTTAAAAAACACGTACGATACGTACACCTATTATATAATCAATAGTAAACAATTAAAAACAGAAATTATGAGCACATTTAATGTTCCAACAAAAGACCAAGTAAACGATACCAACAAAGCAATATTTGAAAAACTAGAAGGCGCTTTAGGATTTGTCCCAAACTTATATGCAACATACGCACATTCTAACAACGCACTAGCAAACTACTTAACATTTGCAAATGCCCCTACTTCGCTTAAAGCGAAAGAAAAAGAAGTTGTCAACCTTGCCGTAAGTGAAGTAAATGCGTGTAACTATTGTCTTTCTGCACATACAGCCATTGGTAAAATGAATGGATTTACAGACGAACAAATTTTAGAATTAAGAGCTGGAAATGCCTCTTTTGATTCAAAACTTGATGCCTTGGCAAGACTAGCTAAAAACATCACAGAAAATAGAGGTCGCGCCGAAGCTACCGTTGTAGACAATTTCCTAAACAAAGGATGGTCTCAAGAAAACGTAATTGATACGATTGTATTAGTAGGAGAAAAAACAATCTCAAACTATATACACAACACCACACAAGTGCCTATTGATTTTCCAGTGGCACAACCATTAGACGCTGTAGTAGCTTAATTAAATACCTATATAAACACACTAAAAATTTTAAACATGAAAAAAGTAATCACAGTATTCGTACTTATATTCACTGTATCATTTGCTGCACAAGCACAAGATAAAATGACAAAAGGCGCTCCAGCAAAAAAAATAACACTAGAGCAAACCAAAGGGGAGTTTACACAAAAACAATTGACGGTATCTGAAGGAACCTACATTTTTGAAATAGACAACAATAATGTAGGACACAACGTAGGTTTTGTATTAGTAAAGAAAGGACAAGAGCTCTCTAATCCAGAAAATCATATCAAAACGGCGTATGTAACAGCGGCGGTAGAAAATAACACGACAGGACATTCTAATCCTACGACATTAACAAAAGGTGAATATATTTATTTTTGTCCGCTGAATCCAACATCTACAGATAATACCCTTATTGTAAAGTAATCCCACAAATGGCTACTTGACACCTTAAAAAGACCGCCCCTACTGGCGGTCTTTTTATATATTCCAATACCATATATTCCCATTCTTTCAGTACTTTTGACACAAAATAAGAACTATGAAAACCATCTATTTTGTTATTTGCCTCTCTCTTTTAGCGATCAGCTGTAAAAATGAGATCGCTCAAGAAAAAGAAACCTCACAAGAAAAAACAACCGAAATAAAAAAGGAACGCTCTGAAGCAGAACAGATTGCTTACAAAAACGGATTGGAACATTGGGATGATGTGTCTCAAATAGATTTTACGTTTAATGTAGATCGAGGTGGTCAAAACGTAGCCAAACGTTCTTGGTCTTGGAAACCTAAAACCAATGAGGTAACCATGACCAGTGGAGATAAAGTGGTATCCTATAATAGAGCTTCTTTAGATAGTATCTCTAGACAAGCAGATCAAGGGTTTGTTAATGATAAGTTTTGGTTATTAGCTCCGTATCAATTAGTCTGGGATGAAGGCACCAACATCACCGTTCAGGATACAGCGACAGCTCCACTTTCGCAAAAGCGAACTAAAAAATTAACTATTGTATATGGTAATGAAGGCGGCTACACACCTGGTGATGCGTATGATTTTTATTATGATGAAGATTATATCGTAGACGAGTGGGTATATAGAAAAGGGAATGCATCTGCACCTTCAATGATCACGACGTTTTCTGACTACCAAGATTTTGGAGGGCTTAACATCGCTACTTCACACTCTGATAAAGAAGGGAACTTTAAATTATACTTTACAGATATAAAAGTAGTCAAGTAGATTACCGCTTTACCGCAATCACTTCGATTTCAATCTTTGCGCCTGCGGCAAGGGCTTCGGCGGCAAAGGTGGTACGTGCGGGTTTTTGAGGTAAGTAGGTAGTATAAATGGCATTAAATGCAGCAAAATCCTCAATATTATCAAGAACTACAAGAGATTTCACGACGTCACTCATATCCATCCCATGATGTGCCAATACCGCTTTGATATTTTCTAACGTTTGCTTTGTTTCTGCTTCAATGCCACCTTCAACAAGTGTTCGAGTAGTTTGATCCATTCCGATCTGACCTGATAAAAAAAAGAGATCCCCTACTTGCACGGCATCAGAAAATGGAGCTGTTGCTTTTTTTGGTTCGTGAGAGGCGTGATAGGTCACTTCGATAGGTGTGGTTGTCTCGATATTTTCAACCTCGGATACTACGGGTTTGGTTGGTTTTGTTTCGCAAGAGCAAAGTAAAATGGCAAACAATACGATCGTTAAAAGAGGAGTTTTCATAGATAATGATGTTAGAGACGATAAATGTAACAGATAATTATCGCTTTTTTATGGGATTGTTTATTTTTATGCTTTCGCGAAAGCGTACAAAAACGAACCCCCAATATAGTACATACGCTTTACAACCAACATATTATGGATACCAAACAAGAATTTTTTGATTTTATTAAGGCTGGGAATACGTTTAAAGGCGACTTTATTACGATGGGAGCAGCGATGCTGGAAGGAGAAACGATCACAAATGCTCACGTAAAAGTACCCTTAAAAACTTTAAATCGCCACGGATTGATTGCCGGAGCGACAGGAACAGGAAAAACAAAAACTCTACAAGTCCTTGCCGAAAATCTATCGGATCAAGGGATTCCTGTGTTAATGATGGATATGAAAGGAGATCTTTCTGGGATCGCTAAAGCAAGTCCGGGACATCCTAAAATTGATGAACGCCACGAGAAAATTGGACTTTCTTTTGAAGCCAAAGATTTTCCTGTAGAAATTCTCACGTTATCAGAACAAAATGGAGTGCGACTTAGAGCCACCGTAAGTGAGTTTGGTCCTGTGTTGTTTTCTCGAATTATAGACGCTACCGATGCACAATCTGGGATTATTTCTATCCTTTTTAAATATAGTGACGACAACAAATTACCATTATTAGACCTTAAAGATTTTAAGAAGATTTTACAATACGCAACCAATGAAGGGAAAGAAGAGATTCAAGAAAGTTATGGACGGATTTCTCCATCTTCTTCTGGATCTATCCTTCGTAAAATTGTAGAATTAGAACAACAAGGTGCTGATATTTTCTTTGGAGAAAAATCATTTGATACCGATGACTTAACGCGAATTACGAATGATGGTCGTGGGATCATTAATATTGTTCGTCTTACCGATATCCAAGACCGCCCAGGATTATTCTCTACGTTTATGCTAAGCCTTTTAGCAGAAATCTATGCGACCTTTCCTGAACAAGGTGATAGTGGTCGTCCAGAACTGGTGATTTTTATTGATGAGGCGCATTTGATTTTTAAAGAAGCATCCAAAGCGTTACATAGTCAGATAGAAAGTATTGTAAAATTGATCCGTTCTAAAGGCGTTGGGTTGTACTTTGTCACACAAAACCCCACCGATATTCCAGAAGGTGTTTTAAGTCAGTTGGGATTAAAAATTCAGCATGCGTTACGTGCGTTTACGGCAAAGGATCGTAAAGCTATCAAACTCACAGCTGAGAATTATCCAGACTCGCCATATTATGATACCAAAACAGTATTGACTTCGTTAGGTATAGGAGAAGCACTCATCTCTGCACTTGATGAAAAAGGACGTCCTACCCCACTCGCTGCAACAATGCTTAGAGCACCGATGTCACGTATGGATATTCTCTCTCAGGAAGAACTTGATGAGATAAATTCCAATTCAAAACTCGTCAAGAAGTATAGTGAAGTAATTGATAGAGATAGTGCCTATGAACTTTTAAACAGAAAAATCGAAAAAGCTAATGAAGAAGAAGCGAAAGCAAAAGCGCAAGAAGAGCGTGCTAAAGCTTCAAAATCAAGTTCGCGTTCAACTCGAAGTTCTTCTAGACAACCTGCGCAAAGCGCTACTTCAAAAGCGATCATTAAAGTGCTAACCAGTGCAACAGTGATCCGTAGTGTTTTCGGAATTTTAGGAAAAATGCTTAAATAATCTTATTAAAAATAAACCCAAATGAATCGTATTTATAGTGTATTACTTATCCTTATCCTATCTATGGTGTCTTGTACAGAAAAAGACACTTCTTTTGTTGTCACAAACGAGGCTGTAGGGCCCGTGACAAAGACCACCAAAATCAGTGATCTTGAAGTATTATTTAAAGAACCTACTGATAGCCTTATTAAAACAGAGGCTAACAATTATGTCCTTTTTGAAAAGGGAGGAAAAAAATTAATGAAGCTTTCTGCAAAAAAAGATGATAAAGAAGTGATTGATCATATTCAGTTTTTTGATGATCGGTATACTACTGATAAAGGCATCTCCTTAAAAAGTACCTATCAAGATATTCAAAATGCGTACACCGTAAAGAAAATCAGCAATATGATCGACTTTATTATCGTGTCTGTAGAAGAAAGTGAAATCTATTTTATCATAGACAAAAAGCACTTAGCCTCTGAAGTTCGCTTTAGTACAAGTAGCAGATTAGAGCCTATGCAGGTTCCTGGTGAAGCTCCTATTAAACATTTTATGTTTGCTTGGCCTTTAAACTAACTCGATGAAAAAATCATATCAGATTCAAAAGACACCCTTTGTCGTTCCGACGACCGATGGTAAGCTTATAGAAGAACATTGGGGACGCGCTACCGATGGCAATACAGAGATTAGTATTGCACACATGGTCGCTCCGTCTGGATGGAGTGAGCCTTTTCAAACGCCCGCATTTGATGAATACACCTACATCATCAAAGGAAAAAAACAATTTATCATTGATGGCGAAACAGTGATTCTGGAAGCTGGTCAATCTATTAAAATCAATAAAAACACCCGAATCCAATACAGTAATCCTTTTGATGAAGCCTGTGAATATATTGCTATTTGCACGCCTGCTTTTTCACCAGATACCGTACATAGAGAAGAGTCATCGTCTTGAAAAAACTACTGAATAAAATAATTCCAAAGGTTATAGGCATGCAAATCAATGCCATGTCTTTGTGGTCCAGAAAAGCAGCGGCGCGTAAAGCATTTCTTATATTTTGTACCCCAAGAGCAGGGCGGATCAAAGAAGATCAAAAAGAGTATCTAGAGACTGCAAAAGACCTCCGACTTACCGTAAACGATACTGTCACGGTGCAAACCTATAGATGGGAAGGAACGGGTCCTACCATATTGTTAATACACGGATGGGAAAGTAATGCGCATCGATGGTGGAAACTTATAGACGTGTTGCAGAAACGCAACTATAACATCATTGGTTTTGATGCTCCTGCTCACGGAAATTCTACGGGTAAAATTCTCAATGTACCCCTTTACACAGAGGCTTTAGAAATTGTCTCTCAACACTACAAACCTGAGGTTCACGTAGGGCATTCTGTAGGAGGTTTGACGACTATCTTTCATTATTATAGATACCAACCTAAGTATATTAAAAAACTAGTCAGTCTAGGCGCTCCCTCAGAGCTTTCTGAAATCATGAAAGACTATCAGCAGATTCTGGGTATGAATAACAGCGTGATGAAAGGAATAGATCTGCTTGTACAGAAACGTTTTGGGTTCTCTACAAAAGAATTTTCTGGAGCTAGCTTTGCAAAAGCTATTGATGTTTCCGGACTTATCATACACGATACGTACGATAGAATTACACCTGTAGAGGCATCTAGAGGCATTCATAAAAACTGGAAAAATAGTACCTTTATAGAAACTTCAGGGTTTGGACATTCGCTATACCAAGATGAAGTACG
>ERZ651776.880-NODE-880-length-38988-cov-9.434607_pt1 | contig 38988 bp, 37 predicted proteins | sample MGYA00514761_ERZ651776 | MGnify/ENA metagenome assembly ERZ651776
CCTACGCCAGATCCAACACCGGACCCTACGCCAGACCCTACGCCAGACCCTACGCCAGGTCCAACACCAGATCCTACGCCAGATCCTACGCCAGATCCAACACCTGACCCTACGCCAAATAATCCAGTTATCATAGATAAGTCCAATCTGACTACTATAGGGGATATTAACTTTGGATTGAACCAATCCTATATTCAGGGTAAGTTTTACAGCGTCCTGAATGAGACAGCAAATATTTTAAAATCGGATGCAAGTCTAAATATATTACTGACTGGTCACGCCGATATTACAGGAGGAGAAGATCTTAATCTCGTACTTGCTAAAAAACGGGCTGAGTCAATTAAGAAGTATTTAATAAGTAGGGGTATTAATGCGTCACGCATTGAGGTTGTTTCATTTGGTGAAACAAAGCCTAAATTCTTAAGTACTACTGCTGCGGGTAGAGCCCTAAATAGAAGGGTGGAGGTTTATATTCAGAATAAGTAAATTACAAAAAGCCCAACTCAAGTTTGGCTTCTTCACTCATCATGTCTTTATCCCAAGGTGGGTCAAAAACGATATTGACTTTCGCTGATTTTACATCAGTTATTTCAGCTACTTTATCTTCAACTTCTTTAGGCATACTTTCCGCTACAGGGCAATTTGGAGAGGTAAGAGTCATTTCAATTTGAACATTTGACTCTTTGTCTATTTTTACTTCGTAAATGAGTCCCAATTCATATACATCAACAGGTATTTCAGGATCATAAATAGATTTCAATACGTCAACAATTGTATTTTCTAGTGCTTCCATTTAATAGTTTTTTATAGCGTCTAATTTCATTCGTTTAACCATTTCTACTAGACCATTTGCTCGTGTAGGTGAAAGGTGCTCTTGAAGCCCAATTTCTTTAATGAAAAACAAGTCCTCTTTGGCAATTGTTTTGGGTTCTTCTCCATTCATTACTTTTATCAATAACGAAATAATGCCTTTTGTGATTATGGCGTCTGAATCAGCAAAGTAAAACATTTTACCATCCTTGTAATTGGATTTAAGCCAAACTCTAGACTGGCATCCCTCGATGAGTTGTTCGTCTCTTTTATCTTGATTTGGAATCATCTCAATTTCCTTACCTAGATCAATAATTAATTCATATTTCTCCATCCAGTCATCAAACAAGGAAAAGTCCTCAATAATAGCATTTTGTTTTTCGGTATAGTTCATTAGCTAAGGATTTGAATAGACTTGTTTAGTGCAGCCACAAATAAATCTATTTCATCTTTTGTATTGTAAATACCAAATGAAACTCTGATTGTACCAGGTATTTGATAAAAATCCATTATGGGTTGAGTACAATGATGTCCTGTTCTAACGGCAACACCTTGCTTATCAAGTAAGGTTCCTATATCAAAAGGGTGAATGTCTCCTACGTTAAAAGAAATCACACTTGTTTTGTTTTTAGAAGTGCCAAATATTTTTATCGTTGGTATTGCATTTAATTGTGCTTCTGCATAACGAAGAAGTTCTAATTCATGAACTTGACACTGTTCAAAATTGAGTGAATCTATAAAATCGAAAGCCGTTCCTAATGCAATTCCTCCCACAATATTGGGAGTTCCCGCTTCAAACTTGAATGGCAAAACATTAAAGGTGGTTTTTTCGAAACTAACTTTTTCAATCATATCACCACCGCCTTGGTATGGGGGCATGATGTTCAATAATTCACTTTTTCCATAAAGTACTCCAACCCCGGTAGGGCCATAAACTTTATGTCCTGAAAAAACGAAAAAATCACAATTCAATTCTTGTAAATCAATTTTTTCGTGTTGTATGCTTTGAGCTCCATCAATGAGCACCTTTGCGCCGACTAGATGGGATTTACGAATAATCTCCTTGATTGGATTTATAATTCCAAGAGAATTCGATATGTGTGTTATTGATACAAGCTTCGTTTTCTCATTAAGTAAATTTTCAAATGCTTCAAGGTCAATTTCTCCAGTTTTGTGAATTGGAACGACTTTGATCTTGATTTTTTTTCTACTTTCCAGCAGCTGCCAAGGCACAATATTCGAGTGGTGTTCCATTGCCGAAATAATAATTTCGTCTTCAGGATTTAAAAGTTCACCAAATGATGATGCAATTAAATTAATTCCATCAGTAGTTCCTTTTGTAAAGATAATTTCTGAATCACTTTTTGCATTAAGGTAGCTGCTTATCTTATGTCTAGCCTGCTCATAAGCTGTTGTAGCTTCTTGGCTTAAAGAATGAACACCCCTATGGATGTTGGCATTTTCCTTTTCGTAATAGTTCTTGATCTTATCAATGACTACCGAAGGCTTTTGAGAGGTCGCTGCATTATCAAAATAAATCAAATCTCTTCCATTTATTTTCTGAGTCAATATTGGAAACTGAGATCTAATATCCTGAACAGCTCTTCTACTTTGTGATGTCTCCTTCATTGTTGTGCAAAATTAACGAAAGCAAGAGATAAAAACGTTTTATCTATTAATTTTATTTAGACCTCATTTCTATGTAAGGAATTAACATTTCCTCCATTGAAACCCCTCCATGCTGAAACGTATTTCCGTAATAATTCACAAAGTGATTGTAATTATTCGGATAAACAAAGAAGTCTTGTTCTTTTGCAAATACAAATTCACTAGACATTTTCTGTTTTGGAAGAAAAGCATCTTGTGGGTTTGAAACCACAAATACATCTTTACTTTTGTATCCTAATCCTCTACCAACCTTATATCGTAAATTGGTATTGGTATTTCTTTCTCCAGCTATTTTAACAGGTTGATTCACTTTTATAGTTCCGTGGTCTGTAGTAATTATTAATTTTATTTTATCTTCTGCTGCCTGCTTTATAATGTCTAAAAGCGGAGAATGTTCAAACCAAGACATTGTTATTGATCTATAAGCCGACTCATCATCGGCAAGTTCTCTAATAACTTCCATTTCAGTTCTTGCATGTGAAAGCATATCTACGAAATTGTAAACAATGAAATTGATGTCGTTTTCTTTGAGTTTGTGGAATTGCTCAACTAGTTTTTTTCCTGCATTAACATTGGTTATCTTATGGTATGAACATTTTAAAGAAGACTTCCCAAGTCTTTTCATGTTTTGCTCTAAAAGTTCTTCTTCAAATTTATTTTTACTTCCCTCATCATCTTCACTTTTCCAATACTGAGGATGCTTTTTTGCAATTTCTGATGGCATTAATCCAGAAAAGAGCGCATTTCGTGCATATTGAGTAGCTGTTGGCAAAATTGAATAAACAATTTCCTCTTTTTCCTTTACAAAGTATTTGTTAAAAACAGGTTCAAGTGTTTTCCACTGATCAAACCGAAGGTTATCAATTACAAGAACCAGTGTTTTATCTGCTTTATTTTGATTGAATACCCTGTTTTTTAAAACGTTGTGTATAAACAAGGGGCCGTCTTCAACACCATTTAGCCAATCCAAATAATTGTCCTCAATGAAATTACAAAAGAGCTGGTTCGCTTCTTTTTTTTGCATTTCAAATATTTCACTCATTCCAGAATCTTCAATCTTATCAAGTTGTAGTTCCCAATAAACAAGTTTTGAATATAAATCGGACCACTCCGTGGCATCCATTCTATTGTTAAGTTGCATACCAAGTTGACGAAATTCTTTTCGATAATTTAAACTCGTAATTTCACTAACCAACTTTGAACGATTCAGGTTTTTCTTTAGACTAATGAGAATTTGATTTTGATTTACAGGTTTGATTAAGTAATCTGCAATTTTTGAACCGATTGCATCTTCCATTATTTGTTCTTCCTCACTTTTGGTAATCATTACAACAGGAACATTCGGATCAACCTCTTTAATTTTAGTCAATGTTTCTAGTCCTGATAGGCCAGGCATGTTTTCATCTAGAAAAATAATATCAAAGTATGTTTTTTGAGCCAATTCTAGAGCATCTAAACCATTAGTAACACCTTCAACGGTGTAACCTTTTGATTCCAAAAAGAGTATGTGTGGTTTAAGCAGATCAATTTCGTCATCTGCCCAAAGGATATTTCCTGAATTAGTCATTCTTTTAGCTTAATTTAGTAGTGAAAAATAAAAGTACTCATTTGCAAGTAAAATTGAATCGCAACAATAAGAAGAAAATCATTAACGATCCAGTCTATGGTTTTATTGCGATACCCGATGATTTAATATTCGACATTATCGAACATCCTTTTATGCAAAGGTTGAGACGGATCTCTCAATTGGGTTTAAGTCATTTGGTTTATCCAGGTGCTATTCATTCAAGATTTCAACATGTTTTAGGGGCAATGCATTTGATGATGCAAGCTGTTGCAGTACTTAAGAGAAAGGGACACGATATCAGTGAAGAAGAAGAACGAGGTGTTTTACTGGCAATTCTTTTACACGATATAGGACACGGACCTTTTAGTCATGCTTTAGAATTTGACATTGTAAATTCAGTAACTCACGAAGATATTTCAGGCTTTTTTATTAAACGTCTAGAACGTGAGTTTGGGTCAGATTTGGAAATAGCATTGAGTATTTTTGAAAATAAGCACGACAAACCATTTTTACATCAATTGGTTTCGAGTCAGATGGATATGGATCGACTGGATTATCTTAATCGAGATAGTTTTTATTCAGGCGTAAGTGAGGGCATTATTGGAAGCGATAGACTCATAGAAATGCTTCAAGTACATAATGGGAAGCTGGTCATTGAAGAAAAAGGGATCTACTCAATAGAAAAATTCATTGTCGCAAGAAGATTGATGTATTGGCAGGTTTATCTTCACAAGACGGTTGTATCTGCTGAATACATGCTTATATATGCGCTTAGAAGAGCAAAAAAGTTAGTTAAGAGTGGAAAGGATGTATTTGCAAGCCCGTCTCTTTCCTTTTTCTTAAAAGAAGATATTTTGGTGGAAGATTTCAAAAATAAAGAAGAAGTTATAGATCGATTTGCACAATTAGATGACTTTGATATTTTGGCAGGTTTAAAGGTTTGGTCTAGTCATGAAGACGAGGTGTTGAGATTTTTGTCAAGTTCCATAGTGAATAGGAGGCTTTTTAAAATTGAAATTTCTCGAAATCCTTTTTCTCTTGAACAAATTGAAAACCGAAAAAATATAATCAACTCATCTTCTAAATTTAATGGATTAGATCCTGAATTTTTGGTTTTCTCGGATAAACTTGTGAATAAGGCATACAATCAAAAGCACCAGAATATTAATATTTTAATGAAATCAGGTGAGATTGTTGATTTGGCAGAGGCTTCAGATAATCTTAATATTTCAGCTTTGGCTAAACCCGTTGAGAAATATTTCTTGTGTTATCCTGAGTAACATCATAAAGACATTACTCTCGTTTTAGTTTTCCCTCTTTCCAATCTCTTATTAATTTGGCCCAAGAATATGGATTAAGTAAGTTATTGACTGGCAGCTGACCGTTTGTATAGAGCTTGGTATATCTTTGATTCATAGTCAATCCACTAGCTAAAGAAGCATCCGCATCAAGTCTTGCTGCGACAAAAGCAAGAGATTCACCAGAAAGTTCTCTTTGTGCACGCCTTACAGCATCATCATAGGGTTTCATTTCAACAAAAAATCGAGCAAAATCTTCTCTTGATGGCCAAGGGTAAACGGTGACTTCGGGCAGATTGATGGTATCCTGTTGAAGCATATGTATGATGCTATATCTATTTTCTTCCAATGTGTCTGGTACAATGTACGATGAAGTTTTGTATCCGTAATAAGAAAAATACAGTGTGTCACCGGGAAATGAGACCATTGAAAAATACCCATAATAATCTGCAATAACACCTCTACCAATTGAACGATCATAAACAGTTATGTAAGGCATAGGATTTAAATCGTGTTCAGATACAACAACTCCTGAGAGCTGTAATATTTTTGAGGTATCGATGTCGCCACGCTGAGTTAGTGCATCTTGACATAGTAGAAAGCTCGATAAAAAAAGAAATAAAATTTTCATATTCATTTACACGACAAGTTTAATGATAAATTGTAATTGATGTTAAATTTTTGATAATATTAACATAAGAAGGTTGAGTTCTAGTGTACTCCCGTGATTTTTTCATAAATTTGCAAGAATTTATTTTAATAATAGGTTCGTTATGTCTCTAGAAAATTTAGCACAAATAAAGGAAGGGTTAACCTATGACGATGTTCTATTGGTTCCTGCATATTCTGAAGTTTTACCGCGTGATGTAAAATTATCCAGTCGGTTTTCAAAAAATATTGAATTGAAATCTCCAATCGTATCTGCCGCCATGGACACTGTAACTGAGTTCAACATGGCAATTGCAATTGCTCAACAAGGGGGTATTGGTGTCATTCATAAGAATATGTCGATTGAAGATCAAGCGAAAAACGTCAGAAAAGTGAAACGTTCCGAAAGTGGAATGATTATAGATCCGATTACCCTTCATCAAGATGCATTGGTAAAAGACGCGTTGGTAATCATGAAAGAAAATAGTATTGGAGGAATTCCCGTAGTTGATTCCAATAAGAAATTAATAGGTATAGTTACCAACAGAGATCTGCGATTTGAGAAAAACCTTGAGCGCCCTGTTCTAGAAGTAATGACCTCAGATAATTTAATTACAACTTTAGAATCTATAGAGTTAAGTAAGGCAGAGGTTATTCTTCAAGAAAATAGAATTGAAAAATTACCAGTGGTTGATTCAGAAAATAATTTAATAGGTTTGATAACTTACAGGGATATAATAAAGGTGAAAGAGCACCCCAATTCATGTAAAGATCATTTAGGAAGACTTAGAGTCGCTGCTGCTGTCGGGGTTACAGATGACACCATCGAAAGGGTTGATAGCTTAGTTAGGGCAGGAGTTGATGCGATTGTTATTGATACCGCTCATGGACATACCAAGGGCGTTGTTCTCAAGCTAAAAACGGTTAAAGAAAAATTCCCGGATTTAAATGTAATTGTTGGAAATATTGCAACTGCAGAAGCTGCAAAATATTTAGTGGATGCAGGAGCTGATGCCGTCAAAGTCGGTATTGGTCCGGGGTCTATATGTACGACTAGGGTTATTGCTGGTGTCGGTGTTCCACAATTGACAGCTATAAATGATGTTGCGAAGGCTTTAAAGGGGTCAGGTGTCCCTGTTATTGCAGATGGGGGAATCAGGTATACAGGAGATATTGTAAAAGCACTTGCAGCCGGAGCGGATTCCGTTATGCTTGGCTCAATGTTTGCAGGAGTAGAAGAATCTCCAGGAGAAACGATCATTTATGAAAGTAGAAAGTTTAAATCTTATCGAGGAATGGGTTCAATAGAAGCCATGCAGCAAGGCTCCAAAGACCGATATTTCCAAGACGCAGAAGACGACATAAAAAAATTAGTTCCTGAAGGTATTTCAGGTCGTGTTCCATATAAAGGCTCTCTTTCAGAAGTAATGTATCAAATTATTGGTGGTATTCGTGCTGGAATGGGCTATTGTGGTTCAGCAACAATAAATGAATTAAAAGGCTCACAATTTGTACGTATTACTTCAGCCGGTGTACGCGAATCTCATCCACACGACGTTTCTATTACAAGGGAAGCGCCTAATTACAGTATTAAATAACTAAACTCATGAAAAAAACAATTTTCTTTTTATTCTCTATTTGTATTATCAATTCATCTTTTGGCCAAAATGATCCTGTAATTATGGAAGTAGATGGTGATAAGGTTACAAAAAGTGAATTTTTGCAGATTTATTTAAAAAACAATAATGACCCTAAATACGACAAGGCTTCAATCGATGAGTATCTAGACCTTTTTACAAAATTCAAATTAAAAGTAGCTGAAGCAGAAGCACAGGGATATGATACTGTACCTAGATTAAAAAAGGAACTTGAAGGTTACAGAAAGCAACTCGCTTTGCCATATTTGACTGATAGTGTTGAAAACAAAGCTATGGTTCAAGAGGCTTACAGTCGTCTTAAAAAAGAAATCCGTGCTTCTCACATACTTATAAAAGTGAGTCCAAATGCAATGCCGAAAGATACTTTAAAAGCATACAATCGTTTGTTGGAGCTCAAGAAAAGAATAGAGGACGGTGAAGATTTTGCTGTCGTCGCTAAATCAAAGAATAGTTCTCAAGACCCTTCAGTACTTCAAAATGGTGGTGATCTCGGTTATTTTACTGCTTTTCAAATGTTGTATTCATTTGAAGAAAAGGCTTACAATACGCCTAAAGGTAAAGTTTCAGACCCTTTTAGAACAAAGTATGGTTTTCACATTATGCAGGTTACTGATTCGCGACCAGCGAGAGGAACCATTCGCGTGGCTCATTTAATGGTTGGAACACCAGAAGGTACTACCGATGCGGAGATTGCTACTGCAGAGAAAAAAATCAATGAGATATATGAAATGGTGCTATCATCCGATAGCGATGAAGACTGGGAAAATATGGTTAAAAAACATTCAGATGACCCATCTTCTTCCAAAAAGGGCGGAGAACTGCCTGTTTTTGGTTCTGGCTCTGCTCAACGTATGGTTCCTGCTTTTGAGGATGCCTCATTCGCTCTTAAAGAGGATGGTGAAATCTCAATCCCGTTAAGAACCGCTTACGGGTTTCATATTATCAAAAGATTATCATGGAACGATGTTAGGTCTTTCGATGAGATGAAAAAAGAGTTGAAGAAAAAAGTAGATAAAGATGATAGAGCTAAAAAAACGCAAGACGTTTTTGTGTCTAAATTAAAGGTTAAATATAATTTTCAAGAGTCTGAAGGTCAATATTTGGAATGGTTTGTGGAAAACTTGGATTCCTCATATTATGCTGGAAAATGGAATGCAGATAAGTTAATTACTGATGGCACCATCTTTAGTATAGGAGAAAAGTCATATAGACAAACAGATTTTGCTCAATTTTTGAAAAAAGCCTTCAGAGGGATGCGTCGATATAACTTTGAGGATATCGTTGGCAAGCAATATAAGCAGTGGGTAAAAAAGAGTGTTCTGGCTTACGAAGAAGCTTTATTGCCATCAAAGTATCCGGAATACAAGGCCTTGGTTAAAGAATATCACGATGGGATTATTCTTTATGAAATCATGTCTGACAAGGTTTGGAATAAAGCAGTTAAAGATACCACTGGTTTAAAAGCTTTCTATGAGACTCAAAAAATGAAATATATGTGGCCCGAAAGATTAGTAGCTACAGTATACATTTGTGCGAACTCGTCAATTTCTGAAAAAGTATACAAACTTCTTAAAAAGAAGAAAAATACTTCTGATGTAATCATTGAGAAAATCAATGTTGATACCGAATTAAATTTAGACGTTAAAATGAATAAATACGTTCCTAACGAAACGGATTTTCTTAAAGGTAGATCTTTATCAGAAGGAAGAAATGAGGCCTTTGAATCAGGAGGAAAGCACTATGTTGTGATGGTAGATGAAATATTACCGGTTATGCCTAAAGAGCTATCCGAAATAAAGGGATCAGTCATTTCTGATTACCAGACTTACTTAGAAGTAAGCTGGCTAGAAGAATTAAAAAATAAATACCCGATTAGCATTAATTATGATGTTTTGTACAATTTAGGTGCTGATGATTAAACATACACTATTTCCTTTATTATTACTTTTCACATCAACTGTTTTTGCTCAAAATGGTAAATTGGTCAATAAAGTTTTGGCTCAGGTGGGAGACAATATTATTCTTTTGTCTGATATTGAAATTCAAAAACTACAAGCGAAACAATCTGAAATGGAAGTTGATTTCGACTTCTCATGTTCGGTTTTAGAGCAACTAATGGTTCAGGAATTATTAGTCAATCAAGCCAAGCTTGACAGTATTCCTGTGTCTGATGAGCAAGTAGATGCTGAAATGGAAAATCGTTTACGGATTATCGAGAAAGATATGGGAGGTAGAGCTAAGCTTGAGGAATATTACGGGAAGACCACTACTCAAATAAAAGAAGAATTTCGTTCCGTAATAAAAGACAGAATATTGGCGCAAGAAATGGAGCGGACCATCACAAATGGTATATCCGTGACTCCAAAGGAAGTCTCTTCTTTTTTTGAAGCACTGCCTAAAGACAGTATACCTTTCATCAATATGAAGCTTAGCTTTCAACAAATTGTTATTTACCCTGATATCAATGCTGAAGACAACAAGAGGGCATACAATGAACTGAATGAGGTCCTTGACTTAATCGTTGTTGGAGGTAAGAGTTTTGAAACCATGGCTCGAATTCACTCTGATGATCCAGGGAGTGCAAGCCTAGGAGGTAAAATTGAAGCATCTCGGGGAATGATGGTTCCTCAATTTGAATCAACGGTATTTAAATTAAAGGTAGGCGAAGTCTCTGATATTATCGAAACACAATACGGATACCATATCATTAAACTTATTTCAAGAAAGGGTGATGATTATACTTGTTTGCACATATTGAATATGCCTGAGTTCAGTAATGATGCGATTAATTCTGCTTCTATCAAGATGGATGAATGTTATAAAAGGCTAAACGAAAATGAAATCACATGGAATGAGGCCATTGCTCTTTATTCAAATGATGAAAGAACGAAACAGAATTTAGGTATAATTACGAACCCCATTACTGGTGATCAAATGTGGGATATGGAAGACCTTAATCAAGTAGATCAACAAATTTATTTACTGACCGACGCCATGGAAAAAGGTGATATCACTTCACCTAATTTGTATATTGATATTTATGAAAGAAAACAAGGGATTCGAATCGTTCGTCTGATGGAAAGATTTACTCCACATATAGCAAATATTAATGATGATTATAGCCTAATCAAGGCTGCTGCTGAAAATGACAAGAAAGAAAGAACCATGGGTACATGGATAAATTCTAAAATCTCTAATGCATTTATTCGTGTTGATGAGTCATATAGTAAATGTGAATTTTCCCACAAGTGGTTCTCAAACTCAAACAATTGAAACGATGACAGATAAAGATAGAATTGATGAGCTCGTTGTAAACTTCAATCGATTAAAGAAAGAAATAAGCAAGGTAATTGTTGGTCAGGATGATGTTGTTGATCAGGTTTGCATCTCTGTTTTTTCACGTGCGCACTGTCTTTTAGTTGGTGTCCCTGGATTGGCTAAAACCCTTCTCGTTAATACCATTTCAGAAACACTCGGTTTGAGTTTTAATCGAATTCAATTTACACCTGACCTCATGCCTTCGGATATTATTGGTTCTGAAATATTAGATGAGAGCAAGTCATTCAAATTTATCCCTGGACCCGTATTTTCAAATGTTATTTTGGCAGATGAAATAAACAGAACTCCCCCTAAAACTCAGTCAGCACTGCTTGAAGCCATGCAGGAAAGAAGTGTTACAGCATCAGGAAAGACTTATGAGTTGCCTAATCCATTTTTTGTTTTGGCCACTCAAAACCCGATCGAACAGGAGGGAACCTATCCGCTGCCAGAGGCACAGCTTGATCGTTTTATGTTTAATATCTGGGTAGACTATCCGAGCTACGAAGAGGAGTTGGAAATTGTTAAGAAGACTACGTCAGATACAAAAGAAAAATTAGATATCATTCTAACCTCTGAGCAAATCATCGCTTATCAAGATTTAATTAGACGTATCCCAGTTGCTGATAATGTATTAGAATATGCTGTTACTTTGGTAAATAACACACGTTTGAATAATGAAAATGCTCCCGAAATAACGAAAAACTATATTACTTGGGGAGCAGGACCCAGGGCTTCACAATATTTAATTGTAGGTGCCAAATGTTACGCAGCTCTTCAGGGGAAATACTCACCAGACATAGAGGATGTAAAAGCGATAGCAAAGCCAATTCTAAGACACAGATTGGTGCGTAATTATAGGGCTGAGGCTGAAGGTTATTCCATGGACAGAATAATTTCAGAATTATTATAGTTCTATTGATGGTTATTTCTTAAGATTAATTTCGCTCTATCCCAATATTGGTCCATTTCTAACAAAGACATATCCTGGATCTTGTTTTCGTCTTTGATTATTAAATCTTCCATGAGCTGAAATCTCGTAATGAACTTTTGATTTGTTTTAGAAAGCGCTGATTCTGGAGATAAATCAATGAATCGTGCATAATTGACTAACGAAAATAACAAGTCTCCAAATTCTTCTTCTTTTTTATCAGTGTTATTATTTAATTCTACTTCAAATTCATCTATTTCTTCTTTCACTTTTTTCCAGACGTCCTTGGCATTCTCCCATTCAAATCCAATTCCTTTTGCCTTTTCTTGAATTCTAGTTGCTTTGACCAAAGCGGGTAGTGAATGAGGTACCCCTTCAAGAACTGACTTTCTCCCTTCTTTTAGTTTTAATTTTTCCCAGTTTTTTTTCACTTCTTCCTCATCTTGAACTACGACATCTCCATAAATATGAGGATGTCGATGAATCAGCTTATCACATACTGTATTTAAAGCATCATCAATGTCAAATGCTTTTTTTTCACTAGCGATTTTACAATAAAAAACCATGTGAAGAAGTAAATCTCCTATCTCTCCTTTTATTTCATTTAAATTCTGTGCAGTTATTGCATCCGCAAGCTCATAAGTTTCCTCTATAGTGAGATTTCTCAAAGATTCAAGGGTTTGTTTTTGATCCCAAGGACATTTCTCCCGTAAATCATCCATTATATTCAATAATCTCTTAAATGCAACCAGTCTTTTATCCATTGTGATTACAAAAGTAATATTTATAGCATTGAATGCTTAACTTTGGAATGGTGAAAAATGTGCTAATTGCTTTATTTTTATTTTTCAATATATTTGGTTTTCGTGGTCAAATCAGCGAAGGCTTCAATATTCGATTGAAATCAGGGTTTCTAGCTGCTCATAGAGGCGTTTTGTCTCATTTGCCTAAGCAGACTGCTTTAGCGACTGAATTATCTTATTACAAGCGCTTAAAAGACGGTAAATCATGGACGAGACATTTTAATTATCCAACTGTAGGCGCCGCATTCTTCTTTGGTTCAGTAGGTAATAATGAGGTATTGGGAAGATATACTGCCCTGTATGGTTTTGCAGACGTTCCCATACTTTTAAAAAATAATTTTGAAATCAATTGGAGGTTGGGGTCTGGGTTAGGATATACCAATAGAGTGTACGACCCAATTTTAAACCCCAAAAACATGGCCATTAGTTCTCATTTAAACGCCATGATTGTCATGGGGATTAAGTCACTTTATCGTTTTGATCGAAGTTCGATTTCTTTAGGATTAGATATTACTCATTTTAGTAATTGTGCCTTTAAAATACCGAATTATGGCATTAATATGCCTTATCTTTCTATGGGTTATTCTCGAAATGTTTTAGAAGAACGACAAAGTTCAGTTCGCGAACAAATAAAAGAGTTTAAAAAAGTTTATTACGGTTTTCAAGGTGTTTTTTCATTAAAAGAAATCAATCCTCACGGTTCTAGGAGATATCCAGTTTTTGCGGTAGGGGTTTTTGGAAGGTACTATTTTCAGCCAAAGGTTGGAGTCGAAGTCGGATTAGATCTTATCTCAAAACAATCTGTTTTTGACTTTGAGCCCCAAGTCAGTAAAACACAATTCAGTATTTTACAGCTTGGTTTTTACACAGGCTATATACTGCCACTAAACCATTTTCATTTTTTCTTTGGAATGGGGGCCTATGTCAGAGATCGGTACAAGCCAAATGGGCCATTGTATCACAGAATTGGCTTTCGCTATCTATTTACAAATGGATTGTATGCAAATATCACGCTAAAAACACATTGGGCCAAAGCAGATTACATGGAGGCCGGTATTGGATATCTTTTAAATTTCAAAAAAAGCACATCAAATGAATAAAACGTATTATTCAATTCGGCGCATGTCTTTATTGATACTTTCAATAGTTTTTTTAGCAGGTATTTATTCGTGCAAACCTGCCAATGAGCGATCTTGTTTTAAAAGGTCTGGAGAAAGTGATTCTTTATTGATTGAATTGCCTTCTTTTGATAAATTAATCTTGGGTGAACATATGCGTTTTGTCCTTGTGCAGGATACAATTCAAAAGATTCGTCTGTATGGTGGATCGAATTTATTGAATCAAATATCGATTGATACCGATGAATCAAATGAGATTTCTATTAGTAATGAAAACCGTTGTAAATTTTTTAGGTATAGAAATAATGATATTATTGTATATATCCATTTTATTGGATTAAATGAAATCGTATTTAATGGGTCTGAAGAATTAAGCAATCAAGGAGTATTGGTGTTGGAGGACTTAAAAATAACGACTTTAGGATCAGGAGGTTCAGTGAATTTACATTTGAGTGCCAATGAAATTTACAGTCTGAATGAAGCGGGTTGGCCAGATGTAACTTTGCATGGAGATTGCACTTCCTTTCGTTCAGAAACCTTTGGAAATCTTATTTTAAACTTGATGGATTTAAATGTAAATGAATCAATGGACCTAATATCACAAGCAGGTACAATATCTAAAATTAATGCACAAGGTACGGTTCTGAAAGTAGAATTATCTGGAACTGGTGATTTGTGGTATTATGGAATTCCCTCCGAAATAATAAAAAAAGAATACAATTCGGGAAAGCTTATTGATAAAAACTAATAATTTTACAGTATGAATATCTTAATTCCAATTCTTTTGTTGTCTTTAGCCTTCGCTGGTATAGCCATTAAGATTTTATTAAAAAAGGATGGTAAGTTTGCAGGGACTTGTGCGAGTAATAATCCGATGTTTCAAAATGAAGAAGGCTCCTGTAGTTTTTGCGGTGCAAAACCCGAAGAGCAATGTAAATCTGAAATCTCGTGAAAATTATATCCTTTAATGTTAATGGTATTCGTGCAATTGTAAAGAAAAATTTTATTTCTGACATGCGCATTATAGATGCCGATATAATTTGTTTACAAGAAACGAAGGCAATGGTTTCTCAAGTCAAAGAAGCTTTAGTAGATTTGGATGGTTATCACATTTATGCAAATGAGGCAGAAAAGAAAGGGTATTCAGGAACTGCTATTATGTCTAAACAAAAACCAATAGAGGTAAGTTATGGCATGGGAGTTTCAGAGCATGACCATGAAGGTCGGGTCATATGTGCGGAATATGTGGAGTATTATGTAGTAACCGTGTACGTGCCTAATTCTGGAAGTGAATTATTGAGAATGAAATATCGAATGGAATGGGATCAGGCATTTTGTTCCTACCTAAAGAGTCTTGAAAAAAACAAGCCCGTTATTGTATGTGGTGATTTTAATGTAGCACATAAATCCATAGACTTGGCAAGACCAAAACCGAATTACAATAAATCAGCAGGTCATATGCAAGAGGAAATTGATGGAATGAATCATTATGAAAACAACGGTTTAATGGACGCATTTCGGTTTTTTAATCCTGATACTGTGAAATACTCTTGGTGGAGTTACAGGGCAGGGGCAAGGGGAAGAAACATAGGTTGGAGAATAGATTATTTCCTAGTGTCAAAGCCGTTTTTAAATCAGCTAAACAATGCGGAAATTCATAATGATATTATGGGTTCAGATCATTGCCCAGTGTCTATTTCTTTTTGAACCAATTAATAGGGTTCCATTTCGATTTTGTTTTTTGTTCATCACCATAATAATCACCTGTGTATCCGTAACCGTATCCATACCCGTATCCATACCCGTATCCATATCCATATCCTTTTGTTCCATATGTTCCATTTAGGAGAATGGCCATGTTTGGCAGTCTTTTATCATTTTGAAGATCTAGAGCAATATTTAACATCTTTTTTGGGAGTTGATGTGCTCTAACGACATAAACAACAGTATCAGCATATTTTGATATCAATAATGTATCACTAACGATACCAACAGGCGCAGTATCGACAATAACGTAGTCATAGGCCTTCTTTAATTCTAAAAATAAAGAATCAACCTTTTCTGACATTAACAATTCTGATGGATTTGGAGGGATATCGCCTGAAGGCAGTACGTCAATATTATTATTTAATTCAGTGGTATAAATGTAATCCTGATAATTTGTCTTCGAATCGACGATGTAATTTGTAACACCTCTAGATCTATCATTACCCATATAATCTTCAAGTTTGGGTGCTCTCAGATCCATACCTAGTAATAAAACTTTCTTTCCTGATAGGGCTAAAGACAATGAAAAGTTAACCGCAGTAAACGATTTACCTTCTTTCGCGACAGATGAGGTAATAAATATGGTTCTACCCACATCATTGTCCTGGGTCTTCATAAAGTCTATATTGGTCCTCAGGGTTCTAAATGCCTCAGAAATTGCAGTTTTACTTCCTTTAGAAATTACAATGTTTTTATTCTTTTCTCCTAGAGGTATATTACCGATGTAAGGAAGTCCTTTTTTATCAATATCTGATTTGTCATATACCTTATCTCTAAATAAATCTCGAATATATATGTAAATAACACCAAGAAATATAGAAATCAAACATGCAAAAGAATAAAACAATGATTTATTAGGCCATACAACAGCATTATTAGAATATGCTGGATCTACAATTTTGGCATTTCCAACCTCCACAGCTCTAGAAATAAGTGCCTCTTCTCTTTTCTGTAGTAGATATACATATAAATTTTCTTTGATTTCTTGTTGTCTTTTTATAACCCTTAATTGTTTTTCAAAGCTAGGGATAGAACGGATTGATTTATCTAATTCATTTTCTTCTTTAGTGACTTCGTTTAAAATTTTTTGTTTTGTATTTATGACATTATTGATACTTGCAAGGATATTAGTTTTTAATTCGTTAATGCGGTATTCTAAATTAATAACTTTTTTATTTTTTTCAGTTGAGGTTTTTAATGATTCAATTCGATCAATAACCAATTTATTATGCTCTTTTATGGCAATGTCAATATTTTGATTTTCTGTCCCCAAGTTAACAGGGATAAGATCTGTAACTTGGTTGTTATTTACAATATGGTCTTTCATCATTTGACTAATCAAAAGATGAGTAGAAGCTTCCAAGCTTTTAGATTTTACTTCTTTCGATAATCCCAATCTAAACTGTGATTCGTATTGATAATCAATTAAATCGTTAGAGCTTTTTATCTTTTTTAAACTATCCTCTATGAATCCAAGATCTTCAGCTAAAACTTTAATTCTCTTACTTATGAATTTTTCTGTGTTGTCTGAAACTTTTATCTTGTCTTGAATGGCATCGAGATTATAATTTTCTGCTAGTGAATTTAAGATATCAACAGCTTTAGTACTTGAGCTGTATACGATTTTTAAACTCAGTATTGTAGAATTCTGCGATGGTTGTTCTATTTCTAAAAGACCAATGTATTTATCTATACATGATTCATTTGATAGTAGTGTGAACCTGAATGATATTCCATGTATTGATTCGTTAAAAAAATCAGTTTTGATGATTTTGAAAGATATTTTATCGTCAATTTGATAAACCTTATCAAATTTATATTTATTAATTTGATTACCTTCTGAGTCCTCTGCATTAATAGAATTCTTGTTTACTCTATAGATTTTCGAGTAGTTATATTTAAGAAAATGACTGGTGTCTGTATATATAAATTGAACTTTAAAAGGATTTGTTTTATATACTTCAGCTTTTCTTAATCCAGTGTAATTGCCAATTCTTTTGTATTCATTTCTTAGAGATAAATCTTTAACAACATTAGCCATCAAACGTCGTGATTTTAATATTGATTTTTCATTTTCAATAAATAGACCTTTATTAAAAATCGAAAAATCTTCAAAAGCGGATGTTTCTGACATTCCAGTTCCGCCTTTTTGATCATCTTTAATCATAATAGTAATCTTCGCTTCATATAGCGATACAGCATATCTTAAATAAAGGAAAGATAAAGTACAGGCGATAATAATTAATAACAAGAACAGCTTCCAATAAGAGATATATTTAATAATTACTGCTCTGTAATTTGATTTTATAATTTGATCTAAATCAATTTGATTATCCTGAGGAGATCTCATTATTTTGTAATTAAGTTAATTGCAGTTAGAATCAATGATGCGAATGAAACAAAAGGAAGAATGATTTGATTATTTACGCTGAATGTTTTTGATTTTAATTGTGGTACGTATATAATATCATTTTGTTTTAAAAAAAATGATGGTGAGTTAAATACGCTCTTGTCGTTTAAGTTTATGATAAATTCTTTACGTTCTCCATTAATTTCTCTAATTAAATGAATTTCATTTTTTTTACTATAATTAGTAAATGCCCCTGAAACCGCAATAGCTTGAATGATATCAATTTTTTCATTAGGAATATTATACGCCCCTGGTTTACTGACCTCTCCCAAAATTGTAATCTTGAAATTCAATAAATTGACCTTGATGATTGGATCTATGATGTATTCTGATAATTTCTCTGTCAACTGATTTATAAATTCATGCCTTTTTAAACCAGCAGCTTGTATTTCTCCGATGTATGGAAGTTCAATTGTCCCCTCACTGTTTATTAGAAACCCACCTGAAGCGGCTACACCAGAAATATATGAAACGATAGACTGTCTTGATTCAAATTTGGAATTAAACAGTTCAGTTGCCTCAGTATTTTCAGAAATTAATAGGATTTCAAGAATGTCATTTTTTTCAAATGTCATATCATAAGATTGATGAGAATTAGTGCCCTTATTATCAATATCGCCATTGAGTAGGGTCATCTCTTTGTATTTAACACATGATGTTAAAATACAAAGTGTAAAAAAGAATAGAAATAATTTCTTCATGTACCTCTTTTGTTAAATGCAATGATATTTGTTAATGCTCTAAAGAATAATATAATATCAGTTGTATAAGGACTAGACTTCTTCATCTTGATATATTCATATTCAGCCTCAATAACTTCCTCTTTTGAGGATTTTTTATTTAACGCTACATAAGGAGGAATACATCCAGGCTTGTAATTAATTCTCATATTTTTATATTCTTCACCTAATTCATTAAAGTAAACTTCACTTACTGGACGTAAACCAACTAATTTTAATTCTCCTTTCAATACATTAAATATTTGAGGTATTTCGTCAATCCAATATTTCCTAAGTATTCTTCCCCATGATGTTACGCGAAAATCGTTTTTTGGTTTACCCTTTTCTCCATATCCATTTTGTTTCAAAATATATTCATGTAGAAATTCAGAATATGGATGCATGGTTCTAATTTTAAAGACAGTAATTATTTTGCCATTTTTGCCGATACGAGGCATTCCATAAATTGGACCAAAACTAGGTTTTTTCGAAGAATGATTTTTTTCTGATGGAGATGCCAATACATAGCTATAAGAAACCGAGTTTTCAACTCTTTCAATATCAAAACCACCATAAACAATTCTTCCTAATCCCTCGGCTTTTGAAAGAATAAGAATAGTTTCATTAGAAAGGTAGGAATATATTTTCCTAAAAAAAAACAATCTCGGAATGAGTCTAAAAAAGAAAAACTCTAATCCAACTTGTGTTTTTGCGATGAAACGTGGTTTTTTTTTTTCAATTCTTCTGATTCTTCCTTTTAGAGTTTGGAACCTAAAAACTAAATATTGATCGTCGTTAATTTCCTTCCTCAGTTTTTTGATTTTTTTTTGGAAAAAGGAAAATTTGTTGATTGGTTTAACTAAGTAAATAATCTTTTTCCCTTCGTTTTTGAAATCGTCGGATAGATTAACTTTTTGTAAGTCACTAGAAGAAAGATTAAGATGATTTAAATAAAAATCAATCATAAACCTATTTTGAACGTTTAAATAATTTTGAATTTATTTGCTGTCCTTCAGAATTGGTAATTAAAATAAAATAGATTCCTGAATTCAATTCTTTAAAAACTGAATGATTTATAAACGCGTCTAATCTATCTACAGTTGTATGTAATAATTTTCCGCTGGCAGAAAATAATTTTATTGAGTTTAATTCAGAAAAATGATGCGAATAAGTAACATTCAAGTTTTCGTCATTGTATGGGTTAGGATAAAAAAGAACTGATGTTTCGTCATTTATACTCTGTTCTTCCTGGTTTAGGCCATTTGATTTATTTTTTGAGGATACCGCTTCATTATTGCTTGTATTTTGAGAAATACTTGGAGGAGATGCTGGAGTTTGAATGTAGCAAGCTTCACCATAATCTCCAAGGTTTGTACGAACTCTAACCCTAAATGTTGTGTTGTATGCAGATGCCCAATATCCATCATGAGTAGTCGGGCCAGTAGCATCAAGATAAGTAAGACAGAAAGCTCTAGATAACGAACCAAAATTAGAGGCACTTCTGGTCAAAAATTTGGTTTCAACATCGGATCCCGCGCCATCAAGCTCAGTTACTTCAAAGGTATAGCTTGCAAATCCATATAAGTTATAGGAGTATAATATAGTCGTAATAGAACTCATGACATAAGGACTCCCAAAACTCGAACCACATTGTGACGCACCTGCAGCAGGAAACGCTCCATCTCTTATTTTAACTGTTGGGTTACTAGGAGTCGTAACAATTTTTTCTACGCCCCAAGGACCCCAAGAACCAGATGATTTAATTCTCGTGGAAACTCTAAAGTCATGCCCATATGGGTTTGAACTAGGAAAATTGGATTGAGGTCCAAAATCCGATACGAAAAAAGTCACATCAGAAGGGTCTTCACTTCCTTCATTTCCGATTGAAGCAGTAGTATAGTTGGTCGATGAAGACCCTATTCTATATCTAAATTGATAATCCTCAATGCTTGAACATGAACTGACTTCAGCTAGAATGGGGTCATAATATAAATAATTAACAGAAGCATCGTTTTCTAATTTTGAACCACAAGGTGTTGATATTGAACAAATAGATCCATATGAAGACCAAGAGCCATCGATAAATGCAGATACTCTAATATCAACGGTAGTATTGTAGTCAACCCAAGAAATACTTGCTGGAGATCCTGAATAGGATGCCCATGCAACCGGAATCAACGCAATGTAATCATTTGGAGCATTGGGTGAAATGACAGTAGTGTTGGTTCCATCTGTGACTTCAAACCGATAAGCTTCAGCAGCCGTAATAGATTCAGCAAATAAATAGGAATTTATAAAAGGTATTGACTCATTACAGTAATTTTCAAGCTGGGTTGAGGGTATAGGTGGGGTAGTGATTGTACAGATACTTCCGTAGGCTCCAGAAGTGCCATCAACTTGAACTTTAACTCTTACGTCATAAGTGGTATTATAATCAACAATTGAAGATGAGAAATCTTCCAAGGTGAAAGCGCGAATCGTACCAATTGATTTTTCAAATTCTTCTACATCTAAAGTCGTTTGATTGGTCAATTCGAAGGTATATGCTTCAGCTCCAGTAACATTATCAGCATATATAATAGTTTCAATATCAGTTAGTGTTATATTACATTGAGATGTTTGAATTTGAGGAGTCGGAATAGAAGGGGTCGTAATTGTACACATTGTTCCATACGAGCCATATGTTCCATCGACTTTTACTTTTACACGCACCTCATATGTCGTACCATAAGTGATGAATGCAGCAGGGAAGTTCGACATTGTAAATGCTCTTAGTGTTCCTGATGTTTTTTCAAATTCCTCAACAGCTAAAGTTGTTTGATTAGTCAATTCAAAAGTATATGCTTCCGCTCCAGATAAGTTGTCCGCATAAACAGGCGAATTAATGTCACCAAGTGTAGTTCCACATTGCGAAGTTTGAACTTGAGACTCAAGACTGGGTGTATTAATAAAACATTCCTCAAAATAGATTCCACTAGAATTGGATGAAGTTCCAATCCATGTCCTAACACCAACCTTGTATTCTGTACCATATTGAATCGTTGCACCTGGGAAAGATGATAAATTTGCTACTCGACCAGCAACACTTCCGAAAGTCACAAGTGAATCTTTGTCTAATGTTGTTTGATTTTCAACTATGAAGACGTACCCATCACATGGTTTCTTATATGCTATGAAACTTGAATTTAGAGTTGGGAGATTGTAGTCAAAACAATATGTATCTAAAAGCCTTGTTTCATATGGTCCCTGCGCTTTAACCAAAGTAGAATTCAAGGCAAAAAATAGAAATAATATTATAACTTGTTTCATAACGTGTAATTCGTAGATAATAAAGATAAGGTTTTTTTAACTAAACGATGAAAATATTACTAAAGTTGCCTTTAGATCGCAGATAAATACTTAATTATTTGTGTTTTTAAATTGATTTAATGTTTGTGTTAAAAATCGTCTTTTATTTTCAGCTAGAAAAACATCGAGTTTACATTTGTAACTATCTAAAGTTTTCTTGAATTTTTGAATTTGACAAAAATATTTTGGGGCTGAAAGGGAATTCTTCAATAAACCAAATTAAAAACTTTGTCACATTTATTTTATCGTTCAACATAATGTTCTTTTTTATTTCGAATTGTTTCTTAAAATTCTCTGTTTGTAATATTTGATACAGTTTCGAAATCAATTCTTTTTCATTACCTATTTGGAATCCAAAAGTTAATTGATATTTATTTTCCAATTCTTCTAGAACTGATATCTTTCCAGTAAATGAACTATACCTCAATGAAGGTATTCCTAAAATGGAAGCTTCAACACTCATACTTTGTGAATCAGAAATTAGGATACTTGCCTCATGTAAAACGTGGTGAATATCACTTGGGTCAATTTTCAAACCAAAGTCTTTATATTTTTCATCAAGATCATATTCACTAGAGATAATTGGGCTTATATTTTTAAATTTTAATTTTTTAATTATCTCGTCAAGGACAGCTGTCGATATACCATTTATTCCTTTATCATGATAAGCTGTTAATTGAGCCAAACGAATTAAAGCAAATTTTTCTGGTAATTTATATTTTAAAAATATTTTAGCGTTAAATTCAAAAATTGATGGGTGAAGGTAAGCGAGTTTCATGTATCCGTTATATCCGATTTTTTTTTGTTGGTAACGACCGACATCGCAAACCGTTGGACAAAGAATGTAATTAGTTAGTGGATATGAAAGATCTGCCAAAGGCTTAATTACCTTATAATCATCTTCTGTTATTGTGATTCTGGGGACTCGGAATAATTTACCAAGTTGTGCTATTGTTGCGTCCGTGCTTATCATTAAATCAGGCTTGAATTTTATAATGATGGGGATCAATTTGATATTCCTTCTTAGTAAACTTATAATAATAGAAAATTTGGAGTCCCCCCTTTTGTTTTTCAAAATATTAGTGTATTCAAAGCCATCTGATTTCACTAAGTGTTCGAGAACATCTTTGGTTTTTATAATAATCTTCACTTTATTTCCTCTTTGCTGAAGTACTCTAATGGTTTCTTTAAAGAATAAGTATTGAGCTGGGTGTCCGAAGAAGACCAAAAGTTTTTTAGTTTTCACTGACATCATTTTTTTATTTGAGAGTATATGGAAATTATTTTTTCAGCAATTTTATCATCTTTAAGATGTTCAATATGATCCCTGCCTTTTGTTCCTTGGTCAAATTTTATTGCTTCTAATATTTTTTCACTAAAGTCTTCTATTGTTTTTTCTGCTAAAAAACAGCCTTTTACGTTTTTTAAAATTAATTCTACATCTCCAATATTCGTAGAAACAATGGGTCTATTACAGGCCATGGCCTCTTTTATGACATTTGGTGATCCCTCAAATAAACTTGATAACACAATAACGTCTGAAGCATTCATGTATTTTGGAATATCATCATGGTTAATATTTACTAAATGATGTAATACAATAGGTTGGGTTTTTATTTTTTCGATTGCTTTTTTTGTGAGATTGTAATTTTTGACGGGAAGTTCAGGATTGGCTGCAAATAGTATATGTTTATGTTCTTTATCCCATTCTAATTCATGTTGCATTTTAGATTTGTCTAAAGGTTTAAATTGATTAAAATCAACGCCATTAGGAATTATTGATGTTTTGTTGGGGACATTTATTAAATTATATAATTCTTCTGTTTTTACAATAACATGATCGGTTTTATTTTTAACTACCCAGAATACATATTTTCGAATAAGTCTCTTTAATAGAGGATTTTCTTTTTCGGGACTTAATACATCACTTCCCATAAGTGAAATTACAAATGGAGTTTTTTTGAATTTTAAGAATTGTGACAGATAACAAACGATTGCACATAAACCAAAATGTGCGTGTATCACATCATATTTTTTTGACTTAATTTTTTTCGATAAGAGAATGATATTCCATGCATAGCCTATCATGCCTTTTCCTTTAATAGCAAAAAAGTCTATTTTATGATTTTTCTTAGAAATTGATTCTCCTTGTTTTTTTATTATCGGAGAAATCCCCTGTTTTTTGTTTCCACTTGATACGAAAAGGATATTCATCAAATAATAATAATTAAAAAAGTAAAATCACTAAACGTGGTTTATATTGTCTCATAAAGCAGATTATACATTACTCATTATCTAAAGAAGTCAAAAGAAACTTTTTTTAATGAAGCTCATTGTGCTATTTACATATATTTCTTCTAATTCAACCTTGGTATGTTTTAAGAGCCACTTTTCTTGTTCTTTAACAAAATGAAAAGGCGAATTTTCTATGGTTTTCGTCCCGAAATAAATGGCTTGAAACTCGAAAATAATTAATTCATTCATGGTCTCTGCAATATCCAATGAAAGGTGCGGCACATTTAATTTCTTACGTGTCTCAAAAGCAAGGTTTAATATGTTTTCAGGAACATTCTCAGAATAGGCGTAAATACCACTACCACTCGCGCGAAAATCATTTTTTCGATTTTGTCTTTTCAGTGCAAAGATCATGTCATTATACACCAAAACTTTCCAATCAAATTTAATATCTGGCATGAAATCTTGAATAACTATTTTCCCTCTTTTTAATTCTTCTGGGTCATAATTATTTCTGTGGCGAATTCGTCTTAGATATTCTCTTAGTTTGTGTTTAAATTCTAATTTGGGTGCAATAGACGAGAAAAACCTGTAAACTGATTGAACATCATCTGCTTTTATGACGGCCTTAGATAAGGCACCATCTGGTCCTTTTATTACTGAGGGGAATTCAATATTGAGACTTGAAATTTCTTTTTTGGTAGCTGCGAATTTACTTTTAAATACATTTTTATCCTTAAAGTCATAATGTGTTCTAAGCATTTCCATAAAAACCTTGTTGTTGTGGGCTCTCAAGAAAATATATTCTGGAATACAAATATGATGACTGAGCGAAAGCAAGTGTATTGAATCCTCTATAAATGATTTATAATGCCCTCCTTTATCCTCAGAAGAGGTATACAAAATGAAGTAGGTGTCCTTTTCTTTGAGTAACTCTAGAGCATTTGTAAAGTTGAATACTTTTACTTGACAATTGTGTTTATGGAAAATTTCAATAGATTTCTCAATATCGAATCCTGACCGATAAGTCTTTGATTTTTGTTTAGATCCAAAACGGCCAAGATAATCTGTAATTAATGCAACTTTTGTGCTCATAACAATCTAATTAACTCTGCAGGGTTCCCCCCATAAATACAATTTTCTGGAACAGATTTATTTACAACACTTCCTGCAGCCACGATGGCTCCGTCGCCAATGGTCACTCCCGGCAAAATTATTGTGCCAGTACCAATCCAAACATTGTCTCCAATTATAATTGGATGAGAACTGCCTTGCGAATTGAATCTTTTATTTTTTTCTAATGCGTGTCCATTTGAGTCCATGATTTGGCAATTTGCCGCAATTAAGCAATGATGACCAATTTCAATTCGATCAAAAGCGTGAATACATGACCCATGAATTCTGGTGTTGTCTCCAATTGTAATGATTGAATTCGGTTTGTCACAAAGGATTTTAACTGGAACAAACATATTTACATGGTATGTTCTATTACTGGAATTGAGAAGAATGTTTTTACCGAGTTTTACCTCCGCATCTTTATGAACCCTTATGGTCGGCCATCTATTAATTTTTAAACCAGAATCAAATGCGATGTTTTTATAGACTAGCCTAAGTTTTAGTTTGAATAAAATGTTATTGAATAAATACAAAGCCCTAATCATACGATCTCTCTTTTGGTTTTATTTCTTTTGAATATTATATAATGTTCGTATAAAATTCTAAGACTGGCTCCCATAATTGCGACTCTAATAGAATTAAAAAGTATAGCATTTATTCCACCCGATATACTTAGAACATATCCAATAATAAGGAAAATCAAGAAGGTGACAGAAATATAGTCGAATAGTTTTTTATCCTTAAACTCATATTTAGCGATTCGTTTAATTTTTTTGTAAAAAAGAAATAAAGGGACGGGCCAAAAGATAAACAACAATAAACCAATTAATCCAGATCCATGAAGGATTACATTATAGTCATTGTGAATCTGTCTTCTTCCAAATCTCCCATTTGCATAATTGCCTGGAGAATTGAATATTTCTTTACCAAAAAAGAAAACAAACGGATTGGGTTGATAAATAATTTCGTCTATAACAATGAACGTTTCTTGATACCTTCCTTCTTCCTCAAGGTTTTGTGTAGTTAATCTTCTTTCTCTTGCAGCAAGTTGTTTATTTAATGTTGATTCAAATACAGGGTAGGCGACAAAAATGAGAAGTAAAGAGAAGATCAAGCCAAAGAAAATATTTGACCTGTTCTGACTGTATACCAAATGAATCATTATTCCAACCAGTATTGCGATAATTGAAATTCGTTTCAATTGAACAAAAACAAGGATGAAAATGATAATTGAAAGCAAAATGATCCATTTACGGTACTTTGGATTTAGGTGAATTAAAAGTGGGCTGGCAACAAGTAAATATGCCATAGAATTTAAACCCTCAGTGAAAACGTTTCCAACTTCAAAAATTTCTCTTGAATAAGATTTACCAATGATGCCAAGTGAAGTTGAAATTAGAATGTTCATTATATAGAGAATCGCAATGAAAGCAATGGAGTTCAACAGTTTTTTGTATTTACTAATTGAGTTAATTGAAAGAAAAGAGATGGGCAAAATTAATACCCAAATATAAGTTGCTGCAAGGTTAGAGAGAGAGTAATAAATATTTGATGAGAAAGCAACCAGAACCGTTAAGTAAATAACAAAAAACAAAACCACGTTAAACAACTTTATTGGTTTTATGAGTTTGAAAAAATGAAAAAACGTGAAAATCAAAAACAAACTCCCAATCAATTGAGTACCCAACGACCCTCTTGGGAAAACAATCCCAATACTCACAATATAAATAAAATAAATTGTGAAAAATCTATATAAAAAAAGTGGTGAATTATTCAAAATTTGAGAAGTCTTTTTTCTAACAATTTAAATTGAGTTTCCTTTGAATATAGGCAGTTTTCGTTTGTCAATGGCTCTAAAATTAATTCATTATTAATTATTTCTGTAATAAAATGCTCTATTTCATTTGAATTGTTACACATTGTACCAGAATGAGTTTCTTTAATTAATTTCCCAACCTCTGATTGATCTCCAATACTCAATATGGGAGTTCTAGATGAGATATATTCAAATAATTTCCCAGTTAAATTACCATTTTGAGTTTTGTCATTCCAGCAAAAATGTATCAGGAGGTCAGCAGATTTTTGAAAGTGACGTACTTCATGATTTGGGATCTTTTTTTTGAATTCAACAACTTCTTTTAACTTTAAATCATCAATTAATCTCAATAAATTGCGATTTTTATTGGTCCCTAGAAACATGAACTTAATACGTTTATCTGTTTTTTGAATAACGCGGGAAAGAGCTTTGAAAAACATAGTATAGTTATATTTCCTTAAGTACAAATGACCAGTATATAAAATCGTAAAAGAGTTATTTTTATTTTTTTGGATATTTGTATATAATTCAAAATCACACCCGTTGTATAATGTGTTCACTTCTCGATTTAATTTTGATTTTAAAAAATCAGCGTGTCCCTGCGAAACACATAAAATTTCATCAGCCTTTTTCAGTAGTTTTTTTTCAAAGTATGAGTGAATGAATGAAAATGGTCTCTTGAATTTTGATAAGCCATGTGAATACGACATTAAATCTCTAAATTCTGCTATCCATGTTATATTTGGATATCTCTGTTTTAATTGTTGAGAGACCATTAATGGGGAGGGAGGGGAAAAGCTAGAATAAATGTAATTAACGTTATCTTTCTCTATTAATTCAATCGATTTTTTGAATACACCTTTCCTCCAAGATTTAAATCTATAGTCAGGTAGCCAAGTAGCTAAGTAAGGAACAAATGCATTCATTGACTTAAATATAATTTTACGAATTAATGGGTGTCGAATTCGTTGGATCCGATCAAATGGGTCTTTCCAATTTACATGAATAATCTCCAGCTCATCTAAATCGAATTCATGTGACGTCATTTCACCATATTGCTTTGCACTTATAATTTTAACCGTCCAACCATTTTTAATGAATAATTTCGAATAATGATATAGCCTTAAGCTAGCTACTGATAGTCTCGGAGGGAAAGTAACTGTAATAAAAAGAATTGATTTATTTATTTTCTTTTGTTGCTTCATAAATATCTTTCCATTTTGAAATACAAGAGCTCCATTTTGAAATTACTTCTATATTTTTTGCATTTTTTTTTGCTAATTCTTTTTCTGAATCTAAGTTTGATAATATATCTAATATTTTTTTTGAAAGATTTTGTAGTCTAACATTATGAAAATTTAATCCAGAGGCCTTAAGCCAATTGTAAGGCAGCCATTCTCCCAAGATCATTATATTCTCGGCATAGAAATGTTCTTGAATTGAAGAGCTAAACCCATCAGTTATTTGAAAATTCATTGTAATGTCTACAGATAATCTGATTTTGCACAATTCTATTTCACTTAGTCTTTTTTCAATTATTGTGAAATCTAAATTGTTTTTTATCAAAAGATCTTTTATTGATAAAATGTAGTCTTTATTCCCGCCATATGTCAATAAGAAAATGAAATGAATTTTGTCTTTAACTTCTTTAGGTAATAAATTAATTTCATTGATTATTTTGATGTGCTGTTGATTTGGAGAGGCATTGTAACCTACAGCCATAATAGCTTTATCTTTTGGCAATTTGGCTTTATCTGGGTCATACGTCTCTTTTAATGTTTTTATTACATCAAAATGCACAACACCAAAAGGTTGAACGAAAGAATTAGTATGCGTAATTCCTTTTTCTTCTGCAAAATTTTTCATTTCGGGAGTCAAAAAATGAAGGGTTTTAATTTTTCCTAAACTCTTTTTGATTTCATCAATTCTTTCATCTTTTACTCGATATAAATCTGAACCCCAAAAAACAACTTTTATTGGTTTATCAATTTTTTGAATTATTGAATCGTAAATCGGGCTATAGAAATGAATATCAATTAAGTCAAATTTAGTGCTTAAACTACGGATGATGCGATTTCGAAAAATCCGGTATATTAGAACTCTAATTTTTGGTATTTTGACCAATTGACTTAAAGCTTTCAGTCCAATATTTGTTTTTTTTGAATATTCAAACGTTCTGGTATTAAATATCTCAGCTCGAATGTCGAATTCACCTAATTCAGCCATTAATCTATTTAATAAATGCTTATTTGAATCAAATTGATAAAGAATTAAAATTCGGATTGGTTTCACTTGCTACTGTATATTTCATTTATACCTCTTTCAAGTGAATATTTAGGCTCCCAACCAAGGGCTGACGAAATTTTCGAATAATTTCCTAACGTGATACTAACATCTCCTTTTCTCTCGAAATTTTCATTAAAAATGAATTCAATATTTTCTTGACTAATTGATTTAATAATTTCACAAACCTCTCTTATGGAATAATTTGTTCCAGAACATAGGTTAAATACCTCATTGCATACATCGTTTTTAATTGCTAAACTAACTGCTTCTGAGACATCTTTTATATAAATAAAATCTCGTTTCGGATATGGATTTTGAATTTTGATTTCTGTTAGACCTCGATTTATTTGATCAAAAATTGATGAAATAACAAATTGATTGGATTGGCCTGATCCATAAACATTAAATGGTCTAAAAATAATAAATGGAACGTTAAAATCTCTTTGGTATGAGTGGCACAGGTTTTCTCCTATAAGTTTTGTTTGGGAGTAAGGGTTATGCCCTTTCGTTTTTTCTTTTTCTGATGTCGGAGTGGAGGCATTTTCTCCATATACATAGGAGCTAAAAAAAATAATCTTTGCATTATTAATTCGGCACCATTCTAAACTTTCTATTAATGAGTTAATATTGTTTTTGTAATATTCTCCTGGTGAATCAAAGGAGTCGATCGGGGATATATATGCTGCAAGATGAACTAAGAAATTCAATTTTTCACTATCTCTTTTGCAATCATTTATAGTTTTGTATAACTTGATATCTGCACATTGAAACGATATTCCAAGGTTAGAAAATTGATTTTTTAAAAAGCTACCAACAAAACCTTCGCTCCCGTTTATTATGACGTTGCAATTGGTATAGTCATTCATAGAAGCTGATTTTTATTAAATTATAAAAATAATATGTTTTAAGTTCTCTCAAAATAATTTAACTCTTAAATCATTTTTATTGTATACGTAATAGAGTTATGAATTATTTGAGTCAAATATCTATCAATTGGTCCTGTAAACTCTTGAAATCATATTGAAAAAACGTTTCGGTTGAAGTTTCATTTTTATTTTATTGATTATTAAACAAAAAGAACCTTTGTTTCCGAATAAAAATATCAATTTCCCTAAACACAGGTTCCAAAATGTATTCATTACGTAGACAATTTTAAAGTCTTTAAAAGCATATTTAAGGAGGATTTTTTGATAATCTAAATATACTTTAGATAAGATTTCATCTTCATTCTTTCTGCTTACATTGTTAATATGCTTTCTGTATTTGACATAAATGTGATCACTTATTTTAAAAAGATAGCCTTTTGTAAGTAATTCAAGTTGGAATGGGATATCTTCTACTTTACCTTTGGCGTGCTTAAAAACATCAATTTCCCTTAATAATTCTGTTTTAATGAGAAAGCTAACCCCAGGAAAGGTATATCCTTCGTAAATATATTTTTTGAATTGGTTAATGGTATTGAGGTTTTTAACAAGTTTCTCTCGCGGTATAATTGCATTTTCTTTAGATTCATGACCAAAAACTTTAGCCTTCCCAATAATAACAGAAGTTTCTAAACACGTTTTTGCGTCTATTCTCATAGATTTTATAGCATCCGTATAGAATAAATCATCGCCTGCTATTGCCTTTAACCAAAGGCCTTTGGCCTTTTCGAAAGTTCTACTAAAATTTTCTATCACCCCCTTATTGACTTTTGATTGGAGTAGTAGTATTTCATAAAAGGAATTCTCATGAAGTTTCTTCCAGTTTTTTAATATATCTACGGTATTATCAATAGAAGCGTCATCAGATAATATTATCTGAATATCCTTTGAAGATTGTTCAGCAATACTTTTTAAAGTTTCTGATATAAACAGCTCTGAGTTATACGAGATAACAGTTACAGTTAAAAAACAACCTCTTATTTCTTCTTCCAAAGTCCTTTTAAATCGAATGAAATTTGCATTTTTTTCAATAATAGAAGTCCAAAAGTAAGACTAATTAATAATGACACAATTTTCAAAGTGATGTTATTCAAATGATATGTCGATAAATGGGTGAATAAAATGATAATGACACCGATTAAAAATATCAACAGTGTATTTTTTTCAATATTTATTTTATACCAATATGCACACAATAATTGTGTTTGAATGGCATAATAAATAAACCCAATGGTATATGCATATCCAAGTCCATTAAGTCCATAGAAATGATAACCTCCCATTGACAGCATAAAACTTACCATAACAGCAAGGAATTCACTCCAGAAAAATCTTTTGTTGTCTCCTTTACTTAAAATTATATATGAATGGCTCCAGCTGTACAACTTAAAAATAGTACCTAAAACAGCTACGGAAAGCATGTATTCAATGTTTGTAAAGCGATTACTTAAAAGAAGTTCAATAATCAATCCATTAAAAATTAAAAACAATGATATTAAAGGAATAATGATGGTTAAGCCAAATGTGATTTGTTTGTTCAGAATTGATTTACACGCTTTGAGGTCATTTATTTTTGAAGATAAGCTTGGGAAATAATCCATACTCATAATTGTGAAGACTATCCCCAAATATGAATTAATAATTAATAGTGCTGAATGATATAATCCAACATCAACAAGGCCTCCTTTTTGTTCAATATATAATCGAATTATTAATTCCTTAATAATGGTAACAAGAGTAGTTATACTTAAAATGATTCCACCGGCAATCATTGGTTTGCCATAATTCCAAATAGAAATTTTTTCTAAGTGTTTTTTTTCCACTTTAATATCCTTTGTAAATACCCAACTTCTTATAAAAGAGATAAACGAACTTATAATTAATGCAGGCACAATGGCATCTCTACCGAAGAAATAATATAAAGGAACTGATATTAACAAACCAATTACTGCTCCTGTAACACTTGCATTGGCTAGCTTTTTATTTTTTCTCAACCCTCTTAATATGGCCGAGTTAGAAGTAGTTAATTGATTTAATAAAATTGCCAATGATAACCAACAAAACCCAATATAGAAGTCTGGAGTATCGAAGATTAAGTTACTTAGCGGTATCGAAAAAAATAGGGATATAAGTGCTCCGAATATTCCCGTATACCAACTTAATCTTCTTACCACATGAATTGTTTTGTCAATTCTAGCGTTATCTTGAGAATTATCGGCACCCGCAATTTCCTTTATTGCCATGGTTCCTATACCTAGGTTTGAAAAGGTAGAGATTAAGGTGATGGATGATTGGTATAATGACAAAATACCGTAACCCGAAGCACCTAAGAAGATGGCTACAAATTTTGTTCTTAATATGTTTGAAATAAGAATAACGATTTGCGAACCACCAAAAATCTTTGTAGCCTTGGCTATTTCAGAATACTCTCCTTTTTTCTTACTCAATTATTTTAAATTAATTGATTTGATATTTATTCATTGTGCTTATTATATATTCAACACTCTGATGATCCAAACAACTGTTGAGTGGTATACTTACTATTTTACATTGAACAGTTTCGCAGTTAATTAAATTAATATCATTGTATTTTTTGTAGGCTTGTTGTTTGTGAATAGGTATGGGGTAGTGAATCATGGTTTCTATACCATTCAAATTCATGTATTCTTGAAAATCATTTCTATTTTCGACTTGTATCACGTATAAATGCCAGACATGACTTAATTGTTGCAAAGGGAGTTTTGGCAATTGAATGGATTCATTTCTTATCCCCTCATCATATTTTTTGGCTATTGACCGTCTTTTTGTATTTTCATCATTAAGATGAGGCAATTTAATATTTAGAACAGCAGCTTGAATTTCATCTAGTCTACAATTATCTCCAAGAATGTCATGAGTATATTTATTTGATGCCCCATAATTACTAGCGGCCTTGATGATTTGATATAATTCTAGGTCTTTTGTGCAAATCGCACCCCCATCACCCATTGCTCCGAGGTTTTTACCTGGATAAAAGCTAAATGCAGATGCCAAACCTATCGCACCACTTTTGACTCCGTTAAGTTCTGCGCCAATTGCTTGTGCGTTATCTTCAATAACGATTAAGTTATGTCTTTCAATGATTTGTTTCAATTCATTTGACCAACAAATTTGACCATATAAATGAACGATCAGGATTGCTTTAACTTTATTTGTTGTTTTATCAATTAGAGAATTTTTGCAAATCAGAAAATCATCTTTGTTTATATCTACAAATTCTGGAATTAATCCATTTTCTGATATTGCCAATGCGCTAGCGACAAAACTATTTGATGGAACAATAACATGATCACCAATTTTCAATTTACCGGTTATAATGAGAGACTTAAATATGAGTCTTAGTGAATCATATCCATTTGATGTTCCAATGGCATAAGGTAGCTTGTTGTACCTTGCCAAATTTTCTTCAAATTGTTTTTTTTGCGTCCCGTTGACGTACCAACCAGAGCGAATTGTTTTCTCACAATGCTGCGTTATATCATCGATATATTTTGAATTGATTTCTTTAAGTTCCAAAAATGGAATTTTGTTCATTTCAATAAATTATTTTTTGATTAAAATGGCATGACCATTTACATTATAAATAAAATGAAGATCTTTTCGTGTATTCACTATTTCATTCACCAACTGAGTGATTCCTTCACATGAAGCAAAACCGTAGTCATCAAAAATAATATAGCCATTGCGAATTGTTTTTGGCCATACCCATTCAAAAATATCTTTTGCTGATTCGTATGCATCTACATCTATATGACATAATTTAAACAGCTCTTTTGAATTGATGTCTTTTGAAGTCTTATCTGGGAATATACCCTTTAGGATTTGGATGTTCTTTTTGTCATAGCTAAGGAATAATTTCATAACTCTTTCAAAATCAACATCGTCATGTTCTCCTCCTTTATAAAAGTTGTCTTTTTCACTTGTTTTCACTACTCCACTAAATGTATCGCATAAATAAAGGGAATCACTTGAGTTCATGTTTTCGGCAAGAATACAACCCGTACCTCCTTTCCAGACGCCGACCTCGAGGATTGATCCTTGAGTATCCTTTAGTCGTTTTGAAATAGCCCATAATTCATAGCAACGATAAATATCTACTAAAGTGTTTGGTCGTACATGTTTTGAGTAAATATCCATGAATTCTTTATCATCATACCATGGGTTATAAGTATTTCTTGGGAATATTAATTCCTGATTGAAAGTATATTTGTTTGTGCGCTCCTCCCAATTAGTTTCATAAGTACGAATTCCGTTTGCCTCTTTTACCTTTTTCATTTTTTTGCTATTAGGTATAATTCTCCGGCAATATCAGGATATTGTTCACCGAGTTTCATAAATGAATTTATCATTTCATCACTCCAATTTTCTTCTATTTGTCTATCCGAAAGGGGTTTTAGCCAATAACCTCCCCTAGAGACAATGTAGTACGTTGCATTCAAAAACTCACTTAATAAGGTTTCTGGAGTGTAGATTCTCATATGTCCATGGTGAATATCCTTTTCACTTTGGTCAAAAATAGATGAAATTAAGTTCATTTCTACAGCCACTTGACGATGTATTGATCGTGCATTTGGAACTGCACACAAGACAATACCATTTGGCTTAAGCCAGTTTCTTATTTTTTGAAGAATCAATTTCGGTTCTTCAACATGCTCTAATACGTGACCAAGAACTATGGCGTCATATTTTTCGTTTAGTTCTACTTTCTCAAATAATTCTTGATGGACGTTAATGTTCTTGTGTTTTTCTCTAAGTTCCTTGCAAAAATGTGGAGCAGCTTCCACAACAGTCAAACTTGAATCAAAACGAATTAATTCTTTCGTCATTAGTCCTTCTGCAGGCCCTAATTCTAAAATTTTCATTTCACTATTCAAATACCTAGAGAAGATCTCAAATGAATACAGTATGGTTGCCTGATTTGTTTTATTCATGTACAAGCTGTTTTCAGAAACTTCAACTAACTTATTTAATGAGAATTTATTCATTTATTATTTTATTTATCCAATGGTTAACATCTTTCCCTTTTTCCCCAAAGGTATTATGTATTGTGCTATGAACTGGTAGGAATGGAACATTGTTTATTTCTGCTGCTTCAAAATCAATAAAGCTGTCACCTATGTATCCCTCAATATTATATTTGCTCTTCAATTTCCGTATTACATCTACTTTAGGGTTAACTAATTCGTTGTGTTTTACAAAATGTATTTCACTAAAGTATGGGAATAATTTTAAATTTTTTAATTGATCAAGACCATTTTTTTCGTTTTTTCTAAGCGATACGAGTATGAGCTTTTTCTTTTCGTGATAAACGAGTTTTTCAAGTAGGTTTAGATCAACTTTGAGAGAATCATGTTTTAGGTATTTAGGGTTTTCAATTATTGGCGTGTAAAGACCAATATATAATTCCCTACTTAGTTCTTTGATATATTTACTTACCCATTTATAATTGGATAATGATTTTTTGAATCTTAGTATTTCATAATCATTATAATTGGACAATTTTAAATCAGGAAACAAAGCGCAAAGCACGCTGTATTGTCTATAAGATGTAGAAATAAGGGTCTCGTCTAAGTCAAATACGATTGCCATCCTTGTCGAAAAAAGTTTCTTGAAGATATCTTACCATTTTTGCACCGATTAATGGGTTATGATCTTTTAGAGGATCAAAATCTTTGTTCATTAATAATTCATTTATCGCAATTACAGGTATGTCAAATCCATTTTTATAAGTCAATGTTCCTCCGCCAGCAAACCTCGGATTGATCTCTATAAAATAGATATCCTTGTCATTCTCGATGAACTGAATATTTGATACACCTTTATATTTAAAAGTGTGATGAATTTTTTCACAGAGTTTTTCAATTTTTGGGTGAGAGATAATTTCACCTTTAATACTCATTCCATTTTTCACTTCCTTTCTTTTTCTCACGACACATCTAAAGTCATCACTAAAATATGATGAATAGCAATCAACTGTATATTCATCACCGGAAATAAATTCTTGTATCATCATTCCATCAGGTAAATTAGTAGGAATGCTATTTTGAGTATTCATTATTTGAATTGTTGTAGATCCAACACCCCTTATCTCTTTAATTATTGCAGGTAATTCGACTTGATTTAATTCACCGTAAATCTTGGGTGTACTCAAAATTTCATTTAGAAAAAAGCAGCATTTCACCTTATCGCTACATAATTCTATCGTATCTGAATTATTTACGAGAATCTTTGTTTCCTTTCTAAAAAACGATTTGTTTTTTGCAATAACTTCAATTTCACGATCATGTATGGGTATTATACAATCTAAGTTGTGCTTTTTTATTAAATTCATTAAACTTGGAATGTAGTTTTTGTCGTCCGCTTGACAGATTTGTTCGAAGTGATCAGTAAATAAAGAACCATTACATTCTGATTGCTTATTGGTATCACAAGCGATAATTGTGACAGATGGAAAAGCTATTTTTAATGATTTTATTACTCCAATAGCAGTATTACTACCTAGGGACGTTATTAGGATCTTCATTTTTGTACTTTAGGTATTCTTTATAGTCATATATGTAATCACTTTCTGCATAAACTTCAGAAGCTAAAACCATACAGATGGAACCTGATGTAAAATTTTTGGTTTCTCTCCAAATCCCTTTTCTAATATGTAATGCAAAATTTGGACGATCAAGGCGAATCGTTTTTCTGTTTTTTCCATCATCCAAAACTACCTCAAACGCACCAGAAGTTGCAATGATATATTGCTCCAGTTCTTTATGTGCATGTCCTCCACGATCCGAACCTCCTGGGACGTCATAGATATAATAAACTCGTTTAATCTCAAATGGAAAGGACAACCTGCTTTCTACAGATGTTGAGCTGCCTACCTTTTGCTTGTTCTTCTTTAATTCTATTACATCACAATTAAAAACAGTTGACATAATTTTTTATTTTAATAATTTAGAGAAATCATGAATCATTTCGCTTTCTTCTTTTCTAGAAGAATTTAGAATCATTACTACTGCATTGGTGCTAAAATTTCTTAATTGTCGCCAATTCAATTTAGGTATTACTAATGCTGAATATGGTCGGCTTAATACATATGATTCTTCAGTTTGACCATTGGTTACAAACACTTCAATACTACCTGATAAACATACGATAACTTCTTTGTTTTTTTTAGATGCGTATCCTATTTTATTTCTACCACTTGGAACATCATATATCCAATCTACTTTTTTTATTTCAAAAGGAATATGATCTGGGTATTGTATAAAGGTTAAGTTGCCACGTAAATCAGATATCTTGGACAAGTTAATTAAATAAGGCCTAGTCATTTTATTCATTTTGAGTTATGAATTTTAAATCAATTTTGGCTTGGTTGTAGTCCGTATGATTTCCAATGTCTTTCCAGTAACCAACATGGTTATATGTTGTTATTTTTTTCTTATACTCGATAAGTTTTTCTAAAAACTCAATTGCAGTAAACGGTTTATTTTTAGGAATCAAATTTAGAAGAGATGTTTTTACTAAATAAATCCCACCGTTGGTCTCGTAAGAATATGTAGGCTTCTCGGTAATGGAAATCAATTCATTAGATTTTAGCTTCATCACGCCATAAGGAATCTCTATTTTATGTGAAATACTTAAAATAGAACAGTCAGAATTAGATTCTTGGAAGGCCAGATAAAAATCCTCTAGATTAAGGTTGGTTATTAAATCCGAATTAGAGATCAGAACAACGCCATTATTAAATTTTTTTATTAGGCTAATAGCGCCTATTGTTCCCATATATTCAGGCTCTTTAAAACATGTTATTTTGAGTGAATTTGATTTTTTAATTTCAGTAAATTCGTTAATTTTTGAAGCTAAGTAGTTAGTGGTAATTAAGAAATCTGAGACGCCAAAAGATCTAAAATGGTCAATGATATATTCAATAATAGGCTTTCCATCAATCGGTAATAACGGTTTTGGAATACTTTCAGTTAAGGGACGAAGCCTTTCCCCTTTTCCACCAGCCATAATGATGCAGTCAATTGGCAGGTAATTTTTTTCTAATCTAAAATTTAATAAATCGACAATTCTATTTTTTTTATCTAAAATCGGGATGACCTTAAAGTTACTATTTCGCCATTCTTTTATTTTATTTACGTTGATTTCGTCTTTCTTAATAAAAATTGGATTCCCTTGTACTATTTCGCTTATACTTGAATCTATTTTCACTCCTTTTATGAGTGCTCTTCTAATATCACCATCTGTGATAGACCCAACAAACTCTTTGTTTTCATTTACGAGAAAAAGAACAGGATTTAATTTTAAGTTTTCTAACTTACTCGCAGCGTCACTTATTTTAAAATCCTTGTATGCAATATGTTCTTCTATATTGATTAATTCATTCATTTTACCAGTATTCATTTTATTCTCATGCTTTTATTGGAAATTATCATCACATTTTATCGTCTAAATATTTTCCAATATCCTTATATTCTAACTCCGGAAGGTAATGCATAAGTTCAGTGGCAATT
>ERZ651776.881-NODE-881-length-38986-cov-5.685368_pt1 | contig 38986 bp, 36 predicted proteins | sample MGYA00514761_ERZ651776 | MGnify/ENA metagenome assembly ERZ651776
CCTATAAAGATGCAAGAAAATCTTTAATGTGCATTGTTATATCTTCTGGAGAGTCTTCTTGGATGAAATGGTTACCAACAACGGTGACTTCTTTAGTGTTTAACCAAGACCTAACTTCATCTCTTTGAGAGCCAACTAACAAGAAACCTGGATCAGCATTGATAAATAACTTAGGAATATTTGATGCGCTATGGAAATTTGCATTCATCTTAATCTCTTTATGAGTGTCTGAAGGCTCTTCATCAAATGGAATGTTTCTTGGGAAAGTTAATGTTGGTCGTCTGTCTTCTCCTGAATGAATAAACGGTCTTAGATATTCGATTCTTGTTTCTTTAGACAAAGGTTTCATAGGATCATTAAGTAATACTTTTTCTACAAAGAAATTCTTATCTAAAATTAATTCTTCTCCAGCCTCTGATCTAAATAACTTAAGTATTTTGGTGCCAGCTTCAGGGCATTGATCCCAAGTTAATGGAACCGTAACTCCTTCCATAAAGGTTATTGAAGAAATGCTATCTGAATGTAATCTAGCATACTTTAATCCAAGGCCACATCCCCAATCATGGATAACTAGATGGATTCGATCACCAAGATCTAGCTCATTCAATAATCCCTCTAAGTAATCATATTGACCATTAAAGCTGTAATCTGGATTATCAACTCCATCAAGTTTCTCAGAGTCTCCCATTCCGATAAGATCTGGCACAATTATCCTATAAGATTTTTTGAAATTTGGGGCTATATTTCTCCATAAATATGATGAAGTAGGATTTCCGTGGATAAATACAATTGCATCACCCTCACCCTCATCTATATAGGCTAAATTCTTGCCTTTGACTTGAAGAAAATTCTTCAAATTACCCTCTTGGAGGCAATCCTTTTACGCGTTGCAGAGTAATATCTGTTGCAGCCCTTCTATGCTTGCTTAAGTCTTGATAACCTTCATCAGCCCACCAATTATCTGCATCTTTTTCACGAGGGTAGATGTATTGCTCCATGAATACTTCTAGCTTTTCATTAAGCTCTCTAGCTTTATTGCTAATTTTATAACTCATAATATTTCCTCAATTAATAAAACTATATTACATGATACTCAATGTGAATCTATATGCTTTTATGCAAATTAGAATTTTAAAATTACGAGGATTAATTAAATTTGAATCAAAATAAAACTAGTTCATAATAATTTGATGAATATATTGAATGATCTTAGTTGGGTCGAGTCCATACGTACTCCTCTTCTAACACCTTTTTTTGAACTTATAACATTGATGGGATATCCAATTTTTCTAATAATGTTTATTTCTTTTGGTTATTACTACTGGTCAGCTGCTAGATTTACGCGCGTTGCAATGCTGCTATTCATATCAGGAATCATAAATAGTTTTTTAAAAGACTACTTTCAAGATCCAAGACCAGCAATTGAATTTATGCTTGATCCACAAGTTGGAACTTCTTATGGCCTTCCAAGTGGACATGCACAAATTGCAGTTACGCTTTGGGGACTATTAGCTTATGAATTAAAAAATCAGTGGACCACAATTGGTGCTGTAATATTAATATTTTTAATCTGTTTTAGCAGACTCTATTTGGGTGTTCATGATTTGGAAGATATAGCGCTTGGCTTAACAGTAGGTTTATTTATTTTAGGTATATGGCACTTAAGCATCAAATATAATCTTTTTAATCATTCAAACAAGTCTCTAATAGTTATTTTAATATTATTATTTCAATCAATAGCATTTAATTTTTATCCAACTCACCAAGGGCATGAATTAAGTATTTGGTCATTGGGAGCAATGATGGGGTGGTTTTTAGGATTTTCTTTACTTTCGCTAAAAGGCAACTCAGTAGCAAATTTTATTTTATCTTTAATAAGTATAGGAATGGTATTCATTGCAATGCTTGCAACTACAAGTTTAGCAAAGAGCTTTGATTCACAAGGTTTCTTTGATTTTATCGTTGTATATATTCTTGGTTTAATTTTTTCCTTATTTATAACTTACTTCATTCCAAAGACTTTAAAATTTTTTAATTTTTCTCACTTATAGAAATGCTTACAGATAAAAATAATGAAGTCATGGCTAAAATTCTAGAAGCTTTAAACAATAATAAAAAATCTGAGGATTTAATAAATCATATTAATGCACGAATTAATGATATTAAAGATGAAGAATTAAAATTAAAGGAATCAATGAAAATTCTTGAAGAACTTAAACAAAATTAATTATTCTATTTGGATATGATAAATTATTTAGGTATATTAAATACTCATTAATTATTATTTTGAGGAAAAAAATTATGAATAAAATAAAATTATTTATAGCATTTATTATGTTCTTTAACTTACCAATTGCAGCAGAGGGAGCTTTTACAACAGTAATGGTTGCCGCCAAAGATACTGCAAAATATATTGAATCTGTTAAATCTAATACAGCACTATATGAAGCAATTGGTGCAGACGCAGCAGGATATTGTGAAACTATTTCTGGTAGAGATTATACTGGTCAGCTCATGATGTGGAGTGCATTTTCAGATGTTACCAGTGCCATAAAAGGAGCTAGTAAATATGATCCAAGCAAGGCTCCCAAAGAAATGTCTGAGATGCGTGAATTTAAATATGGAGCTACATGGATTCCACTTAAGCCATTTGCTAGATTAGATCCAGGTTATGAGAGAGCTATGAGAATTAAGGTTTCATCAGCAAATATGCCACTCTTTATTCAAGGTTTAGTTAAATTAGAAAAAGAAATACAAAATGCAGGTCATGATACTTTTATGAATGGTTTGTACTCTGCGTTGGGTGGCGGAACTTATGAAGCAGATACTGTATATTTAAAATCAATTACATCAAATGTAGATACACATGGAGCTGTAATAGATGACTATATGGCTGGAGCACAATGGGGAGTGACTTTTAGAGAGGTGACATCATTGATAGATGAAGTTGTAAATGATCAATTTGAAGTATGTGAGCAATTTTATACGGCAAAATAAGTCTTACTTTTTAAAAGGGGCTTTTATAGTCCCTTTTTTATATCAATAATTAATTCTTTCTTATTGATCTGCGCTTGTGGCAAAATTAGATTCTATTTAATTTAAATACTTTTTATGAAAATAAAAACTTACTTACTACTGTTTTTAACTATTTCCCTGGATGTTTATTCATTTGATAGAGTTTCAGGAAAAGATTTCGTAAGTCGTTCTGAGGTTATTGCTCAAAATGGAATGGTTGCTACAAGTCATCCTTTAGCTACTCAAATAGGTTTAGATATTTTAAAGAACGGTGGTAATGCTATAGATGCTGCAATTGCTGCAAATATCGCATTAGGTTTAATGGAGCCTACTGGGAATGGCATTGGTGGTGATTTATTTGTAATCTTATGGGATGCAGATTCACAAAAATTATATGGTTTAAATGCTAGTGGCCCTGCACCAAAATCATTGTCTATAGATTACTTTAAAGATAATAATCTAACTAAAATACCATCTTACGGACCATTGCCAGTTACTGTTCCAGGTGCTGTAGATGGATGGATAAAATTACATGAAAGGTTTGGATCAGTAAAGTTCAAAGACTTATTCACACCAACAATTAATTATGCAAGAAATGGATTCCCAATTACTGAAACCATAGCTTTCTATTTAAAATCTTCTTCTGAGCGCTTTAAGTCATATCCAAACTTTAAAGACGTCTGGATGCCAGATAATAATATTTTAAGCAAAGGTGATTTATTTAAAAATCCGCAACTTGCCAATACTCTTGAAGAAATATCTAAATCAAAACGTAAAAGCTTTTATGAAGGCAATATTGCTAAATTAATGGCTGATTTTATTAAAGAGCAAGGTGGATTTTTATCAACGTCTGATTTAGCAAACTATCATGCTGAATGGGTTGAGCCTGTTTCTACTAACTATAGAGGTTATGACGTATGGGAATTACCACCCAATGGTCAAGGAATAGCAGCTCTTCAGATTTTAAATATATTAGAAAATTATGATATTAAAAATATGGGGTTATTTAGTAGTGATTATATTCATCACTTTGTTGAGGCTAAAAAACTCGCTTTCGAAGATAGAGCAAAATACTATGCAGACCCAAATTTTAATAAAATCGATATTAGTTATTTGATATCGAAAGACTATGCTCACAAAAGAATGCAGCTTATAGATTCAAAAAAATCAATGCTGTCTGTAGATGCTGGAGTTTTAAAAGATGGCGATACTATATATTTAACAACAGCCGATAAATACGGCAATATGGTTTCATTAATTCAGAGTAATTATAGAGGTATGGGCTCAGGAATGGTTCCACCAAATACAGGATTTATGCTTCAGGATAGAGGTGAGCTTTTTAGCTTAGATGTTAATCATGCCAATGCCTTAGAAGGAGGTAAAAGGCCTTTCCATACAATAATTCCAGCATTTATTACCAAAGATAATAAGCCTTTTGTAAGTTTTGGAGTTATGGGTGGGGGAACACAACCACAGGCACATGCTCAAATTGTTATCAACTTAATTGATTTTGATTTAAATCTTCAGGCTGCCGGAGATGTTGCAAGAATAGTTCATACTGGATCGAGTCAGCCAACTGATGAAATTATGACTGATGGAGGGTTGGTAAATCTTGAAAGTGGATTTGATTTAAATATACAAAATGACTTAAAAAAATATGGTCATAATATTGGAAATCAGAAAGGATTATTTGGCGGCTATCAAGCAATTATGCTTAAAGATGGTATTTATTATGGTGCTTCAGAATCTCGAAAAGATGGCCAGGCTGCAGGTTATTAATTTCAATTTAAAAAGGAACACAAATGAATAATTGGTTTAGTTGGGTTGTTTATGGATGTCTTGCTCTAGTTCTATTTGTCTATGTGATAAAACTTGCTTACAGTTAATCTTGTGAGATTAAATTATAAAAAACTTAAAAAAGACAAATAACTATTCAATGGCATATAATATTCGATAGCTTTTTTATAATAAGCATTTTTTCTTTGAGGTATATATGAAATTTAAAATTCTATTTTCATTTTTATTTATTTTTAGTGTTTCTGTAATGAAAGCTAATGATCTTCCAATACCTGACATTGAGTATAAAAAATTTACTCTTAATAATGGCTTAACAGTCGTCGTTCATGAAGATAGAAAAGTTCCTATGGTTGCTGTTAATATTTGGTATCACGTAGGCTCAAAAAACGAAAATGTTGGAAAAACAGGATTCGCACATCTATTTGAGCATTTGATGTTTAATGGAACAGAAAATTACAATAATGAATATTTTGAACCTTTTGAAAAAATTGGTGCAACCGATCAGAATGGAACAACTAGTAATGATAGAACTAATTATTTCCAAAATGTTCCAACTAATGCTCTTGATCTCGCTCTATGGATGGAATCTGAAAGAATGGGACATATTTTAGGAGTTATAACTCAAGAAAAACTTGATGAACAAAGAGGTGTTGTTCAAAACGAAAAAAGACAGGGCGAAAATCAGCCTTATGGAATGACATGGAATACTATTTCTAAATCAGCTTATCCAATAGGACATCCTTATTCATGGTCAGTTATAGGTTCTATGGATGATCTTAATGCAGCTACCATGGATGATGTTAAGCAGTGGTTTAAAGACTATTATGGACCAAATAATGCTGTACTAGTTTTAGCTGGAGATATTGATTTAGAAACAGCAAAAATAAAAGCTCAAGAATATTTTGGTGATATTTCATCAGGACCAAATTTGCCTAAGCCAAAAAAATGGATAGCTAAAAGATCAGAATCTAAGAGAGAAGTTATTTTTGATAAGGTTCCTCAAACAAGAGTTATGAAGGTATGGAATGTCCCAGAGTCAGGAACATTGGAAAGTTCTGCTCTTGAGCTTGTTGCTTCAACAATAGCAGGTAACAAGAATAGCCCGCTTTATCAAAATCTTGTTTACAAAAATTCTTTAGCCACAAGTGTTTCTGCTTATTATTATGGAAGAGAAATAGGTGGGTTATTTGTTATTTCAGCAGATGTTTCAACAACTTCATCAGTTGATGAGGTAGAAAAAGTTCTAGATGCAACTTTGCTAAAATATCTTCAAACAGGACCTGACAATAAAGCTCTTAAAAGTGCAAAAGTTTCCACAGTCTCTGGTTTAATTAATGGGCTTCAAAGAATTGGTGGGTTTGGAGGTAAGTCAGACATATTGGCAACTTATGAAACCTTTTATGGAGATCCAGGTTATTTTAAATCAGATTATGAAACTTACATGGGTTTATCAAAATCCGAGGTTAGAGATGTAGCAAAAGAATGGCTTTCAAATGGTGATTATGTATTAACAATAAAGCCTGAACAAAAAACAACTGTTTCACAATCAAAAATTGATAGATCAAAAGGCGTACCTTATCCAACAGATAATATAAATTTTTCTTTTCCAGAAATTCAAGTTGGTGAGTTAGCTAATGGTTCAAAAGTTTATGTTCTTGAAAGAAATGACCTCCCAATAGTTCAAATGCAAGTCATGTTTGATGGTGGCTATGCAGTAGAGAATATACAAGAAAGAGGATATGTGAATTTTACAATGAGCATGATGGATGAGGGAACTAAAAAGTATGATGCATTAGAGTTTAATGAAATTTTAAATAGCCTTGGCTCTGGAATTGGTTTTGGGTCATCACTCGATACAACTTATGCTTCATTATCATCATTAAAGATTAATCTAGAAAAAACATTAGATCTCTTTAAAGAGGGTTTATTAAATCCAGTCTTTAAACAAACTGAAATAGATAGAGTAAAAAATCAATGGCTAGCAAGAATAGAGCAGTCGCTTAATAGTCCTGCATCTATGGCTAGCATGTCTATAAGACCTCTCATATATGGTGAAGATCATCCATATGGAAATCCATCCAGCATGGGAAATAAAGAAACTATTTCAAATTTAACTCGAGATGATCTTATAAATATGCATCAAAAACTAACAAATCCAAGAGATGCATCTTTTATTATTGTTGGTGATATCTCATTGAATGAAGCAGTTAATACTCTTAATAAGAAGTTCTCAGACTGGAGTTCAAATAATGATACTATTTCTCTAGTTCTAGAGAATGTTAGTAAACAAAAAAAACCAAGAGTTTATCTTCTAAATAAACCTGGGGCTATTCAGTCATATATTACTGCTGGTCAATTATTACCTCCAACTAACTCTGATGATGATATTGTTATTGATTATGCAAACTATGCAATTGCTGGAAGCTTTACATCAAGATTGAATATGAATCTTAGAGAAGATAAGAGCTGGTCCTACGGAGCTAGAGCTGGCATTAGCAGTTCTAAAGGACAAAGACTATTAGTGGTTCGAGCTCCAGTTCAAACTGACAAGACAGTTGAGTCAATTCAAGAAATTCTTAAAGAGTATGATAATTATCTTAATGTAACTCCAGTAAATGAAGATGAATTAGATAAGACCAAGCGCGCTAGGACTCTTAGATTGCCAGGTCAATATGAAACTCTTGGTGCCTTAATGGGTGGGATTGAAAATATTGTTACCAATGAAAGAGATTTTAATTACTTAAATACTTTAGCAGATGAAAGAAATGCAGTTACCCTTGATGAAGTTAGACTTGCAGCTAAAAAATATATTGATCCTAACTCATGGACTTGGGTTATTGTTGGTGATTTATCAATAATTGAAGAAGACATTAAAAATTTAAATATTGGGCCTGTTGAAATAATTGAACTATAGGAAAATCTCTTAAAACTAATCTCTAAATTATCTACGGATTGTCAAATTTAGAGGTTAAATTAAAGATATTGCATTTAGCTACAAAGCCTATAAAATAGCGTTTCAGACACAGGAGGGATGGCAGAGTCTGGTTTATTGCAACGGTCTTGAAACGTCAAATCTATCCATTTACTACTTCTTATTACTCTTTAGATACCTAATTTATAAGCTTCATAACGAACGCTAAATCGTCTTAAAGTGTAATAAAAGATAAATCTACGCGTAATCTACGCATTTTCTACGCATTGTTGAAATTACCTTAATCAAATATACAACTAACTAAGAATAGCTTGTCATTTCTAATTACCCATAGTCTATCTTGGCAAAGAACCTAGATGCTCTGAAGCTCTTGTTTATATAGTATAGGTTCTTCTGGAGTAATGCACTGAGCAGGTTGGATACTGCTTTCTTGTTGTAGAGCCAGAGGTTTGCTATTCGCCGTATTTACGAGTTTTAGTCTTCTAGAGGTGGTAACTATTCCTACCTTATCGAAGAGTAGGCAAGAGATTTGCCAATGCATCAAATGCGGAGTTCTTATATTTCGGATTAAATCCAACCATAACTTCTCCTTTAACAGCGCAACTCCTATAGGCGGATACTCTAGCCGCTGGATCAGAAAACTTTAAGTTAATATTATTTGGATCATAAACTTTCTTGGTCACAGCGTTGAGTTTAAATTTACAATTATTCCAGCTATAGGCATCCGGATTCAGACGCAATGGATTGGGTCCATCAAATGAATGAAAGGAGCGAGGATAGAGTGTAATGTTAGCATTCCCACCACCACTATTAATCTCAGATACTAGCTCAACACAAGGTTCTGGTGGCACATAGTTATCCTCCTCCCCCATGTAAATTTGAAAGACATCACTGTCCCAGTCATTATTATCAGGCAAAGCTAAGCATCCTGGGTACCATAAGAGATAGCCTGCATATGAAGCCCCTGGTTTATTTAAAGCTTGTTGCAGCGGCACCCATGCATTGAAAAGAGCTGCTGTGCCACCCAAGCTCCAGCCTGCAGAATAAATTTTGGTGTTATCAAACCTTGGGTCATCCCATAATAGATTTAATGACATAGCCATTTCGTAAATCATTGTTTCGCTAGTAACATTCATCTGATTGCCGACTGTGCTATTGACTCCCCTAGAGTCAAAAGGATGCATAGCAAAAACTATAAAATCAGCTTGTCGCATTTGCTCGATGTACTGTAAATGATGCTCTCTCCAATTTGATGATCCGTGAGAGGCAACAATTACAGGATAAGCCTGAGCTGCATTATAGTTATTGGGGAAATGTAGGACGCCAAAAACTTCTAAACTTTCTTGCTTGTTAAGATCATCATTAAAAAGATTTTCAATCCCTAAAATATTCTTTGAAGGGAACGAAATAGTTTCTTTTAGATATGATGTTGCATCCGCAGTTAGCCCTGAGCAACCAATAATTAAAAGGGGGATAAGTAATAGTTTTTTCATAATGTCTCCCATGGAAGCAATTTGCATTTACCTACCAACAAAACTCTAAACATCCAGCCAATAAGAATTGGAAAACTAGATGCAATTAGATGAATAATTAACTCATCCTGACTTTGGTCTAAAAAAGAAAAAACAAGCATAAAACAAGTTGCAATTAATCCAATCCAATGAATAACTAATCCAAGTCTACCCATAAATCCTGACATAACTCCTACTTATAAATACGGTTGACTTATCTTGCCATAATCTAGAAACAAAAAGAAATCGCAGCCTTCTATTTGGTTTCTGAAATTAAAACTTATAGAACCTATTTGATTGAGTGGTTTCTACTTAACGAAAAGTTTAATACAGGTTGGTTTTTTCCTTACCTAATAGATTCAGAGAAGAACACACCAATTACTTCTTGGTCGCAAAGAATGAAGAAGGTTTTTAAAGCCTGTGACATAGCTAATAGCCTTCATGGTCTAAGACATACCCATGCTTCTAATCTGCTCATGAAAGGCTTCCCATTGATTCAAGTAGCCAATAGATTGGGTCATGCTGATGCAAACATAACTCTTGGCATATATGCCCACATGATTGAGCAAGAGCAGGTTGATATATCCTCATACTTGCCAACAATGGACATATCAAACGTTAAGGGTTCTTAAATCGTTTATGCGTGGAATTAATGGCAAATAATCTACGCATTTTCTACGCACCACCTATTTTGACCCTTTTCAAACGATTGTTGAAAACCTTTGAAAACTATATACAATAAGCGTTCGCAATCAGGAGGGATGGCAGAGTCTGGTTTATTGTAACGGTCTTGAAAACCGTCGTGCCTTCATCGGCACCGTGGGTTCGAATCCCACTCCCTCCGCCACTATATGAGCAAAAACTATGACCTCAAATAAAGATCTAGCAGATAGTTTTAAAGAAATTCCACCATTTTTAGATATTCTTGGTTTTAAAGGTGCAAAACTTCTTGATGATGACTCCTTTGTGTGTGATTTTTCTCCTTCTGAAGACTTAACACATTCTAATGGAATGATAGTTCAAGGCGGTTTTGTTACAGGTATGCTAGATGCTTGCATGGCACAATTTATTATCTATAAATATCAAGGACAAAAAATTCCATTAACACTTGATATAGATGTTAAATTTTTTATGCCTTGTGCTCCAGGAGATGTAAGAGCTATTTCTAAAATTATAAAAGAAGGAAAATCTATTTCTTTTACTGAAGCAAAACTCTATCAAAATGATAATTTGATAGCTATTTCAACAGCTACAAATAAAATAGTACCTACTAAAATTTAATATATAATTTTTCAATGAATGAAGAAAAATTACATAATTGGCTAGAGCTAGTAAAACCAATATCTTCATTTGAAGATTGTTCCATTCCTGATAAACCTGATTATTCAAATTTAAATAATTGGGCCGCTTATCCCGAGAAAAATGCACAACAATTTTATCTACCAGATCAAAATTTAACTCTTAATAAATCTCATAATGATGTAGATGTTTTTTATATACATCCTACTGGTTTTTTTGAAAAAGTCTGGAATTCTAATATGGATAAAACTAGAAGTGCATTCGAAAGAACAGAAATGATGTTAGGGAATCAGGTATCTGCTTTTAATGACTCGTGTAATATATATGCGCCAGAATATAGACAAGCAACCTATTATTCATTTTTTGCTAAAGATAAAGATGGAACTAAGGCATTAGATTTAGCATATGAAGATGTTGAAAGTTCCTTCGATTACTTTATAGAGAACTTAAATGACAATAAACCTTTTATTTTAATGGGACATAGTCAGGGGGCTCTTCATTCACATAGGCTAATTGTTAACAAGATTCAAGGGACTGAACTTCAAAAAAGGTTTATATGTGCTTATGCAATAGGATATATGATTCCAGAAAAACACTACGATAGTATGTTTACATTAATACCTGCATCACAATCAGCAATAGATACTAATTGTATTATCAGCTGGTCAACTGTTGTTGAAGGATTCAAAAGAGAAAGAGAAAAAACTGTTTTTTGGACACCATCAGGATGGTCCACTGAACTCATGAAGCAGAAGATAGTTAGTATTAATCCATTTTCATGGCAGGATAATAATGATTGGGAAGAGGCTCCTGTGAATCATAGCTCTGTGATTACAAAATCTCCAAATTTTGATTTCGCCGATCGTTTATCTATTAATCATTCTGGTGCTAAAAAGAGTCTAGCCTATGCACGAGAGCAAAGGTTCTCTACTAGAAGAAATCCAGATAATGGATTGATTGAAACAAGAGGACCATTAGTTGAGAAAATGAGAAAAATGGCTACCTTTACTGGTGATCTTCATAGTTATGATGTCATGTTATTTTGGGGTTGTTTTAGAGAGAATATTAAGGATAGAATAAATGCGTTTCTCTAGCATTTTATTTTTATTATTAATGACATTATCTTTAGATATGCACACTTTTGAAGAAGGTTTTGTATATAACGATGATATAAAAATTGCATATAGAGACTATGGGCCAAAAGATGGTGAGCCTATTCTTCTTGTTCAAGGTTTGGGTGGACAGCTAATTAACTGGCCTGATCACTTGCTTGAATTTTTAATTAGTAATAATTTCAGACCAATTGTTTTTGATAATCGTGATACAGGATTATCATCACGTTATAAGACTGAGCTATTTGAAGAGAAAAATAGATCAAAAACTATTAATTCAACCTATATTAAATATTTTTTAAGATTACCTATTAATCCACCATATGATTTAGATGATATGGCTAATGACTCGATAATTATTCTGGATAAATTAAATATTGATAAAGCTCACCTTTTAGGTATGTCTATGGGTGGAATGATTGCACAAATTATTGCTGCTAATCATCCAGATCGTTTTAATACCTTTACTCTTATAGCATCATCAACTTCTGCGCCAAGTCCATTTAATGGCCCTACAAGAGATGTGAGAAGGTTATTAATGAAAAGATCTAATAACCCTAATTCAACTATGGATGAGCGAATAGACAGAAGTAAAAAGATATTTGCTTTAATAGGTCTTGAAGGTTATGACCTTGATACTCAGGAATTTTATGATAAATCTGTTGAATCTATTAAAAGAGCAGGGCCTGATGATACAGGATTTAGTAGACAAATAATGGCAATACTTGGATCAAAAAATCGTATTAAAAAAGTAAAAACAATAAAGGTAGATACCCTTATTATTCATGGACAAGATGACCCTCTTATCAAAGTTAAAAATGCCCATAAAGCCCATAGATTGATATCAAATAGTGAGTTAATTATTATCAATGAAATGAGGCATCTTATTGAACCGCCTGTTTTTGATCAATTTAAAGATCAATTACTAATGCATTTACAGAGCAGTTAAATGTTATCAAATAGTTTTAAATTCAATTATTCCATTGGAGCAGTTGCTAATGGAATTAAAACTGACATGTTTACATTTTTTTTACTCTTCTTTTATGCAAGAGTTATAGGCTTAGATCCAATTTTAGCTTCATTAGCAATAGGAATAGCTCTTATTGTTGATTCGGTAACCGACCCTGTCATGGGCGCCATTTCTGATAGAACTAATTCTAAATATGGCAGAAGACATCCTTATATGTTTGTTTCCTTTATACCAGTATCAATTTTTTATGTTTTACTTTTCACTCCAACATCTGAATGGGATCTTTCACAATCTCAGCTTTTTTGGTGGATGTTTGTCTGTGCTTCTTTAACAAGAATTGGCATGACTTTATTTGAGGTTCCTCACAGATCATTTGGAGCAGAAATCACAAAGAACTATGAAGAAAGAACAAAATTATTTTCTTGGAGAGAATTATTTGCCTGGACAGCTGGTATAAGTAATGCATTCTTAGGTTATTTTATATTTTTTAAATCAACCCCTGAATACCCATTAGGACAACTTAACCCTGAAGCATATTTCCCATTAGCAATAACTGGTGGAATTATTATGGTTATAAGTATTCTCTTCTCATCCATAAGAACAAAATCTAATATAAAAAATTTATCTACTTGGTCTGGATCCACATCTTTACCTCAAATATTTTCTGAATTAAAAATAGCAGTAACCAATAAATCATTTATTTTATTCTTTTTAGGTAGTCTTACTTTATCTATTTCTTGGGGATTGCTTAACTCATTAACACTATTTATTAATACTGATTTTTGGGGCCTTAGAGGAGACCAGTTAGGAATTTTTCTCTTTGTTTATTTTCCAGCAGCATTCTTAGCATTTTCTATAACCCCTAGTCTGGTATCTAAATTTGGTAAAAGAAAGTTTGTTCTTCTATGTCTTCTGGGCGTAGCACTAGCCAGCCCAATGGCTTTTATATTTTATAATCTTGGATTAACACCAGAGAAGGGAACTACCAACTTAGTTCTATTTCTTTGTATACCACTTATTTTTTTATCTACTTTGAGTATTGCAGGAAACATGGCAAGAGACTCAATGATAGGCGATATTGCAGATGAAGTTGATCTTCAAAGCGGAAAGAGACAAGAAGGTGTCTTGTATTCTGCAGTTTCGTTTGTTCAAAAGGTAAATACTGCAATTGGTGCCTTAACTGGTGGAATTGCCCTATGGATCTTCAATATCTCAAAAGAAACACCCACAGATGACCAAGCATATTCTTTATTTTTTGTTCAGGGTATAGTGGGGCCTATCTTGCTAGTAATTCCGCTGTTATTTTTTTATTTTTATTCTCTTGATAAGAAACGTCATTCAGAAATATTAGAGCAAATTAAAAATAGAGCTTAGTTAGATAAAATATTCCCAATTGATTTAGTAATTCTTTTCCACAAGGTTTTATCTGCAGCAGAAGTATCCTTTGATGATAGATTCTCAAAAAAATGAATTAACAAATCATCAAGGGACTCTAAGTTAGCAGAACTTTTATTAAATTTACTAGTTAACATCTCTAATTGAATTGATTGTCTTAAATCAGAGTCTTTCTTTAAAGAATCTATACCTGCCATTATCTCTAATTTAATGCATACATATTGCAGTTGAGCATTATCAGACTTAGATGTTTTTAACTTAGATACTTTTGACGCTATTGATTTTGGAAGGTCTAAAGTATCAAATTCTTGTTTACTAAAAGCTTCAAACAAATTTAAGTATGAATCAATTTTTTCAGCTTTATTTTTATTCTCTTGTTCGATCTTTTTATCCTTTATTGCTGTTCTCAATAATGAATATTCTTTTGTTTTTGATATATTTGATAAGTTCTGCATTTCATTAGATGCTTCTTTTGTTGATATTTCATCTTTTTTAATTTTGCCAAGTAACTCTTTTGCAATCACTAGCTCTGCATCTAATACTTCTTTTTTTGCGTTAAATAACCTATCAGCTGATTTATTAAATTTATCCCATAACTTATTATCATGCTTACGACCAGCAGATCCTGCTTTTTTCCATTCATTCTTAAGATCATTAAATTTTTTAATATTTAAGTCTCCATCCTCACCATCAATAGCATCTACCTTGGATATTAAAGATTCTTTAATAGCAATAACATTGGATTCTTGTTTTTTAATATAATCATTTATGGGTTTCTTTGACTCAAAATATGCAGACTTGAGTTTATTCAAGTCTTTATCTAAAACTGGTGCAAACTTTTGCCATTGATCAAAAGTACCTCTCATATATTGTATTAGTGTTCTAACTTCAGGCCAGTTAGAAGAGTTCTCGCTTACGTATATATTAATTTCCTCAATTATCTTGAATCTTTGGTTGGCATTATTTACTTTAATTGCTTTCAGTTCATCAAAATATTCACTGCAAGGCTCCCAGCCCTTATTGCACAGTTCATTAAATTTTGACCATTGTTCTCTTGATGCTGGTCTACTAGATAGATCTAGAAGTTGCCATTTAGCCTGAAGGTCGTGTATTCGATGTGCTTGTTTTTTTGGGTCTTCAAGTGGGTTTGTAATGATATCTGTAATTTCAGTTATCAATTCTTCACGTTTCGGATTGGTTGCAAATGATGACATTTCATCAAAATATCTTGATTGGCCAATCGCAAAGTTGAGTTTATGCTTTAGTGCATTAGGTACCTTCTTAAAAGTTTTAGTTTTTGATATGACATCTCTAACTATCTTCTGAGCATTCTTAATTGATCCATCAGAAAAAAGCTTTTCAGCTTTTTCTAACTGTTTAAATAAATCTTGACTAGTTTCCACAATAATCTCTTTTGATGTTTATAATTATACTAAATGAAAAAGCGAATTCTAACAGGTATTACGACAACTGGTACTCCTCATATTGGAAATTATTTAGGAGCCATTAAGCCAGCCATAAAAATGGCCAGTGAATACGATGAATCATTTTATTTTTTAGCAGATTATCATGCAATCATAAAAAATTCTAATAGTAATGAAATTGGTGATTCGGTTAAAAATGTAGCATTGGCCTGGATAGCATCAGGTCTTGATGTTGAAAAGTCATTTTTTTATAGGCAATCAGATGTACCAGAGATTCTTGAACTAAGTTGGATTTTAAATTGCGTTACAGCTAAGGGCTTGATGAATAGATCTCATGCATATAAAGCCGCTACAGCATTAAATACAATAGATGAAGACAAGGGTATCACTATGGGTTTATTTTCATATCCTGTATTAATGGCAGCTGATATATTAATGTTCAATGCTACTCATGTTCCTGTTGGCGCTGATCAAAATCAACATATTGAGATGACAAGAGATATTGCAGCTCGTTTTAATCACACTTATAAAAAAACTTTTGAATTGCCTGAGGCAATTATTGAATCTGAAAAGGATGTTGTTCTTGGGATTGATGGAAGAAAAATGAGTAAGTCATATGGAAATATCATTCCTTTATTATCTACTGAGAAGGTGCTTAAGAAATCTATAGCTAAAATTGTTACTAATTCATTAGAGCCTGGGGAGCCTAAGTCTACTGATGGCTGTTCTGTGTATTCACTTTATGCTCATTTTTCAACTAAAGAAGAGTTGCTAGAACTCGCTGATGACTACAAAAATGGTATCTCATGGGGAGATGCTAAAAATAAATTATTTAGTTTAGTTAATTCTGAAATCACTCCAATCAGAGAAAGATATGAAGAGTTTTCAAATGATAGTAAGTATATAAATGATTTATTACAAGAAGGCGCCACTAGAACAAGAATTCTAGCTAAGGAAAAGATTAATGTAGTTAGAGACCTAATTGGTATAAAGACTATTTCTTAATGAAATCATCAGGCTCAGCATGGCTAAAGTTTGGCTTGTTTACTGTTGGCCTAGGTCAATCTTTTGTATTTGTAATCGTACCTCCGCTAGCTAGAGAATTAGGCCTATCTGAAGTTCAAATATCGCTTGTATTCGCCTTTTCAGCAATAGCATGGGCTTTAACCAGTTCTTCATGGGGTAGAGCAAGTGATAAATATGGAAGAAGGAATATAGCTATTCTTGGCTTAGTCGGATATTCATTTTCTTTAGTTGCAATGATTACTCCATTATTTTTAGTTGAAAGAAATATACTTGACGTCGCTTTTCTCTTTCCATTATTAATATTGGGAAGGCTTTTAAATGGGTTGATTGGATCAGCTTCAAGGCCAGCATCATTTGCTTACGTTGCAGACAATAGTCCAGCTGACAAAAGAACTCTGAAATTTGCAAGATTGGAATCCAGCTTTCTCTTAGGAACTGTTGCAGGACCTTTAATAGGAGGATTTTTAATATTAATTACTAAGGAGACACCTTTTTATGTATTTAGTTTAATGTCACTTACTGCATCTATTGGTATATTCTTAAATCTCAAGAATACAAGTATCCACAAAAAATCAGAAGAACCAGTTGCTAAAGTCTCATGGAGATCTAGTACCATTTGGCCTTTTTTATTGTTAGCCTCAATTGCTAGTCTGTGTCAGGCTTCATTACTGCAGTCTATAGGCTTTTATGTGTTTGATATTTTTCCTAGTCTAGATGATCTACCTATTGTTGTTAGTATGAGTTTTGCAGTACTTTCAATATCAACGATAGTTAGCCAATACTTATTTACTGATGCATTTCCTCTTAGTAACTATAAACTATTGATGTACGGAACTTTTTTAATAATTTTTTCTTTCTTTACAATGGCATATTTTCAAAAAATATCAATTTATTATCTATCATTATTAATTAATGGACTTGGAGGAGGAATGATAAGACCTGCAATATCATCTTCGTTATCGCTTTCTCAAGCTCCTGAGAATCAAGGATCTGCAGCAGGTTACCTCGGATCAGTTTATCCAATAGGTCACATATTAACTCCATTTGTGGCCATGCCTATATATGCCTCAAATCCTGCAAACCTATATCTATTTAATTCGTTATTATCTATATTTATAATATTATTTATAATAATTCATCCTATTTTTAAAAAGAAAACTAATAATGAAAAAAGCATTACTAATAGTTAATCTTGGAACTCCAGATAATCCTGGCTATTTCAGTGTATTCAAATACCTTAGAGAGTTTCTATCAGACGAGAAAGTTTTAAATATAAATCCAATTCTAAGGTTTATTCTTGTTAATTTTATTATTTGCCCAACAAGATCATTTTCATCTTCAAAAATTTATAAAAAGGTTTGGGATAAAGATTACGGATCTCCACTTCTTCATAATACAAAATTATTATCTCAAAGACTTGATGAAAAGCTTTCTGAGGTGGATGTACAATTTGCTATGCGATATCAATCACCATCAATTAAAAAAGTTTTAAATCAAATGCTTTTAAAGAACCCAGATGAGTTAATTGTCTTACCACTTTTTCCTCACTATGCAGCTGCTACCACTGGTTCAGTTTTTAAAGAGGTTACATCATGCTTATCAGAGCAATGGGTGGTTCCAAAGGTTACTTTTATTAATCAATTTTATGATAATGATAAATTTATAGATGCTTGGCTAGAAAAGGCTAGTAAATTTGATATGAATTCCTATGACAAGATCATTTTTAGCTATCATGGCGTACCCAATAGTCATGTAGACAATGTTTATCCAGATAGCATGTGTGCTGATAATGCCTGCGAGGATAAAATAACTAATGAAAATAAGTTTTGTTATAAGGCTACGGTATATGAGACCACAAAAATATTAGCCTCAAAACTTAGTCTAAATTCAGATCAATATGATGTTACATTTCAGTCTAGACTGACTAACAAATGGCTTTCTCCATTTACAGATGACGTTTTAGAGAATCTTCCTTCTAAAGGTTCTAAAAAGGTACTTGTTTTTTCTCCAGCATTTACAGCAGATTGCTTGGAGACAATTATTGAAATTGGTGATGAATATAAAGAATTATTTTTTAAAGCAGGAGGTGAGATATTAGATTATGTTCCTTCTTTAAATTATTCAGATAAATGGGTTGATGCTATCGTAGATATTACAAAAATTAATGAGGAAACAAATGTTTAAGAATGATCTTTTAAAAGGTAAAAGAATATTAGTGACTGGCGGTGGAACTGGTCTTGGAAGAGAAATGGCATCTCACTATGCAGAACATGGTGCTGATCTTTATATATGTGGAAGGAGAGAAGGTGTCTTAAAAGAAACAGCAGATCAATTAATTTCTGAATATGGTGTAAATGTTAGCTATGAATCACTTGATATTAGAGCATCGGAAGATGTTGATGATTATATCCAAAGAATATTTGATGAAGGACCACTTGATGGGCTAGTTAATAATGCTGCAGGTAATTTCATATCACCTACTAAAGATTTATCACACAAAGGTTTTGATGCAATTGCTAATATTGTTTTCCATGGCACATTTTATATGACACATTCAGTTGGAAAAAGATGGATTGAATCCAAACACAAAGGTTCTATTATTTCCATTTTAACTACATGGGTCTGGACTGGATCACCTTATGTAGTTCCTTCAGCGATGTCGAAATCTGGAATTAATACGATGACTCAATCACTTGCAGCAGAATGGGGAAAATATAATATTAAGGTAAACGCAATAGCTCCAGGACCATTTCCAACAAAGGGAGCATGGGAAAGATTAAACCCAAAAGGTGATGATGAAAGTTCAATGGGATCTGTTCCATTAGGTAGAGTTGGAGAGATGTCTGAGCTTCAAAATTTAGCTACTTTTTTAATGGCAGATGGTTGTGATTATTTAACAGGACAAACGATTGCAATTGATGGAGCACAATATTTAACTGGTGGAGGTACCTTCTCAGGATTAGATAAATTAAGTGAAGATGATTGGGAACAGATGCGAGCTATGATAAGGTCATCTAACGATAAAGATAAAGCTAACAGAAGCTAGGAGTAATGATGATGGAAAATACACAACAATCTATGAACGAAGTTCTAACATCTCAAAAAAATTATTTTATTAAACACGGATCACCATCCATTGAATTAAGAATAGATAGGCTAAATCGTTTAAAAACATTGATTATGAGTAATAGATTTGATTTTGTTGAGGCATTGAATGCTGATTATGGAAATAGATCAAAAGATGCTTCATTAATGACAGATGCTTATTCAATTATTCCTGATATTAATAATGCAATTAAAAATATTAGAAAATGGACTAAAGACGACAAAAGGTCATCTAATTTTCCTTTTGGTCTTTTAGGCGCTAAATCCTATGTTAGATATGAACCGCTTGGAACTGTAGGAATGATATCGCCATGGAACTTTCCAGTTAATCTTTCTTTTGGACCATTGGCTGCAATTTTTGCTGCAGGTAATCAGGTCATGCATAAACCAAGTGAATTAACTCCTCTAACTGCTTCTTTGATTAAAGATTTGTGTGACAAGGCTTTTGATGAACACGAGTTTGCAACCTTCTTAGGAGGACCTGAGGTCGGCGAAGCATTTACCAAACTTCATTTTGATCACCTTTTATATACAGGAAGTGGCAACATAGGAAAACATGTAATGGCGTCAGCAGCAGAGAACCTTGTTCCAGTTACTTTAGAGTTGGGTGGAAAATCACCTGTTGTTATTGGAGAAAGTGCTGATCTAAAACATTCTGCAAAAAGAATTATGTTTGGCAAAACAATGAATGCTGGTCAAATATGTCTAGCACCAGACTATGTAATTATTAAAAAAGAAAAAAGAGATGAATTTATTGCAGAAACAGAAAATGCAATCAAAGAGTTCTATCCTGATATCAAAAATAATGATGATTACACTTCAATTATAAATGAGAGACATTACGATAGAATCAATTCATTAATTGATGATGCAAAGGATAAAGGAGCACATGTCCATCAAATTAATCCAGCTAACGAAGATTTTTCTCAACAAGAATTTTACAAAATACCGCCAACAATAATTACTAATACTAGTGATGACATGAGAGTAATGAATGAGGAAATATTTGGTCCAGTTTTACCTGTTGTAGATTATGAGAATGTTGATGAAGCTATCTCAAAAATTAATTCAAAAGACAGGCCTCTTGGCTTATATTATTTTGGAACTGATAAAGATGAAGAGTCTAAAGTTCTTAATAAAACTACTTCAGGTGGAGTTACTGTTAACAATGTTATTGGTCACATCCAACAAAAAGACCTTCCTTTTGGTGGAGTAGGTCCTTCAGGCATGGGTAGATACCAGTCTTTTGATGGGTTTAAAAACTTTTCTAATCATAGAGCAGTCTATAAAGATGTTGGTTTTAAGTTAGATAAAGCATTTGATGCTGTAAGGCCTCCATATAGTACTAAAAAAATTGAGAAAACTCTTAAATCACTTCTAAAGTAAAAAAGTGTTTTCTCTCTCCTTTAACTTAGCCTATAAGTATTTTAAGTCTAATAAGGGAGGGGTTTTCTCTTTTACTTCTTTTCTTGCAATTTCAGGTCTCGGTATTGGTGTATCAAGCCTTATAGTCGTTATGTCAGTAATGAATGGGTTTGAAAAAGAATTACAAGATAGAATTTTAGGTGTTGTACCACATGCAATTATCTATTCTAATGATCCAATTTCGGATTATAAAAGTAATATTGATTCTTTAAAAAATAATAAAGACGTTCTCGAGGCTGCTCCCTATATATCAATTCAAGGATTAATATCATCATCAACAGACAGTAAGGGTGTTGCAATAACAGGTATTGATATTGATATTGAAAATAATATGTCTATCATCCCAGATTATATAGTTTATGGTTCCCTTGAAGGTTTAAAAGAGAAAAATTCAATTATCATTGGGAGTTGGCTGGCATCTTCACTTGGAGTTTTTGTAGGTGATTCAGTTTCAATAACTACTTCTGATATTAGATCATCTATTATTGGATCTTATCCAAGATCAGCAACATTAAAAGTAGTTGGAATATTTGAATTAAGAGCTGAGATTGATCAGTCTTTAGTATTAATCTCGCATGAGCTTGCTCAAAAGATTAAAGGATTTAAAAATGAAACCTCTTCAATAAGAATAAAAACATCTGATTTATTTAAAGCAGATTTAATCGCATTCAATGCTGCCAAATCTTTAAACTCGTCTAATAATAAATATTATTCATCATCATGGAAACAAACACATGGAACATTATTTGAAGCTATTCAATTTGAAAAATTACTAATTAGCTTGATGTTGTTTTTAATTGTTGGAGTTGCGTCCATTTTAGTTTTATCAACAATCATAATGACAGTTAAATCCAAAGAAAGAGAAATTGGTATTCTTAAAACTATTGGTGCTTCAGACGCACAGTTAGTAGCTATATTCTTTTATCAAGGTCTTATGGTGAGTCTTATAGGTATATTTATTGGAATTATCTTTGGCCTTTTAATTACTTTAAATATAAATAATTTAATTACATGGCTAGAGCAGATTCTTCAACGCAACTTATTAGAAGCATATTTTATTAATTATTTCCCATATTTTATTGATATAAAACAAATAATTTTAATTTGTGCATTATCATTTTTATTCAGCATATTTTCCTCATTAATACCTGCATTAAGCGTTAATAGACTTAATCCAATTGAGATACTTAGGCATGAATAGTTTAAAAGCAACAAATCTTAGTAAGTCATATGTTACTAGTCATGAATCTATTGACGTATTAGATGATATCAATTTATCTATAAGCATAAATGACCAGATTGCTATATCTGGAAATTCAGGATCTGGAAAATCGACTCTTTTGCATTTATTGGCAGCATTAGATACTCCAACTTCAGGAAAAATTTTAATTGATGAAACAAATATAGAAGACTTTACTAAAACTGATATTAGCTCACTTAGGTTAAATAATTTTGGCTTTGTTTATCAATTTCATCATTTGCTGGAAGATTTGAATGTAATTGAAAATATATTAATTCCTGGTCAGTTAGCTAATAATAATCCTGATCTTAAAGAATCTGCATATGAACTTGCTGAAATGATAGGATTATCACATAGATTAAATCATCTACCCTGGAAACTTTCTGGCGGTGAAAAGCAAAGAGTTGCAATAGCTAGGGCATTGATTAACAAACCTAAAATAATTTTTCTTGATGAGCCAACAGGCAACCTTGATGAAAAAAATGCAGAAATAATTCAAAATCTTCTTTTCGAGATGTCTACTAAACATGGTGTTGCTTTAGTAGCAGCTACTCACGATAATAAGTTTATAAGAAATTTTAAAACTATTTATAAATTAGAAAATAAAAAACTTAATGAGATTTAAATGACAGATTTTATTTTAGCTGGTGGTCCTTTTATGTGGCCTTTACTTGCCTGTAGTGTATTAATAATTACTATTTCAGTTGAAAGGTTATGGTTCCTTCAAGAACGTCTAGTCACGCCGAATGGCCTAACAAATCAAATTGTTAACTTATTCAACAAAGATCTTATTAATCATAAGCAAAGCAATGAAATTGCTGAACTGTCATCGTTAGGATTTCTTTTGGTTTCAGTTATTCAATATAAAGACTTACCTAGACAAAATCTTGAATCAAAAATTGAGGAGAAGGCAATAGAGGTTAAATTTCTTCTTGAAAGAAATCTCAATATGCTTGGTACTATAGCCACAATAAGTCCTCTACTTGGACTATTAGGAACAGTTGTTGGAATGATTACTGCATTTACAGGTTTAACAGAAACTTCTGGAGCAAATCCAGACTTGCTTGCTGAGGGTATATCTCAAGCTTTAATAACAACTGCATTTGGTTTGTTTATTGCAGTTCCTGGTCTTGTCTTACATAAATATTTTGAACATAAAGTATCTTTTTTATTAATAAGTTTACAGGTTGAAGTTTCAAGGTTTATTGACGTAATTAATAGATGAAATTTCTAGATACGCAAAAATCTTCATTTTCAGTGGAGATAACTCCATTAATCGATATAGTCTTTTTATTGGTTATTTTTTTTGTTGTTACATCTAAGGTTGGCGATTCTCAATTTCTCTCTTTAGATTTACCTGAATCCGAGTCTTTTCAATCCATGCCAAACCAATCATTTAATGAAATAAGCATTATTAGTGATGGCAGTGTTTATATTAATGATCAACTTATAAATATTAACAACACGCAAGAACTCCAAGATGCTATTTTTTTATTAAATAACTCAGATGAGTCTATTGTTTTAAGTGCTGATGCAACAGCAATTCATGCATGGGTTATAAAAATAATGGATATTCTTAGCAAAAATGGGTTTAATGAGGTTCAAATTAGAACAATAGAGAAATGAAAACTAGTAGTTTAAGAAGAATTCTTGGTTATACATTTAGATATAAGTGGTCTTTTCTTATAAGTGTTATTGGCTTTGTAATGTTCGCTGCTGCAGATATAGCAGCTGTTGACTGGATAAGGCGCATTATTAAATTTATTAATGATGAGGACGAAAGTCTTCATACATTGCTAGCGCTATCACTCATTTTTATTGCAATGGGAAGGGGTATTGGATTTTTTATTGGTAATTATTTTATGTCTCGAGTTGGCTTTGGGATAGTTCATGATCTGAGAGCAGAGCTGTTTCAAAAACTTCATGATCTACCAAAATCTTATTTTGATTCAAATCAATCTGGTCAGTTAATTAATAGAATAACCTTTACTACTACACAAGTTTCAGGTGCAGCTTCTAATGCTGTTAAAACTTTTGTAAGAGAAGGTTTTTTATTAGTAGGTTTATTTGCATATTTAACATTCTTAAATTTTAAATTGACTCTTCTATTAGTAGGAACTGCTCCATTAATTGCAATCATTGTTTACATAGCTGGTAAAAGACTTAAAAAATTAGCTACTAAAATACAAACAGCTATGGGTGATGTAACTCATATTGCCTCTGAGGCAGTTGACGGTCATGTTGAAATTAAAAGTTTTAATGCCCAGGAGTATGAAAACAGTCGTTTTTTTGTAGCAAATGCTTCAAATAAGAATCAAAACTTGAAACTTGAAGCTACTGGCAATATGGCAACTCCAATTATTCAAGTTCTAGTATCTATTTCTCTTTCTTTAGTTGCATATTTTGCTCTAGGCTCTCAACTTGGAATTAGTCTTGATGCAGAAACCTTTGTCGCATTCTTTACTGCTGCTGGATTAATGGCCAAACCAATTAGGCAGCTATCAAATATTAATATTATAGTTCAAAAAGGATTAGCAGCTGCTAATGAAATATTTGATCAACTTGACCAAGAAAATGAAAACAACAAGGGGAGTGCTGAAGATATAATTTCAGGTGATATTAGATTTGAGAATGTAGATTTTGCATATAATACAGGTGGACAAATCCTTAATAACATATCGTTTTCAATTGCAAAAAATGAGACAGTAGCAATCGTTGGTAAATCTGGATCTGGAAAGTCTACTATAGCTAACCTTATTCCAAGATTTTATAACCATACTTCTGGTGAAATATTAATTGATGGAACTTCGGTTAATGACTATTCCTTAGATCACTTACGATCGTCTATATCTATAGTTAACCAGGCTCCATCTCTATTCAATGATTCTATAGCAAAAAATATTGCCTATGGTGATGACAAGATAGATATGATTAAACTAAAAGAATCAGCTCTTTTGGCAGGTTGTAATGAATTTATAGAGAATTTACCAGAAGGTTATGATTCTGAAATTGGAGATGACGGAGTACTTTTATCTGGTGGTCAAAGACAGAGGCTAGCTATTGCTAGAGCTTTCTATAAAGACTCACCAATTATTATCTTAGATGAAGCTACATCTTCACTAGATACAGAATCAGAGTTAATTGTTCAAGAAGCTCTTGAAAAATTAATAACAAACAGAACCACTATTGTTATAGCTCATAGGTTATCGACAATTGAAAATGCAAATAAAATCATTGTTCTCGATGAGGGGACAATATCAGAACTTGGAACACACGATGAACTAATTGAATCAGATGGAATTTATAGATCTCTTTATAAAAATAAGTTTGCAGACAGTCCTACAACTAAGAAATCTATCTCTAAGTCCAAGTCTCTGTATGTCCCAAGATTTGATGATGAGTTTAATTCAAGTATTGTTGTTGATAGCTGGTATAAAAAAAGTTTATGGCTATATTTGCTGTATCCTTTTGCATTAGCTGTTTCTTACTTCACAAGTAGAAAGAGAAGAAAGTTCTTAAAAAATTCTGTTAGTAGATATAAATCTGATGTACCTATAATAATTGTTGGTAATTTAACAATAGGAGGAACTGGTAAAACTCCACTAGTAAAATATATAGCATCTGAGTTAATGAAATTAGGATATAAGCCTGGTCTTGTTAGCAGAGGCTATGGTGGTAAGTTTAAGGAAACTTTAAAAGTTACCAATGAAACACCAGTCAAACAAACAGGTGATGAGGCTCAAATTTTATCTACTTTAGATATTCCATTTTATATAGACAAGAACAGAGTAAGAGCGCTCAAAAAACTTAATAAGGACCATGATTGTGATGTAATTATTTCTGATGATGGTCTTCAACACTACAACATGAACAGAGATGTAGAAATTGTTGTTATAGATGGCAAAAGAAGATTTGGTAATAATCTATCATTTCCAGCTGGCCCGTTAAGAGAAACATTAAAAAGATTAGATTCTGTTGATTTTATTGTTAATAATAGCGGTCCTACAGAAGACGGTGAGTATCTAATGAATGTGAGTCCAGCTAAATTTATTCATCTAAAATCAGGTAAATCATATTCTGTGGAAGAATGGCCTATGCATAAACAAGTTCATGCAGTTGCAGGTCTTGGTAATCCTGGTAGATTTTTTGATCTTTTAGCTAGATTGGGTTTTGATATTACAAGAAATCCTTTTCCGGATCATCATAATTTTCTTTCAGAAGATGTTCATTTTCTTGACCATCTTCCAATTATTATGACTGAAAAAGATGCATCTAAGTGTAAAGATTTTAATAATAATAAAATATGGTATTTAACAATTGAAGCTGAGGTTTCATCTAAATTTATTGATGAACTAGATAGCAAACTTAAATCTATAAATTAAATGAGTATTGATTTTGCAATTCTTATTCCATCAAGAATTGGTTCTACGAGACTTGCCAACAAACCACTAATTGATCTCAATGGCATCTCGCTGATTGAAAGAGTTTATAACCAAGCAATTAAATTAACCAATAATGTATTTATAGCAACAGATTCTGATGATGTGGTTGCACATGTAAAAACCTTTACTAATAATGTTGTTTTAACTTCAAGTTCTCATATATCTGGTACAGATAGAATATATGAGGCAGCTAAGGCCCTGAATCTACCTGATGATATTTTTATTCTAAATCTGCAGGGTGATGAGCCATTTGTACCAATAAACTTATTAAAGATGATTTTAAAGGACTATGAAGAAAATCATCCTGATGTAATTACAGCTAGTCAAAAAATTACAGATAAAGTAGATTTAGACAATCCAAATTGCGTTAAAGTGCATAGTATCGATGGCTATGCAGAAGATTTCCAAAGAATTTTTAAAGATAATGTAGAAGATTTATCACATCACCTTGGTATATATGGTTATAAGCTGTCTACTTTAGAGCTATTAGTCAATTTAGAACCAACCAAACGTGAGCTTGATTTAAAGTTAGAACAACTTAGATTTATGGATAATAACTATTCTATTTATGTGAGCAACTATCCAGATAAAGTCCAGGGAGGCATAGATACTCAGGAGGATGTAGACAAAGCAATCTCTTATCTTAAAAGTTTATGATTATTAAAAAGAATGAACCGATTATAAATTCTTTAAAACTAAAATCTCTTTCTAAAGAGTCTGCACTTATTTCGAATAAGGCTGATCTATATTTCTTGTCTGAGCATATAAATAAACATAATCTTGAATATCTTATCCTTGGTGAGGGGACAAATATTGTTCCACCAGAATTTTATGATGGAATAGTTATTCGTTCAGATTACAAAAATATTTCATATAAATCTCCTGATATATTAACAGTTGGGTCTGCTGTAAATTGGGATGATCTTGTAAAATTCTCTCTAGAAAATGATATTAAAGGTTTTGAAAACCTATCTTTAATTCCTGGTTCTGTTGGAGCAAGTCCAATTCAAAATATAGGAGCATACGGAGTTGAAGTTTCATCATTGATTAGCAGCATTGATTGTTTTGATATTAAGAATTCTGAATTATTAAAGCTTTCTAACGAGGAGTGTAATTTTAAATATAGATCATCAGATCTTAAGAATTCTTCTTTATTTATAATGTCTATTAATTTCAAGATTGATTCAAATAGAAAACTTAATTCCCGCTATCAGTCTATTCAGAATTATATGAATATTAATGAGATTGATGACGCATCATTAACAGCAAAAACTCTTGCCAATATTGTCAGCAATATTCGCAGATCAGTATTACCAAATCATCATGAAATATTTAATGCTGGTAGCTTCTTTAAAAATCCTATCCTTCATAAGGATCATATTGATCAAAAAACTTTTGCATTAGATAGTCTAATAATATGGGAGCTTGAAAATAATATGGTTAAAGTAGGAGCCGCTAGATTAATTGAACTTATTAGAGATAAAATTTCACCATCAGAAAATGTTTCATTATTTGATAAGCACTCGTTAGTGGTTATCACTAATGGAAAAGCAAATCAGTCAGAAGTTTTAGCATATGCTAAAAATATTCAAGATATTGTTTTTGATATATTTAATATTAAATTAGATATAGAGCCTAATATTATTACTTAGTTATGTTTATTTGGTCATCAATTGCACATCTAATTGCACTTACTAGCCCTGGCCCTGATACAGCAATAGTTATAAGGCAAGTTACGCTCTATGGACGTAAATCTGGCATTATGGCTTCTCTTGGAATTGGATTTGGAATTTCTCTTCATTGCTTTTTAGCCATTAGTGGAATTTCTTTATTTGTTCTATCCAATGATCAATATAAATTTATTATTAGCTTATTTGGTGGATCTTATTTAATTTATTTAAGCTTAATGATGCTCAAGACATCAGATGATAGTTCTTTTAATTCCTCAGAATCCTATAAGCCTGTAAATAGCTTTTTTACTGGTTTTATTACCAATATATTTAATATTAAAGCTTTTATTTTTTTTGTATCACTTTTTACCATTCTTATAGATAGTATTGAAGGTATCTATTTTTATCTATATCCAATTTATTTCTCAATAACTTCTTGTTTATGGTTTGTTCTTGTAAGCATACTTTTAAGCTCTTCAAATAAAAGCTTTAATATTCATGAAAATAGAACTATAAAATTTATAATGAGCATATTACTATGCGTAATAGGTGCTTCAATTCTATTTAGGTCTATATATGAGTATTTCTAAATTAACAATGAGTCTTGAGGATTCTAAAAATATACAGTTTCCACCAGTTCACTTATGGAACCCAGATTTATGTGAAGGCCAGGAAATAAAGATTAATAGAGATGGGGCTTGGTTTTACAATAACTCTTTAATAAAAAACCAAAAATTGGTCAATCTTTTTGCTAGCGTGTTACGAAAAGATGGTGATAATTATTTTCTTGTAACTCCAACTGAAAAAGTTCCAGTCAAGGTTGAAATAGCTCCTTATGTGATTGAAGATTTCAAAATTATAGAAGACACAATTGAATTAAAAACAAATCTTAACTACTCATTTTTACTTACTGAAAAAGATTTAGTAAGACTTAAAGAGATTGAGGGGACCTTCTTGCCATTGATTACAGTAAGAAATTCTATAGAAGGATTTTTTAATAGGAATACTTACTATCGTATTATTGATTTTGCTTTAGAAAATAATTATGTTAAAAATAATACTCTTTATATAAAAAGTAACTCTAATTTATATCCGGTTGGCAAAGTTGCACAAGAAACTTAATTTAAAATCTAAAAAGTGCTTAGTCTGTAAAAAAGATTTTAATTGGCGTAAAAAATGGGAACGTGATTGGGACAATATTAAATACTGTAGTGAAAAATGTAAACGCTCTAGGAATTTAAAGAGTCTTCAATCCACTCTGTAATATACATATCCAACATATCTAATGATATAGATCCTCTTTTTAAAACTTCATAGTGAAAATCTTTTATATCAAAGCTATCTCCTAACTCAGATTCAGCTCTAGTTCTTAACTCAAGAATTTTAAGTTGCCCAATCTTATAAGCCAATGCTTGTCCTGGCCATGCTATATATCGATCAACTTCATTTTCAATATCTAGTTGTGATTTAGCAGTATTTTCAAGAAATAAATTTATAGCATCATCTCTAGACCAATTTTTATAATGCATTCCTGTATCTACGACCAGTCTGATAGCTCTCCACATGTCATAAGTTAATTGACCAAATTTATCATATGGATCCTCATATAAACCCATATATTCACCAAGCTCTTCACTATAGAGACCCCAGCCTTCAACAAAAGCTGTAAAGCTTAAATATTTTCTAAACATTGGGACATTTTCGAGCTCTTGAGCAATAGAAATTTGGAAATGATGACCAGGTACGGCTTCATGAACAGTCAATACTGGTATTTCATATTTTGGTCTTGATTCAGGCTTGTATAAATTAGCATAAAAATAACCCGGTTTACCTTTTGAGGCAGAGCTATAGTAAGCAGTTGTTGTAAAAGGTGCGCTCTCTGCTGGAATAGGCTTTACTCCATATGGTGCTCTTGGAAATGTTTTAAAGATTTTTGGAAGAAGGGGATCTATGGTTTTCGACATTATTAAATATGCATCAAAAAGATCTTCAGGATTATCATAATAAAATCTAGGACTTGTTCTAAGATAGTTTAAAAATGAATTAAAATCTCCATCCCATTCAAGATCTGCAATTATTTGTTCCATTTCTGATCTAATTCTTTTGACTTCTTTTAGACCGATATTATGGATTTCATTTGGAGTAAGATCAGTAGTCGTATGATACCTTGCAAGATCTTTATACCAATCTCTACCATTTGGTACGTCACTTATACCAATTGTGTCTCTTGATTCAGGTAAATATTCATTTACTAAAAAATCATATAAGTTTTTATATGCAGGCAATATATTATTTTCTATAACATTTTTTGCTTCACGGATAAGTTCTGATTTTTGATTATCTTGAAAATATATGTCATCAGCATTTATAAAAATTTGCATATATGGATTATCATCAATATCAGAATCAAGAATCGTTTTAATTTGTGAGATAACACCACGTGTAACTATTTTTGGTTGTGAATAGCCTTGGTTTAAGGCTTCTTTGTTATTAACTAAAGAATTAGATATATTTTTAGCATATGCCTCAAGTCTGATTAACCAATCTTTGTAGTCTTGTTGAGAAGAGTAAATTAGTCTATCTCCAGTCTCATAATAACTCTGAACGCCACCTCTTTGATTAAGTTGCATAAAATATGTTGGATATTTCATTCTATTAATATCATTCTTCATACCGAGTTCAGCAAGTCTGTAATTTAATTTATTATTTTCATTAAGTGAGTTGATATCAAATGCCTGCAATTTTTCTAAAGCAGCAGCAGATTTCGATTTGTTAATATTAAATTGCTCAATACTATTTGAAGATATTAGTTGATTGTATTTTTTATTTCCCAACATTGAAGCAAAAACAGGACTATCAGCCAATCCTTCATCCCACTGGTTTTTAAGAAAATCTTCAAATACTTTATTATCATTATTAACTGAAATTAAGTTATCCGATTCCTTTGGAGTATTCAAAGTTTCATTGGCTATATTAGTACTAGCACATGAAGACAGGAGAATGATTGTTAAAAAATACTGATACTTTCTATTCTTTTTCATAATAATTACATATTTGGATAATTTGGGCCTCCTGGTCCCTCAGGACTTACCCAGTTAATATTCTGTGATGGGTCTTTAATATCACATGTTTTGCAATGGACGCAGTTTTGAGCATTTATAACAAACTTTTTATCTCCATCCTTTTCAACAATCTCATAAACACCAGCCGGACAATACCTTTGAGCAGGCTCATCATAAAGAGGCAAATTAACTGATATTGGAATCGAAGAATCTTTTAATTGTAAATGACAAGGTTGATCTTCTTCATGATTGGTATTAGATAGATATACTGAGGAAAGTTTATCAAAAGAATAAACTCCATCAGGTTTATTGTATTCAATTTTTTTTGCCTCATCAGCTTTTAGCAGACAAGCATGATCTGGTGTTGAGTGATTCATAGTAAAAGGAAGATTACCTCTAAAAATAAACTGATCAATTGCATTAAATGCTGCTCCTATCAATGCACCAAATTTGTGAAAAATTGGACCAAAATTTCTTGATTTGTAAAGTTCTGTATATATCCAAGATTGATGCACTTTATCCTCATATGATATTCCTGATGATAAATCACCATGTATATTTTCATAGACATGTTCACCAGCAATGATCCCAGATTTCATAGCAGTATGTGATCCTTTGATTTTAGAAAAATTCAACATACCCGCATTATCACCAATTAGAAGTCCCCCTGGAAAATCTAGCTTTGGTAATGATTGAAGTCCACCCTTAATAAGTGCTCTAGCACCATATGATAATCTTTCAGCTCCATTTAAATATTTGCTAATAGCTGGATGAGTTTTCCATTTCTGAAATTCATCGAAAGGGCTAAGATGAGGATTTTTATAATCTAAAGGTATTACATAACCAACATAGGCTTCATTATTTTCACCGTGATAAAAATATGAACCTGAAGGTGTATCAGTTGGCGTTGGCCAACCATTAGTATGAATTACAAGACCAGGATTATAAAGTTCTTCTTTAAGTTTCCATACTTCTTTGAAACCTATTCCATAATGCTGCGGATCTTTATCGTCATCCAATTTATACTTTAGAATAATTTCTTTTCCAAGATGACCTCTACATCCTTCACCTAAAACAGTATATTTAGCTCTTATTTCTATTCCTGGTTCATGACCTGGCTTTAACTCACCAGATGCAGATATACCCATATCTCCAGTTTGAACGCCCACAACTTGGTCGTCTTCATAAATTAATTTACTTGCAGGGAAACCTGGAAATATTTCAACACCAAGATTCTCAGCTTGTTCAGCAAGCCATCTACAGAGGTTTCCTAAACTTATTACATAGTTACCATGATTATTCATTGGAGGCATTACAAAAGCAGGAATAGAGATTGCTAACTTACTTAACAAAAATAGTAATTTATCTTTTTTTACTGGAACATTTAGAGGAGCATTAAGCTCTTTCCAATTAGGTAATAGTTCATCTAAGGCCGTTGGTTGAAAAACATTTCCTGATAAAATGTGAGCACCAATCTCAGAACCTTTTTCTAATAAACAGATACTATAATCAGTTCCATTTTCTTTATTCAGTTGTGCAAATTTAATTGCTGTTGATAATCCAGAAGGACCACCACCAACAACCACAACATCATATTCCATAACTTCTCTTTCCATGTGTGTGCCTCGTTTTAGTTATTGTAAAATGTAAAAAAGTTACTACAATTATAACGTATATTTAATTATAGCTAACGGTTATAATACTTCGAATTCAAATTAACAAATTTATATAATAAAAATTATGAAAATACTAGTACCAATTAAAAGAGTAGTTGATTACAACGTTAAGGTCAGACCTATGGCTGATGGCTCTGATGTTGATTTAAATAATGTAAAAATGTCAGTGAATCCTTTTTGTGAAATAGCATTAGAGGAGGCTGTTAGAATTAAAGAAGCTGGAAGTGCTGATGAGGTTGTTGCCATCTCTATTGGAAAGACTGAGTCTCAAGAACAACTAAGAACAGCACTCGCATTGGGAGCTGATAGAGCAATTTTAGTTGAAACAGATTCTTTGTTAGAACCTTTAGCCATATCTAAAGCATTGGCAAAAGTTATTGAGCAAGAAAATCCTGATATTACTATTTTAGGAAAACAAGCAATTGATGGTGATAACAATCAAACAGGTCAAATGTTAGGAGCTTTATTAGACTATCCGCAAGCTACAAATGCTTCTGAGGTCGTAATTGACGGAACTTCACTAAATGTTACTAGAGAAATTGATGGTGGCCTTCAAACATTAAAATTATCAATGCCAGCAATCGTAACAACAGATCTAAGACTTAATGAACCAAGATACGCATCTCTTCCAAATATCATGAAAGCTAAGAAAAAAGAGCTTAATATTATTCCTCTTGCAGATTTGGGCGTTGATGCAACTCCTAGAACTGAATTACTGTCTGTGGAGCTTCCGCCTTCAAGGGAGGCAGGAATTATTGTTGAAACAATAGAAGAGCTTGTTGATAAACTTAAAAATGAAGCAAAGGTGATTTCATGAGTATTTTAGTAATAGCAGAACATGATAATAATAGTCTTAAAGGATCTACATTAAATACTGTAGCAGCCGCTGTTAATCTTGAAAAAGAAATAACGTTATTAGTAGCTGGATCTGACTGCAGTGCGGTTGTATCTGAAGCTCAATCTGTAGATTCTATATCTAAAGTTATAGCAGTCGATGATGCTGTATATAAAAACTTTATTGCTGAAAATGTCTCAGCTTTAGTGCTTAGCATTGCTAGTGATTACTCATATATTATGGCACCAGCAACTACTTTTGGAAAAAACCTTTTACCAAGAGTTGCTGCAAAATTAGATTCTCAACAAATATCTGACATTATTAGTGTTGAATCTGATGATACATTTAAAAGGCCTATCTATGCTGGAAGCTGTATAGCTACAGTTAAGTCTAATGACTCTATTAAAGTTATAACAGTTAGATCTACTGCTTTTGATGCAATTGGAATGTCAAATTCTGGTGTAGAAGTTGTGAGTATCGATGCTGTTGCAGATTCAGGAAAATGTGAGTTTGTTTCTGAAGAAATTGCTAAAAGCGATCGTCCTGAATTAACAGCTGCTAATATTGTTATATCTGGTGGAAGAGGAATGCAATCAGGTGATAATTTCCATCTTCTTGATTCTATTGCGGATAAACTTGGGGCTGCCGTTGGAGCTTCACGGGCTGCAGTGGATGCTGGCTATGTACCTAATGATTATCAGGTTGGACAAACTGGTAAAATTGTAGCACCTGATTTATACATAGCTGTTGGCATATCTGGAGCTATTCAGCATTTAGCAGGTATGAAAGATTCAAAAGTGATAGTTGCAATTAATAAGGATGAAGATGCACCAATTTTTCAAGTAGCCGACTACGGTTTGGTATCTGATTTATTTACTGCCTTGCCTGAATTAGATTCAGCTTTGTAAATAGTATTTCTTTTCCATAAAAAGGATCATTTTTGGTCCTTTTTTTTTATCCTTTTGGTGGTAAACTTTTTGTATGAAATTTTTATATATATTTTTAGCTTCCTTTTCTTTATCAGTTTCTGCCTCAACAGTTATCTATTCATCCTCATATATTGATGTTATTAATTTAACTGAAATGAATGATCATTCAATTGTAATAGATGGCAATAAAATCAGCGCTATAGAAGCTGGCTTCATTCAACTTTCAAATGAAGATACATTGATTGATCTCAGAGGTATGACATTAATGCCTGGATTTATGGATATGCATGTTCACTTTGGTCAAGAATATCTATCAAAAGCTGAACGTCCTGCAAAAGTTGAAAGAGAGACTAGTGCAATTATGGCAACATCTCATGCGCTTAAAACCTTAAAAGCAGGTTTTACAACAGTTAGGCAGGTTGGTGATAGTGGTATGGTTGCCATATCATTAAGAGATACCATTAATTCTGGTAAAATTATTGGACCAAGAATATATACTTCAGGTAAGAGTATTGCTACTACTGGCGGTCATGCAGACCCAACTAATGGCCTTAGTTCAGATAGTTACAGTTATCCTTCAGCTGAAGATGGTGTTATCAATGGTCCATATGATGCCTATACCGCAGTTAGGCAGAGATATAAAGACGGTGCTGATGGTATTAAGTTAACCGTAACAGGTGGAGTCTTAAGTGTTGCCAAATCAGGTGATAATCCTCAATTTACAATCGAAGAGGTTAACTCAGTTGTAAAGGCTGCAAAAGATTACGGTATGTGGGTTGCAGTTCATGCTCATGGAGCTGAAGGTATGAAAAGGGCAGTTATAGCTGGTGTCGACTCTGTTGAACATGGAACATTCATGACTGAAGAGGTTATGGATTTAATGATTCAAAATGGCACATACTATGTACCCACTATTTCTGCGGGAGAATTTGTTGCTGAAAAATCTAAAATTGATAATTATTTTCCTGAGATAGTTCGTCCAAAGGCTGCTACTGTAGGTCCTCAAATATCAGCTACTTTTTCAAAAGCTTATAAAAGAGGTGTAAAAATTGCTTTTGGGACTGACGCTGGCGTTCAACCTCATGGAACAAATTTAAAAGAGTTTGTTTATATGGTTAATAGCGGTATGCCCAATATAGAAGCTATTAAATCTGCAACATTAGAGACTGCTAAATTATTAAAGATTGATTCTGAACTTGGTTCTATTTCAGTAGGTAAATTGGCAGATTTGGTTGCTGTTAGGGGTAATCCAATTCAAGATATTAACAATATAGAGAATATTTCTTTTGTCATGAAGGATGGAGTTGTTATAGAGCATGATTAATAAACTTAATCCTTTTTATGTTGCTTTATATGCTTCAATTCTGTTTCTTTTTACTTTTTTTGGTTTAAGTGCTCTTGGTCTTATTCAGTCATCAGTTGGTTTAGAGTTTGTTGGACAAGCATCTAGATGGTGTGAAACTCTTTCAGATGGACTTTTCAGAGAACCAGTCAACACCCTGAGTAATTTAGGGTTTATGGTAGTTGGACTCTATATTTTTTGGATCATTTCAAATGAAGAAACTAACTCAGATAATGAATTTTTTGGCCCCTCTAAAGTAGTTATTCTTTATGCATCTGCAGCTGTATTTTTAGGCCCTGGCTCTATGCTTATGCATGGAACAAATACTTTATGGGGTGGATGGGCTGATAATCTTAGTATGATTATGTATATAGTCATACCATGGCTTTATAACGTTTATAAAATGAGCAACTGGTCACAGCAGACTTTTATAAAAGCATATTTATCTATCATAGTAATCTACTCTGTATGGAGATGGTTTACCGATTGGGGATTAGGAATTAATTTCAACTTATTTTCAGTTTCTATAGGTTTGTGGTTTATCTCAGAGGTCTTATATTTCTGTAAAAATTTCTGGTCAGTATGGATAAGATTTTTTTCAGGTTTTGTAGGCTTTGTGGTTCTTGCATTATTTGGAACGCTTCCTGCGGAAGTATTTGAGAATATTAATGAGTATTGGTGGATTATATTTTTCTGGTTACCTGGATTATTGGCTAACTCTAAGCCTGAAGGTAAAAGAACCTATATTTATTATTTATTAGGAATGGTTACTTACTTCGCTGCATTTTTTATCTGGAACTATGGAGTTCCAGATAATGAATACTGTAAACCTGACTCATTAATTCAAGCACATGGTATATGGCATTTATTATCAGCTGTAGCCACTTACTTCTTTTTTCTACACTATAGATCTGAAAGAGTTTAAGTTGCTGCACTATAAAATAGTTTCACACCCGGTATCATCAAGAAAATCAAGAACTCTTTTTTTATCTTCTTGATTTAATAGGTCGAATTCATTTTTAATCCATTTCAGACATTTGGCTTGATAAGGAAAAGTTTTTTGTTTCCAAACTGCATTATCTATATTCATTTCCCATATTTCATCCCCGTTTTCAAGAGCTTGAGCATTTGACAGTAATGCCGGTATATACATTTTTCCAACTTCTTTTAACAGATTTTTTAGTGATTCTGGGCTATCTTCAAGTTTTGTCCATGCGGTATTTTCAGCATCGTGTCCTGAAAGATCATCTAATATGTCAACCCATGCTACAGTTCTCAATGAATATTCATATGCTATCTTTCTTGGAGTTGGATCAAACCCAACCAATTGGGTAAGTTGTCCATAAAAAGAAAAATCAGATGAAGAAGGTTTTGTACCTAACAAGAAAGGGCTATTCAGTAAGTGTTCTTCCATTAGATTTAAAAATCTTTTATAACTTGCATCAATAAAATCAGCAGTCCCATCATTTGAACCTACAACCCATAACCTATCTATCTGCCTCTTTGATACAAACTCCTTATATTGCGCAAGTGTTTCATTTGGGGTATTCACAGCAATATCTACCAATGGGAGTATTGTTCCTGCAACATTCGCGTCCTCTTCAAAATACCATCTGTAATGAAACATGTATTTGGTAACCCATTCATCTCCAAAATCTTCAAGCAAATAATTTATAAATGCCAAGGCGGGGTCATCTGGAATTATTTTTCTTTCATTAAAATCATTTTCCAATCTTCTTATTATTGGAGTTGAATCAGTAGTTGCTACTAATGAACCATCATCATTTGTTAATAGAATTGTTGGAAGTAGAACAGGCTTTGGTAAATCTATGCCAAGTTTAGTAATTTTGTTAGCAATATCACCATTGTAAACAATATATGGTATGTGCCTATACCTAAATACAGATAATATTTTTTGGGTATAAGGTGAGGGTGTTGCTCCAAAAATCTTAATTTTCTCAGTCATATTTTTACTTATATTTTTACAATAATTCCTTCTTTGGGATTTATGTTTCCAACCACTATTTGGTTATATGTTTCTATAAATTTTTCTAGACCATCAATTTCAATAATATTCATCCAGTCTTTACTTTGATTAGATCTTTTGGACATAAATTGATTAGTTCTTTGGTTATAACCTTCATAGCCCCAATCTTTAAATCTTTTTTGGATATGAGCTGGTGCAAAAAAGAACTCAGTTCTTTCTCTCAACATTGCTTGGCCTAAAGCATCTTCTGCTGTTACCTCATTATCCCAATGTGTCATCCCAACTGTGTAACACTTGAGCATATTGTCTCCTAATGAACCATGAAGTGTTCCTAAAATTTCACGACTTCCTGCCATATCAACCATAACGCTTTTTAGATCATTATTTACTGAAGAAAGTTGATCGTATGATATAACCTTGTCATAACAACCTAATTTAGTTACAAAATCAGTATTTTTCGACGAGGTAAGCCCTATTATATTTGGTGTTTGTTCTGAGTCTTTAAGTCCTTGAGCAAGACCAATTGCTGTTTTGCTTGAAGCGCTAACAATAATAATTTGGTCTGCATTAAGATATGATTCTTCTTCTAATGCATCACAAATGCAAAAGGAAGTTATATGAAGAGGGAAGAGTAGTGATCTAAGATTATCCATAGAAGGATCATAATTAATATCACCATTAACTCTTACATAGTTATTGTATACAGCAGGTAAATCTTTGCGATGATCTTTACCATCACTAAAGGCCTGATCAGAAATTTTAATTGGATTTATGACCAGTGAGTCAGCAGGG
>ERZ651776.883-NODE-883-length-38973-cov-9.147110_pt1 | contig 38973 bp, 38 predicted proteins | sample MGYA00514761_ERZ651776 | MGnify/ENA metagenome assembly ERZ651776
TAAAAGATCTTCTTGTTTTTTTTTAAATTCTTCAGACGCTTCTTTTGCATAACCACCTTCCGTCTCTAAATTTTCTGAACCCTCAACTGTTAAAAATTTTCCTCCTAAACTTTCAACTTGTTCCTTTGAAGCCATTCTAACATCTGTTGCAAATACAATGGCACCCATTCTTTTTGCAGTTGCAATAGCTTGAAGACCTGCAACTCCCGCTCCAACTACCAATACTTTTGCTGCTGGAATTGTGCCTGCAGCTGTCATCATCATTGGTATTGCTTTTTCAAAATTTGCAAATGATTCGATTACTGCTTTATAACCAGCAAGGTTTGCTTGAGATGAAAGTATATCCATTGATTGAGCTCTAGTAATTCTTGGCAACATTTCTAAAGAAAAAAAATTAATATTTTTCTTAGATACTTTTTCTATTTTTTCTTTATTTACATAGGGGTTAAAAACTCCAATAAGTGTCTGAGTTTCTTTTAAATTTGTAAGATTTTCATCAGACAATAAATTTAACTGTGTGATAATATCAGCCTTATTTAATATTTCTTTTTCATTTGTAGAAATTTCAACACCTATCTCTTTATATTCACTGTCTTGAAAACCTAAATGCTCACCATACTTAGTAATCAAAGAAATTTCAAAACCAAGAGCTAAATATTTTTTTGCAATCTCAGGAGTGATTGCAATTCTTTTCTCTACTAATTGATTTTCTAAAATTGAAGCGATTCTCATATGAGAACTCTACAGCAAGAATATTGCCATTAAAACTAAAACACCTATAACAGCGACAGTTCCCCACAACACAAATTTTGTGAAATTATTCCAGGTATTCTTATGGTCTTGATTGTCCATAAAAATTACTTCTGTCTTGCTTTAAATTTTGGGTTTGTTTTATTAATTATGTAAACTCTTCCTCTTCTTCTAACTAACTTAGAATTAAGGTCTCTTTTTTTTAGTGATTTTAACGAGCTTTTAATTTTCATAATATTTTTTTATAGCCGGCAATGTCCTACTCTTCCGTGTCTTAAGACAAAGTACCATTGGCGCTGAAGGGCTTGACTTCCGAGTTCGGAATGGGATCGGGTATTACCCCTTCGCAATAATCACCGGCGCGTTTTTATACTCAAGAATATTGATATTGTAAAGAAAAGAAAATCTTTGTTTAACAATAATTTTTAGACAAATAGTCATTATAAGTCATCTTAATAGCATCTTTTAAATCTGTCTTCGATTTCCATCCATATTTTTTTGCTAACGAAACATCCATTACTTTTCTAGGTGTTCCATTGGGTTTTGATTTGTCATATTTAATTTTTATTTTTTTATCGGGTAAAATTAAATTTAAAATAATTTTTGCATATTGCTCAATAGAGCGATCTTTACCAGTGCCAATATTAAGTATTGTTTGTTTAAATCGTTTTTTCATAAAATAAATACATGCATCAGCAATATCATCTACATACACTACTTCTCTTTTAGGTGAACCATCACCCCAGATTGTTAATTCTTTTTTACCCTTAATTTTAATTTCATGAATCTTTTTTATTAGTGATGGAAAGAAATGTGAATTCAGAGCATCATAATTATCATTGGGGCCAAAAGTATTGGTAGGCATTAAGCATTTATAATTTGTTTTAAATTGAAGGTTATAACTTTCACACATTTTTATACCTGCAATTTTAGCTACTGCATACGCTTCATTAGTTTTTTCAAGAGGACCGTTAAGTAAGTAATCCTCTTTAATAGGTTGTTTACAAAGCTTAGGGTAAACACAACTTGAACCTAAAAAAATTAAATCCTTTATATTGCATAGATATGCTGAGTGGATAATATTATTTTGTATAATTAAATTATTATGGATAAATTCAGCAGGATAATTGCTATTTGAATATATTCCACCTACTTTTGCTGCAGCTATAAAAATAAATTTTGGTTTTTCTTTTTTTAAAAAATTATAAACTTTTGATTGATTTGTAAGATCTAATTTTGATTTATCTGCTGTTAGGATTTTTTTATATCCTTTTTTTTTTAATTGCCTAAAAATTGCACTACCAACCAAACCTTTATGACCTGCAATATAAATTTTTGAATTTAGATTAATCATTAGTTAATCTTTTTAAATCAAAATCAACCATTTCGTTTACGAGCTCTTTTAAAGAAATTTTTGGTTTCCAATTCAGCTCTTTATTTGCTTTACGCGAATTGCCTAATAAAGTATCCACTTCTAATGGTCTGAAATACTCCTTGTCACATGCAACTATGCAATTGCCCATTGTGTCAAAACATTTTTCATTAATACCACTGCCCCTCCAAACAAACTTAATATTTAGTCTGTTTAAAACTAAATTGACAAATTGTTTTACCGTATACTGTTTGCCAGTTGATATAACATAGTCTGAGGGTGTTTTTCTTTGAAGCATTTTCCACATTGCTTCGACATAATCTTTTGCATGCCCCCAATCTCTTTTTGCATTTAAATTTCCAAGTCTTAACGTTTTCATTTTTTTTAGTTTAATTTTACAAAGTCCAATTACAATTTTTCTAGTTACAAAAGTTTCACCTCTTACAGGGCTCTCATGATTGAATAATATCCCATTGCAGGCAAAAATATTATAAGCCTCTCTATAATTAATCGTTATAAAATGAGCATAAACTTTTGCTACACCATACGGACTTCTTGGATAAAAAGGTGTTTTTTCTGTTTGTGGAACTTCCATAACTTTTCCAAACATTTCTGATGTTCCCGCTTGATAAAATTTTGTAATTTTTTCAAATCCATGAAACTTAATAGCTTCTAATATTCTCAGTGCTCCAATAGCATCTGCATTGGCTGTATATTCAGGCACTTCAAAAGAAACTGCTACATGAGATTGAGCAGCAAGATTATATATTTCTGTTGGTTTAATTTTTTTTATCAAACTTGAAACTGATATAGCATCAGTTACATCACCATAATGCAAAAAAAAGTTTCTTTTTTTTTCGAATGGATCTTGATAAATATGATCTATTCGACTTGTATTAAAAGAAGATGATCTTCTTTTAACCCCATGAACTAAATAACCTTTATTTATTAAAAAGGTAGATAAATAAGAACCATCTTGTCCTGTAACACCGAAAATTAATGCAATTTTTTTTTTCATTTTAGATTTAAATATTTGAGTTAATAACACAACTTTAAAAACAATACCAAGAAATAAACATTATATTAAGAATGTCCATTATTAAACATACTAAAAATTCTTTGTATATTTAAATTTGAAAAGTTTAAAATAAATAATATTATAAACCATAATATTGAAAAAAATTAAATATACTTGAGTCATCGATTTATTAATAAAGTTTAACGCAATCAACATAATTAATAAATTATAAAAATTAATTAATTGCGCTGTAAAAATATTTGTGACAAAGGATGTGAATTTATATTTTTTTCTTATGAAGAAAAAAATTAATTGATGCATATGATTAGCGTCTGGATACATTGCTGATTTTTTTAAAATATTTTTTCTATAAATTGAAAATAAATTTTCATAACTGGGATACCAAAGTAATAAAATTATAAAAAAAGGAGAAATATCAGGATTCCATTTATAAATATTAATTAACAATATTGAGAAACTAAAACCAATTAAGTATGCACCGGAATCCCCTAAAAAAAACTTATTTTTAAAATTTATTATGAAAGCTAATAACATGATGGTAAGAGTGTAAAAAATTGATATATCTTCTAAAAATATTAAATCATTAAATTTTAAATAATAAATAACTGAATTTATTAAAAGATAGTATCCAATACACAGCGTATTCATGCCATCTATAAAATTTGAACCATTTACAATAATTAAAATACAAAAAGTGACAAAGAAATAATTTGTATAATTGTTCTTTAAAATCATATCTAAAAAATTAATTCTAGTATCAGTTAATTGAATATCATTAAAAATTACATAAAATAAAATGATAACAATTTGTAATAATAATTTTTTTTTTGCAGACCTTACTAATTTAAGGTCAGATAAAATTCCCAAAATAAGTATTATGAATGAAAAAAGTATGAAAGAATAAATTCCTTTGTAATAAAAAAGGAATCCTAAAAAAATAAAGATGCCACCAGTTAAAGGTACAGAAGATTTTGAAGAAAATTTTTGATGAATATCACCCGTTTCATTTATTAATATATTATTTTTTAATAAAAATTTATTTGTAAATAATATAAAAATTGACAATGCTAATAAATAAATAAAAATCATATTAATTTTTAAGAATAAAGTTAATAGAGAGAATTACTAAGTGATATAAAGATCTTAATCTGCTATATTTTAAGTAAATCCTATAAACCTTGTATCCATCTACAATTTTTTGAATAACTGAAGAAGATAATGAGTTTTTACTTTTTCTCCAACTTGTTAAATTTTCCTGAATGCTTTTCATTGTTATCTTATCTTCGGCTAACTTTAACCACAACACATAGTCTTCTTTAGTTCTAAGATTTGCAAATCTATATTTAACATTTTCAAAAACATCTTTTCTAATCATAACTGTTGATAAACCAATATCACAAGAACTTCTTAGTTTTTGAAAATCCACATAACTTGGTGCTTTCCTAGATTTAATAAAATTATTATTTTCATCAATTATATCGTAGCCTGTAAAACTAAATGTAAAATTTAAACGTTTCATCAATTCTATTTGAAATTCAATTTTATTATTTTTCCATAAATCATCTGAGTCACAAAAAGCAATATATTCCCCATTTGCAATTTCTAAACCTTTATTTCTAGATAATCCTGCACCCAGATTATTCTCATTATGAACCAACTTTATACGGTGATCTAATTTAGAAAATTTACTTATAAAAATTTTATTTTCAGGATCATCATTGATTAAGATTATTTCAAAATTTTGATATGTTTGATTTAATATAGATCTAATAGATTGTTCTAAATAAAGCTCTTTTTTATAATAGGGTATTATTATACTCACTAAAGACATATTCTATTTGGCAATTAATGTTGTGCTCTCTCCATCTGAAATAGATGAGATAAATTTATCAATATTCTTAATTTTTTTTAAATTATTTATATTATAAAATGAGTATTTCAATTCTACAAATAAATTAACTAAATCACTTTTTGAATAATTATGTTCTTTATATAAGTATGGTGCCACTTCAAAAATAATTGGGGTCCTATTTTTTTTTAAAAACTTATATCCACTTTTTAAAACTTCTAACTCATATCCATCAACATCTAATTTAATAAAATCAATTTTTTTAATTTTATATTTAGTTATATAATCATCTAATCTAAATGTATTAGCATTATTTGTGCTCTTAAGTGAGCCAAGATGCTTTTGATGTAAATTTTTTTTGTTTATTAAACTCCAACTAGAGTAAATTTTTTTAGGTATAGCTTTTTTTTTATTTGTTAAAAATGTTTGGTTTAAAATAATTCTTTTTTTTAATTTTGGGTTTAAAATGACGTTATTATACAATTTATTATACGCATAATTTGTTGGCTCAAAAGAATGAATTGTGCAATTTTTAAAGTAATCACAAAGTTGCAATGTCTGAACCCCAATGTTTGCTCCAATATCAAAAAAAACTGGTTTTTGAGAAAGTTTATGTTTTGCTATTGCTTTTATTATTTCAAATTCAAATTTACCAAATATATAAATGCTTAAATCTATACCCTCTGATAAATCAAGATCCCACAAAATTTTATTTTTTATAATTTTAATATTTTTTTTCTTAAATTTAGAAATAAAAAAAAAAATTATTTTAGCAAATAAGATTTTGTGTTTAGTTTTCATTTATTAATATTTTGTTTAAAGTCAAATAATGTCTAAACAATGAATATTTTAGTGAGTTTTTTTTTGCTTTTAACTTCATTTTGTGTAAATTTTTTTCTTCATTATCAAATGTTTCTATTTTTTTAACTAATTCATTTTTTTTATTGCTTTGAAATAAAAACCCAGCATTACCATCTTCTAAAAATTCTTTAGGACCATTCGGACAATCGCTTGAGATCACAAATAAATTACAAAAAGCTGCTTCTACAATTACAAAGCCTACCTCCTCCCATAAAGATGATAATATAAGGGCTTTAGCTTTTTTCATAAAAGGGTAAACATTTCTTATCTGACTTAAAATGAAAATATTATTAGAAGCGTTGCTTATTTTTATCAATTTTAGAAGTTTTTTTTTTTCCTCACCATCACCAATAATTAATAGGACTGCATCTTTTTTTATTTTCAAATAATTTGAAAATTCAGAAATTAAATATTGATAATTTTTTTGTTTAGTTAGTCTTCCAACTGCTAAAAAATAATTGTTATAATTATTAACTTTATTTAATAAAATTTTATTTTTGGATTTAATTTTTTCATTAAAATCCTTAACATTTATAATCGAGTCTTGTAGATAAAATATTTTTTCTGTGTCGAAAATGTTCTTATTTTTTAAATAAACTAACAAATCTTTAGTGGGGCATGTTATTTTAAAAATATTCTTTGAGGAAATTTTCCATATAAATTTTCTTATCAGGTTTAGTTTTGGATACCCAGAAATTCTTAATATAAATTTTGTCTTAAATTTAAAAAAATTATTTAGTATTAATGGCAAAGAAGTTAGTAAATGCATTACAATAAATTCCGGTTTATCCTTTTTTAATATTTTTATGAGTGGAAAAAATGAAAATAAAATTATTACAAGATATGAGATTCTGCTCTTGATAAATCCATATTTTGGTAAATAAGAAAAATATTTGAATTTAAATTCAATTAATTCAATTCCATTTTCCTTAAAAATTTCTGAGTATTCATCCCATTCGCCACAAGTATTAATGATTTTAATTTTATATTCTTCTTTAGTATATTTGGACAATGCTAATGCTGAATTTAAAGTTGACTTAACCGTGCCAACTTTTGATAAACATGGTGACCAGTAAAATATAGTTTTCATAATATTTTTTTTTAAACCACTGCTTGATTTTCATAGATATAATCAAAGCTTTTCCTAAATGGCATCTTAATTTTATAAACTTTTTGAAATCCATTATCTATTAATAAAGTGTGGATATCTTTAAACTTATAGTTTTTGATTATCATATTATCATAATGATGTTCAAATAATACAAACCTTACTTTTTTTATCTCTCTGTCCATTCCAACAAGCGTATTATACTCAAAACCTTCAGTATCTATTTTAATCAAGTCAATTCGCTCTATTTTTTCTTCTTTTATAATCTCTTTTAATGGAATAATTTTTGTTGGAACCTCATCTTCTATAAATTTTCCCATTCCAAAAAAAGTTGTAATAAATCTTTTTTTTTTTAAATATTTAGAGCTCATATTTAGATTGTTAAACGTATTTGATACACCATCAGCTATTTCTGTAAGTTTCATAACATCATTTTTTTCCCCGAGACCATATGGGTATATTTTTATTTTTACAGAGTTTTGTTTTTCTATCTTTTCAGTTTTTTTTTTTAATTCTTTAAAATTTCTTTTACTTGGCTCAAAAGCGTATATTTTTTTTATTTGAAAAATTTTTAAAAACTCACTGATTGTATCGCCATGATGTGCACCCACATCAATCAAAATATCAATATTCTCAGGAATTCTTTTTTTTAAAACAGAATATTTTTTTTTTTGATAAAAAAAGTCAATAATTTTAAATAAATAATGCATTTAAATTATTTAAAAAATATATACCTGTTTTTATATAATTCTATGGCTTTATTTTCTTTAATTTTTTTTTTCATTATATCTTTATATCTAAAACCGTCTTTATGAAGTGGGTAATTAACATTAATAAAAGGCTTATAAGAATAAATTTTATATTCCTTAATTAGTCTACTAATGTTTCTACCATAAAATATAAGGATAGTAATCATTACTATAGTTATAATCTTTTTATTTATATTTTTTCCATTATTATTAAATTTTTCTAAAAATATGCTCAATGGAATAAAAAATATAAAAAAAAATAAATGGTATCCACCATACCTTAAAGATGGATGTAACATGAACCATATTACAAAAATCAACAACAATAATGAAAAGATAACTTTATATTCCCTAATAATTTTTTTTTGAAATTTTGATTTTTTAAATAATAGAAAAAATAATAGAGAAATAAAGCTCAATGAATAAATTAAATCAGATACTTTGTTAAAAAAATATTTATCTATCCAATTATCTACCCAGTTTAAATTTATTATATAATTTAATTTTTCTTTATCATTTAAACTATATCCTGCACCTGATCCTGCTTTTGCCCAGTTTTCATAATGAATTCTCAAATATTCAACTGTATCTGGCATTAAAGACCAAGATACATTGAAAAAACAAGTCCTTTTTTCTGGGAATAAAAGACACCCTGTATTAAAAAAATTTGTCATCAACACTAATGTAAATAATAAGAAACAAAGAAATAAATTAAGATTAAAAAATAATTTTAATGACTTTGTTTTGCCTAAGACATGAATGGCTAATGGAATAAAAAGAATGGCATAAATTAAATAAAAAGTTTTTAATGAAATAATAATTGTAAAAATTATAGTAAAAATTTTTAAAAAGTTATCATCCACTTTATCTATCTTTTTATTTATAAAATAAAGTAAATTCACTACTAATAAAATAATTAAGATAATTGCAGATCTGTCTGTTCCATGTTCTCCCAATCTATAAAAAAAAATATTAATAAAAATTAATGAAGATAAACTTAAATATGTAATAAAATTATAATTTTTCTTTATTTCCTCGTTGAAAATTAATTTTATGATTATGTAGTTAGAGAATATTAAAATATATGCTGGTGCTAAATGAAATAAATTATATTTAGCACCTGGTAAATGAAATAAAGATGATAATAAAAATATTGATGAATGTGTATTAAATCCATGGTTCATATTACCCAAGCCTAAAGGATGTACATATTCAGTTAAGATTAAAATATATGGAAAATGATAATAAAAAAAATCATCATGATTTTTTCCTACTAATATAAAGATTAAAAATAATAATAAGATTAAAAAAAGTAATTTAAAATTTTTTTTATTTATATTCATTTTTTTAACATTTATTAAAAATAAAAATAACCCAATCAATAAAACTAAAAAATTGAATATAATACTATGCGCTACAAATTGTATACTTGAGTAAGAAATCAATAATAATGAAAATATTCCAATCAATCCCTGATATCCTAGATTAGATTTATTAAATTTAATAATATTAATACTTACAAAAAAACCATAGCCCAGTATTGAAAATAAAATTAAAGGAAAGTAAATAAAAAGCATAATATCTATTATCTTATAGTTTCTATTTTACAAAAATAGTTAAAAAATAAGTCAGGTGATAATCAATACTGGAGATAAAAGTTATCTTTTTTTTTTTCATTATAATTCTCAAGTAGGCAAATGCCTCTGATCTTCTTAACCACCATATCTTTGAATATTTTTTAATATTAGCTGTAATCCCATTTTGATCATAATTATAATGTGTGAGTTTTTTGTTAAGTACATTGTATTCATTCATATAAAATTTTGAAAAAATACTTAATCTAGCATCTATTTCTAAATGAGGAAAATCTGCTTTATTAATATTCTTTAAAAAAGTTGTAAAAAAAAATTTTCTTAATGAAACGCAACTTGTGGGAAAAATTGTTGACCAAATTGAGTAGTTTTTTGATTTGTTCTTAAAATTAAATTTAGCTTTATTATTTATAGGAGTATCAAATACACAATTTAATTTTTTATTATTCTTAAAAAATTGATTAATTTTTGATAGCTTGTCTCTCTCAAAAAAATCATCTCCATCTAGTAAACAAATTATGTTACCTTTTGATTTTTTAAAGCACTCAACAATACCTTTAATTTGATTTAGTGGACCTGTTTTTCTTTTTTTTGATTTATTTCTTATTAATTTTACTCTTTTAAAGTTTTTTATAATTCTAATAGAATTATCAGTAGAACAGTCATCAAAAAGGATTACTTCATAGTTTTTAAAATTTTGACTACATACACTTTGTAAGGATTTATTTAAAAAAAATTCCTTATTATAATTCGTGATTAGAATTGATATATAGTTTTTATCTTTCAATTTAAAACTTTCTTGTAAATTTTAATAGTTTCTAGTGAACATTTATCCCAGCTATATTTTTTAGCTTTCAAGAAACCACGCTTAATTAATATTTTTTGTTTATTTTTAGATTTTATTAAATTTTCCATCTTTTTCTTGATATCAGTAATATCATTTGGATTGATATAGCTGCATGAATTTCCCAAAACCTCTTTAAATACAGGTATATTACTACAAATTGTCGGACATCCACAACTCATAGCTTCTAGTGGAGTAAGACCAAACCCCTCATTTTTACTTGTTGTTATAAATAAACTGGCATGTTGGTATAGTTTTCTTAAAGTTTTATCATTACCTGATTTAAAGAATAAATTTTTTTCAATTTTTAATTTGTTGAATAAATGAACTTCTTCCAAATTAAAATTTTTAGCCCCAAAACATAAAATTTTATAATTATTTATTAAATAATTTGATTGGCTAAAAGCTTTTATAAAATTTATAAAATTTTTGTATTTATTTCTCGAGCCTACAAATAATATATAATTTTTTTTTTCTTTTATTAATTTTTTATTATCTTCTACACCTAGATAAATTACTGAAACTTTATTTTTGTCTACATCATAAAATTTAATTAAATCTTTTTTTGTTATGCTTGAAATGCATATAATATGAGATGCATTTTGCAATAATTGTTCTTTTTGAAATTTTTTTTCTACATATTTTCTCTTCTCACTAATTAAATCATATATGGTTAGGACATATGGAATATTAACAAACCTTAGCAAAGAATTGTTGTAATAAGAAAAGTGAACAAGGTCTGGCTTGTATAAATTTATAAAAAAAAAGGTTGCCAAGTTATTTATTAGATAAAATAATTTTGTACAAAATCTAGGAATCTTTTTAAATTTAAAATATGAAATATTATAATTCTTTTTTATATCTAAGTTATTATTAATTGATATTGGAGAATATATAATTGAATTAATTTTTTTTTTTTGGAAAATTTGATTAATCTTAGAAATATATTTTGATATTCCGCCCACCGATTGATGTAAAAATATAGAATTTTCAAATATAATTTTCATTTTCTAGAATATCATTTTATCAAGGCTCTTAACTAAATTTTTTTTATAAATTTTTTTTAATTTATTTATATTTGCAACTAAATAAGTTTTTTTTACATTATCTTTAAATTCAATTTTCTTTTTGTAATGTTTACAAATATGTGTTGCGATGTCTTTTAAATATATTGCTCTACCTGTTGCAATATTTACCACTCCTTTAAATTTAACATTATACAAACAAAAAATTATTTTTGAAATATCCTGCATTGAGATAAAATCTCGATAATGATTCAAATTATATAAAGTTATTTTTTTTTTTGATTGTTTGATTTTTTTTTTTAGATCAGGTACTAAATAATTAGTTTTTTGATTTTTATTTGTTGTACTAAATATTCTTCCAATGCAGTATTTACTATCACTTTTTTCCAAATGTTTTATTATATATTTTTCTGCTAATAATTTTGTTTTGCCATAATATGAAATTGGATTAGTTTTAGCTTTTTCATTAATGTTATAGTTTTTTGAGGAATACACATGAGACGTGGATGAAAAAAAGAACCACCCTATTTTATTTTTTTTAACTTCATCAACAATATTTTTAGTAGCTATATAATTTACATTATATGCTTTTTTTTTATTACTATTAACTACCTTAATTGGAACTATTGCTGCTAAATGAATTATAGCATTAAATTTTTTACTTTTTATCCATTCAGATATTTTTTTTTTATTTCTTATATCTCCTTTAAAAAACGAAAAACTGTAAGCAGATTTTGATTTGACTATTTCTCTTCCTAAACTTCCAGTACTACCTGTGATACCAATTTTTATTGACATTTAATTTTTTTGAGATTTTTAACTTATATAATATATAGATACATTGGTTAAATAAACTTATATGAGAAAAAAAAATTTAAAAAAACCTTTTTTTTCAATTATTACTGTTGTTAAAAATGACCAATCTAATATTCAAAAAACTATCAAATGTATAATAGCTCAAAGCTACACGAATTTTGAATATATTATAATTGATGGTAAATCTGAAGATAACACCATTAAAAAAATTAACGTATATAAAAAAAAAATTTCCCATATTCTGTCTGAAAGAGATGATGGAATTTATTTTGCTATGAATAAAGGCATCAAGCTAGCGAAAGGTAAGGTATTATTATTTGTAAATTCTGGAGATATTATAACAAAAAATGCATTGTCTATCGTTCATGACTTATTTATGAAAAATAATAAAATCGATTTTATTTTTGGAACTGTGAAACGACACTACACAACTTCTACTATAATTAAATCAGGTTATAAGAAAAAAAGATTAAGTTATAATTTTGATTTTGCTACTTCTCACTCAACTGGTTTTTTTATTAAATTAGCTTCATTAAAAAAAGTAGGAAAATTCAATACAAAATATAAATGTTCAGCAGATTATGATTTATATTATAGAGCTATAATTAAAAAGAAACTAAACGGTATCTCCACAAATAAAAATAATATTATTGGTATTATGAAAAGTGGAGGTTATTCCAGCAAATTTAGTTTTTTTCAACACCTATTAGAAGAAACTAGAATTCGATATAATAATGGTCAAAACATTTTGATTATTTTCTTAATATTTTTTAATGCTGTTTTAAAATTTATTTTAAAAAGATTAATTATAAAATAACTTTTTAATTTTTTTTAAAAACAATCAAAAATTTTAATATCTATGTTACTTTTACAAACAAAAATAAATTGATCATTTTGATCTCTATCAAAAAATAATTGGTTAAAATTTATCATATTAATTTCAATATATTCAAATTTTTTGTTCAAATTAAATTTGTTTTTTAATTCTTTTACTTTTTCAAAATCCCTAAAAGATGACACTAAATAACATTTAAAATTTAAAGATATTAAATATTCAATAATTTTTTTTCTATTTAATCCTTCAGAAAATTGATTAATATATTTATTTGTATGTAGCTCTAATAAAATTACTTTTACTAAGTTCTTTAAGATATATTCAGAGCCCATCAAAACCTTACCTTCAGCTCCATGTACATCAATTTTTATTAATTCTGGAATAATCTTCTTTTCCAAACATACTTTATCAAGAGTAATTGATTTAATACCAGCTGAATTGTTGTCTGCTTTTTTTGACTTGTAGACACCTTCTTTATAAACAAATAAATTTTCTTCTTTATCTGACAAAATTTTATTAACTACTTCGACATTTTCCAACTTATTTTCTTTTAATGATTTTTTGATATAATTTGAATACTGCTTATTACTTTCGATTGCATATACTTTTAAATCTTTATTAAAGTATTTAGATGCAAAGCATGCATAATACCCCATGAATGATCCCAAATCTAAAAAATTTTTAATTTCTAAACGTTTGATTACAGCAATCATAGTTTTAATCATAACCGTTTCATAAGAAATTTTTTTTTTATGTAGTGGTTGATATACACTTTGTGCCTGATTATCATTTTTCATTAACCATAATTTAAATTTAGTATTTTCAATATCTAATTCACTGATAAAATCTGATCCATAAGATGATTTTAAATTTAAATCATGAAGTTTTTTAAAAAATTTTGATAAACTTCTATTAAAACCAACAGGAAATATTTTAAAAATACTTATATATATTGTTGATAAATATTTATTAAAATTCAATTTCATAAAAATTTATATTTATTTAATAGCCAGGAATCCCTCAAATGAGATAAATTTAGAAATTGTTGAGACATCTTTAAATCCAGCTCTTTTAAGCATTTGAATATTTGCATTAGATGAGAATGGTTCAAGAATACCTTTTAAACTTTTTTTCTTACCGCTAATTTCTTTTTCTGAAAATCCATTTGAAAGCTTAAATTCTTCATATATTGTTGTCATTTGATCTTGAGTTCTAGCATCATAAGATCTTACTTTTTCTACTAAAAAAAGTGCCCCACCCCAATTCAAACTTTTAAATAATTTATTAAGGACGTTTTGTCTATACTTAGGGTGTATGAATTGCAACGTATAAAAACAAATTATAAAATCTGATTTTTTGAGTTTACAATTAACAATATTTTTATTTAAAAATTTTATCTGTCTGTGGTTATTATTTTTTTGAGCATATGTAATCATTTTTTTAACCACATCTAATCCTACATATTTAGTATTTTTTTTTAGTTTATGTCTAATAGCTATTTTATTTAAAAGCTTTCCTGTAGAACAGCCAATATCATAAACAATAGAGTCTTCTTTTATATAATAATCCGAAACCTGTTCACAAAGCCAATGTGTTTCATTATAAAGTGGCACAGATTTAGAAATATGTTTATCAAAGTTTTTAGGAACATTTTTATCAAATGACCAATTACTATTTTTTGCAAAAATGTTTTTATCTACTTTCATTTAAAATAACTCATCCAATTGTCTGTATATAATTGTTTATAATCTTTTATCTTTTTATTTCTATTTTCATCAAAATCAAAGACTTTCATCTCTTTAATTTTGTGTAAAGCAGTTAATAGATTCTCATGTGCAAGCATGCCATTTTTATCACGACATTCTCTTGCTGTAGACGGAAATGATTTAATACTACCTATATTGGACTTAAAAATTGAAAAAAATTCTTTTTTTACAAAAAAAGCATTTACGCCTGCTGAACCAGTTCCTAAAAAATTATATCCTTTATTGTCAAGCATACAAATAAATGCATTTAAGGATGCGCCAAAATATAAATTTGAATGATGCGATTTATTTCTAATAAATTCTTGATCATAAGGAATTGACACTTTAAATATATCTCCAAAAATAGAATTATACTCACATACTATAAAAGTTGGTGATAAATTATTTATATTTTCTAAAACCCAATAATCATTTCCATCAATATCTATACTGAGTAAACCAATATTGGTCTCTTTAATATTATTTTCAACTATATGATTAATATTGTCTTTATTTATAAACGCATCAATAATTCTTAAATCATTTTGCCAATAGATTCTCTGTCTTTTTATTTTTTTTACATCATCTTTTGATCCTTCAATTAAATATCCTTTCCATTTTTTTGATTTAATTAGATACCTGGTGTTTGCCTCCCAATAATCTTGTGTTCCAATTTCAACAAAAACTTTTTTTATGTTAGGAACTTTATCTGTTAACCAGGAAATTATACCATCCTCTCCAAATTGTGAAAACACGGAGAATTCTACATCTCCAAAGTTAGAAATTTTTGTTTTTTGTCTATTAATATTATCAAGTAATTGACCTTGTAAAAAAATTTTTTTTTCTGAAAAATCTGGTCTTCTTAAAATAATTTTGTTTAATAAAATTTGAAAAATAATTGAAATATTCTTTATAATTTTTTTCATTTTTGTTTTTTAATTATCATTTTAATTTATTAAGACTTTTATTTTTAATTTCAAATATTGTGTTACAATGTTTAAAAGAATTACTTCTATGGGAGATAATTATAATTGTTTTTTCAGATTTATTGTCAAACAATTTATCTAAAATTTTATTTTCTGTTTCCTCATCGAGTGCACTTGTTGCCTCATCGAGTATTATAATAGATGGATTTCTGTATAGAGCTCTTGCTATACCAATTCTTTGACATTGTCCTCCTGACAATTTTCCTCCTCTTTCTCCTATTACAGTGTTTATCTTGTCCGGTAAATTATTTACAAAATCATATAATTCAACCATAGACAATATCTTAGATAATTTTTCTTGATCTACATTTTGTTCATTGCCTAAAATAATATTAAATAGAATACTTTCGTCTGCTAAATAAACTGATTGTGGCACATAACCAATTTTATTTTGAAAATTTATCAGATTATAATTTGAGTCATTATGATTTATTTGAATTTCACCCTCATATTCTCTTAATAAACCAGTAATTAGATTAATAAGAGTTGTTTTGCCACTACCTGTATCACCCTTAATACCAATTTTGTCTCCACTATTAATATTTAAGTTTATGTTGTTTAAAACATTTTCTTTATTTTCATTTGATTTATAAGAATAACTTAAATTACTTAGATTTAAATTGTTAAAATTAAAATTTTCAATTGTTTCATTTTTATTTTCATTAATGCTTTTCTTCTCATCTGCTTTTTTAAGTTCCTTATAAATTAAATCTAAAACTGGCAAATTATATTTTATTGTTTGAAAAGATTTAATCATCTTAACGATTGTTGGTAACAATCTAAATGAAGCAAAAGCAAAAATACCCAATATAATTATAACTTCTGAAATCTTATTGCCTCCTTGAATTAAAATAAAAATAACACTTATAAAAATTAAAACTATTGCAAACTCAAGAATTATTCTTGGTAAATCAATGATGATATTTTTAACTTTTCCTGATTTCGCATATTCCCGATTATGAAATGAAAACTTTTCTAAAAAAAAATTCTGCAAATTATATAAAATAATTTCTTTCATGTTTCCAAAAGCTTGATTTATTTGTTGAATCATTTTAGCTGAATGAAATTGTCTAGATGAACCTATTGTTTTGAGGTTGAATGATGTTAATTTAAAAATGATATAAGATGATAATGATAAAACTATAATTGCAATTAGTGATGTTTTGAAACTATAGATCATTAATAAGCAGCTTATTGAGATAAAGATAATTAAATCTGAGACTAATTTAATTATTGGTAATATTAATCCGAATGAATACATGTTACTTTCAGATGTAATATTTCTAAGTAAGTGTGATGTGTTAGAGACTTTATGAAATAAATAATTTTCATACAAATACTTCTTGAACATGCTCTCTGAAATTTTTGTGTATATTGAAAACGCGAATGTAGTTTGGAAATAAGTCAAAGTTGTCATTATTATTAGTTTCAAAAAATAAATGAGTAAGAATAAAATGAGCGTAAATGAGAGTACTTGAATCTTATCGTTAACATTAATGAAGAAAATAAATTTTGCATATTTTGTATAATCATCACCAACAAATATTGTTAAAATTGGTATCAATAAAGAAATTCCAACTAACTCTAAAAAGGTTCCTATTAATATTAGAATAAATAATAAAATAATTTTATAATAATCTTTTTTATCTATGGGATAAAAAATATACTTTAATCGATCTAACATTTTTAAAAGCCTTTATCTTTAAATATATTTTGTGAAAAAAAAAATTTTTTATATAAACTAACATTAATAATATTTTTTTGGATAACTTTTGTTTTTTTCAAAAAATTATTTAATTGAGCTATACTTTTGACACCAATAATAATTTTATTAACAAACTTATCATTAAATAAAAAATTTAATGATAAATCATACACATCTTTATTAAAAGTTTTTTTGATATGCTTCAATTGTAAAATTATTATTTTTTTTCTTTCTTCTGAGAGCCACTTAAGTCTAAAATCTGAATCAGAAAAAAATTTTTTTTTATTTAAAAGAAAAATAGTTCCTGATGCAAATGGGCTACGCGCATGAATAATTTTTTTATTAAATTGCTTATTGCAACTATTTTTTAAATACAAAATATTATGATCTAATTGAATTATTTTAAATTTATTGATAAATTTTTCTTTATATTTGAAATCTTTAGATATACTTAAACCAAAATCTTTTATTTTTTTTTCTTTTTTTAATATAGCCAAATATTTAAAAATTTCCTTACTATTAGAAATATTTAAAGGATTGTGAAGATAAAGAATATTAATTTTTTTAATTTTTAATATTTTTAAAGAATTTTGAAAAGATTTCTTTAAAAAACTCAAGCTAAAACTTTTGATTTTTTTATGATTATTGCCTATCTTCGTATTAATTTTTGGCTTAACTTTAAATTGTTCGAAAGCTTTACCAATTAGAAATTCTGAATTACCATATCCATAATTAGGAGCTGTATCAAATTCATTTATTCCAGATTTATACGCAAGCCTAAGTAAATTAATACTTTTATTATTGTTAACTTTAGAATAATCACCACTTATTGGCCATGTTCCAAAAATAACTTTTTTTAATATTTTTTTTTTAGTCATTTTTTTTTAGCCATTCTTTTTTAAATTTACTTATATTCAAATTCTTATTAGCAACTAAATAATTAAAATTAGATTTATAAAAATCTAATACTTTAATACCGAGTTTATGATTTAAAATTTTTCCTCTCATTTGTGCATCCATTCCATTAGGATATTTTTCAAAAAGATGTGTGGATTTATTTTTTAAAGAAGTTCCCTCATATGCAGAATAATAAGCTACTGAAGAAACATTAGGTTGAATTTTTCTATTAAACTTAATCGTATCAATTATTGATTCTTCTGTCTGTTCTGGAAGCCCAATAATATTATATGCAGTAGTATTTATCTTATTTTTTTTAAGAAGTTTAAATGCTTTAACAATTTTTTTATTGTCTACAAACCTATTAAGACTATGTTCTCTAAAATCATCACTTGATAATTCCAATCCCATTCCAACACCATCTACTTTTAATTTTTTAAGAAAATTTATTGTTTTTTCATTAATTCCTTCAGCTCTTGTCTCTATATATAGTTTAATATTTAATTTGGATGAGTGAATATAATCAGCTAATTCAGCCAAAACTTTATGATCTATTGTTAAAAAATTAGTATCTTGGCATCGAAATAATTCAATACCGTAATTCTTATTAAGGTTTTTAATTTCTTTAAATATAGTTTTCGCAGTTTTATTTCTCAAATATGACTTGGCCGAAATCAAGGTTCCTTTATTATTTTTCTTATCAAATCCATAGTACTTTTGAATAACTGTTTCAACACAATAGCTGCAAGTATAAATACAACCTCTTGACATTTCATAATCTACAGCTTTCAAAACTTTTCCATTGTAAGGTCTTAAAAAGACTTGGTTGTCAAAGATTGAGTAATCGTATGGTGATATTTCATCCAAATTGTTTATTATTTTTTGTGGTTTATTTTTGATAAATTTATTTTTTTCGTAATAAGATAAACCATTTATTTTCTTGATCATTTCTTTGTTAGGATGCAAATTTGCGATTTCATTTATAATTAATTCTGATTCCCCAGAAATTAAAAAATCAACTTTAGGCATTTTTTTTAAAACTTCTCGGGGATTTGCAGTGGGCTGCAAACCTCCAAAAACTATAATTGCTTTACTATTGATTTGTTCAATGAGTTCGTAAGTATATTGAATATTAATATACTCTCCTTCTCCATGGATATGAGATGAGATCGCTGAACTAAAAATAATATCAGGTTTAAACTCTTCAATTATTTTCTTTAAGTCTTTTAATAAGTTATTTTTTTTCCATTTTATTTTATCTAGGTAATTTGTTTTTTGAAATTGCTTATTACTAGTATTAATTTCGACCTCTAAATCCGTCCACTCTTTATAAAATGTACAGTCAAATAATTTTGATTTATGTCCAGATTTTTTAAGATTTCCAGAATGACTTGCTATCCAGATTGTGGTGATCCCTCTTCCCCATTTATTCGGGTTTATAAACAATATTTTTTTTTTCATTATTTTAAATATGTTAGATTTTATAATTGAAATATGGCAAATTTACATAAAATGATTAAATTAATTTAATTTTATATATAAAGATAAAACATTGCATTAATAATTATTTAACTAACACTGATTTTTTTAGGCAAGAAATGATCTAAAAGAATCTCAAATTAATAATTTAATTTTTTTAAATCAATATTTAATAACTCAGATAATTTAATATTACTATCCTTATAATATTCTTTAATTTTCTCACGTTCATTATTGTCTAAAATAATCTTATCATGATTAAGTATAATGCTATCTAATTTATAAGATAAAATCTTTATTTTATTTTTTAATTCTCTATTAAAAATTTTAAAAAAAAATTTTTTGAAAGGTAAAAATGTAGCAATTATATTTAATGAACCCTTGATTGGTTTTGTTGAAAGATGTTTTCTTCTAAAATATTCATTTTGAACAGATTTTTTACCAACATTTTTTTTGCTAAGATCTAAATCTTTATAATTTTCTTTTAAATCTAATTTCAAAAAAGAAAACAAATCTTTTAAAAATAAGTCCATATTTTCATTCAAATTTTCAAAAATTCCAACACAAACATTTTCATTCCCAAAAATTTTTTTTAAATTCATAATTTCTTTATAATAGTTAAAAGTCTGAAATAAATTTTTTTCTTCGAATTTTCTGTTTTTTTCATCTAAATAAAAAAAATTTATAACATTCTTAAATTTTTCAAATTTTTTGTTTACCGAATAAAAACTATTTTCTCCATGACCTTGAGCATATCTGCTCAATAAATAATCACATTGATTTCTAATCACTAAATATATCTTTATTCTAAGATTTTTTTTAATTGCTACTAATTTAAGTCTCTCAAATACATAAGATATTTGAAAATTATTTTTTCCACCAAAAGTTGTAAAGCCTTCTGATGAAAAAATATTAGTATAATTTTCATCTATATTACTAAAAAATTCAGCATATTTTTCGTACTTGCCAATAAATTCTTCATCAGTTGAATAAAAAATTAATGATAACAGTTTTTCAAATTCCAGTTCGAATGAATTATTTAAGAATCTTAATTTTTTAATATTTGGTAAAATACCTTTTTGAAGGAAAGTTGAAGCAGCTTTTGGATAACCGGCATGTATATAAATAGTTTTCATTATTTCAAATATTAAGAAACATATTGCTCATGTTAATATTTCTAATATAATTTTCAGTATGCATATTTTTAAAAAATTTAAAAGATCTTTGATCTGGAAAAACATATTATTGATTTTAATAAAACCTGTTTTAGATTTTATATGGAAATATATTTTAAATATTCATGGAAGAATATTATATTTTTTATGGTTCTTAAAAAAAAGAAATTTTATTGAAATTAAAAATAATGATAAGTTATTAATAAAAGATAATGATATATTTGATAAAGTTTCAAAAAAAATTTTAGGTGGAATTAATGAAAGTATAATCAGTGATGCCAAAAAAAAGATTTTAAATGCCAATCAAGATGAACAAAATATACCAAATTCTAAAGATAATAAATTTTCAACGAATATTTTTAAAAAACTTGATGAGAATACAAAGAAAGAGGTTTTTAAATTTGCTACATCCGATTATATTATTTCAACTGCAGCAAAATACTTGGGTGTTTTCCCAATATTAGCTAACATCAGTCTAAATTATAACATACCAAGAAATAAAGATAATGTTAGAGGATCTATGCTTTGGCATAAAGATGATTTAGGTTATAAAAGTTTAGATATGTTTATGGCAGTTTCTCATATTGATGATTTGAATGGTCCTTTTTACGCTATCAAAAGTAAAAATAAATTGGGAGTTTTGTCAAAATTTGACGCGGATATTAAAGATCCTGTTAGAGGCGAAAGATCTAAAATTAGATTGGAAGACTTTGAAAAATTTAAAAAAGATGAAGATATCATTTCGTTGAAAGGAAAAAGTGGATCGGCGATGTTTATCGACAGTTTTTCATGTTACCACAGAGGTGGTCATTGTATAAAAAATCCTAGAATACTTCTTAGATTATCATATCAAGGAGTAGACAGTCTTGTTTTAAAACAAAATATGAATGGAGTTTTAAATTTTTATTCAAAAATATCACATTCAAATGTAGGCAATTTTTTTACAAAATTTCTTTTATTCAAAAGATCGAAGTTAATTGAAAAATTTAATTTAAAAATAAAGTTATTAAGACTTTATGATATTATAAATTTTAGACATTCACTTTAAGTTAAAAAAATAATAATACAAAAAAACATTTATGATTAAAATTTTGAAAAAATTTTTTTATGAGGGAGAATTTTTAGAAATAGATTTAAAAAGACAAATAAATCAAGATAAATATAGTAATTCTATTTTTATTTTAATCTTTCTAAAAAAAATTTTTAGAAATTTCTATAGATTTTTTCAAAGAATGTTGACTAAACCTAGTATAAGAAATAAATTTGCGTTAATTGAAATTAAAATAATCAATTTTTTTTCTAAAAAAAAAAATTATAACTTTGATAACATAGATCTCAAAAATATTGAATATTTAGAGAAAAATTCATCACTTGATATTCCTGATCTTCTATCTCTTGATCAAGTAAAAGAAATTAAAGAATATTTAAAAACAAAAAAAAAAATCAGTATTTACGAAAAATCTATCAACAAAAAAATGCCAATGGATTATTATGCGACAGAAGAATTGATTGAAAAACATGAAATCTTAAATGTAATAAATAATGAAAAATTAATAAAAATTATGAGTGGATATTTCAAATGTAATTTCAAATTAGACTGGATATGGTCATGGTGGTCTTATGCAAATGGAGAAAATGACTCAATAGGTCCACAACTTTTCCATCGAGATTATGAAAGTTTAAATTTTTTAAAATTATTTATCTATTTAACAGATGTAGAGGGTGATGACGGTTCACACCAAATAATCAAATCTTCAAATAAAATTGATTTATTTTATAAGATAAGTAGATTTTCCAATAATGATATTTATTCTAAATTTGACAAAGAAGATTGCTCTACAATTGATGGAAAGGCAGGCAAATCATTTTTAGCAAATACTTATGCTATTCATAAAGGATTGCGTCCTTTTAAAAAAGACCGACTAGTTTTATGTTACTTGTTTTCTACATGTCCCAGCAGAAGAAGTCCTAAAATACCTCCTATTAAATATTCAGAAATAAATAAAAATAAAGACTCTTATTTTAAAAACAAAGATATATATGATCTGTTTATAGATTTTCAAAAATAGTTCATGAACATAGACATATTAAATTTATTTTATAAAAATAAACAAACAAAAAAATTAATTGACTACTGTAATAACATATTAAAAAAAAATAAAAAAATAAGTGATGATGATTTAATCTATATATTTAACATTCTTGCTTGTGCACATATTAATAATAATGACTTAGATAATGCTTTAAAAACTTACAAATTAGCAAATTTATTAATAAAGAATTTTGATGGTCCAAAAATCAAATACAATATAGGAATAATCCCATACAATGTAAAAAAAACAGACACTTTAATTAAGAAATATTTAAAAGAAAGGCTACATTTAAAAAAATTCAAAAATAAAAATTTTAGTTTTCAAGAGTTGTATGAGTCACTAAAAATCAATCCAAAGACTAAGGGAGAATACCATAGCAATATTGGAGCTACATTAATTAATATCATAAAAATTGAAAAATCTATAACAACAAGGGTTAATAGCAATTCTATAAAAAATATTTCTTATAGTAATCCAAAATATAACGCCTTCCGAGCAGAAAGGTTACTAAAAAATAGAAAGTTTCAAGAATTTCAAAAAGAATTAAATAAAATATCAAAATTTCATAAATATAACTTTCGTGCTTACTGCCTATCAACTTATGCTTATAAGAAATATAATTTAAAAGATTTAACAAATTTTTGTTCAGAACCTCTTGACTGTATATCTGTCTTTAATCTTGTAAAGAATGGATATCTAACTCATAAATTTATCAAAAATATAGTAAAGGAAGTTAAAATTTTATCTTCTCGTGATAGTTATTCACCTGGTTCTGTTTTTGCAGGATTTAAATCTGTTGGTAATTTATTTGATACAGAGTCAATTTTATTCAATAAATTAAAAATAATAATTCAAAAAAATATTAGTGATTATTTAAAAAAGAATAAAAGATACAAAAAGTTTAATTATATAAAAAAATTTCCTAAAGATTATCTGTTAAAAGGATGGTATATACGAATTAAACGGGGAGGTGGTATTACCCATCATATTCATAATGCTTGGCTGAGCGGTGTCCTTTATTTAAAGATCCCAAAAAAAAGAAGCGGTGGAAATATAGAATTTTCTATGGCTGGCTGTGGATTTAAAAATGAAAAAAAAATGCTTAAAGAAATACTGCCTCAAACAAGTGATTTAATCTTATTTCCCTCTTCTCTTCCGCATAGAGTTAAAAAATTTAATAACAATAATGAAAGGATTTCCCTAGCTTTTGATGTTGTTCCAATTTGAATTAGCTATTTAATGATCGAATAAAAGACTGTTTTATGTTTTTTTCTCTCTCCAGGTTTAAAAATTAAGTTACCATAATATTTGTAGTAAATATCGTCATTAGAATTAAGTTTTTTTACTGGTTTTATGATTTTAACTTTTTTGTATATTTTTTTTAATTTATCAAAAATTTCAACATAAAACTCTCGTGTGATGTTATTTTTTAGATTAATTTTATTTAGATTAGATTTTGATCTAATTAAATTAATATAATCAATGTTAACCTTCTTGTAGTTCATGTGTGCATCATCTATTCCTATAAAAAATTTGTTCCTTGTTAGGCTAAGAAAGCAGTCTAATTCTTCATTTAAATGATTTAAAGTATGACTTGAGTCTAAAAAACAAAAATCAAAATCTTTTTTTAGTTCCTTAAGAGATCTTATTCCAGAATAAGGACAAAGGCTATCAGTTGGTATTGCTGTCCAGTAATTGCTAATATTTATTTCTAATCTTTCGCAAATAGTTTCATTTATAATTTGTTTTATTGCAGATATCTTGTCTTGATTTATGTCAAAAGAAAAAAATTTTTTTTTGTTTAAATATGAGCCTAAAAATAATGCTATCGTTGAAACTCCGACACCTGTTTCTAGCATGTAGTTTTTTTTTTTTGTTTTTTTGATTAACTCCAAAATTGACAATGCACTATAATCTGGGATACAATTTAGATGTTTTGGTAATAGTTTCTTAATATCCAATAACAGCTTATTTGCATCAATTTTATTTGGATTATGTATTAATTTGTAATTATACATTTTTTAATGAATGGTTTATATAATATTAATATCAATTATTAAACTAAATATACTCTATTTTTTTTATAGATTTATAATTTTTATATTTAACTGGAAAATAATTTTTTAAATCATCTTTTGTATTAATTTCTGGTTTAATTGAATGGTTTAAAAATGAAAAAATTCTATATTCATTCTCAATCAACTTTAACCATTCATTGTCTTCTTTTAGTTGTAAAGGTGTATTTGCAATAGTTTTGTAGTCTAATAAGACTTTTCTTTTCAATAACATAAGGCCATGATGTGTAAAATTTTTTTTATTATTTTTTTTAATTTTTTTTCTTGAAATTAAATCAATTAATTTATTTTTTTTTAACACAATTTTAGCCACGCTATTGTTAAATAAAATTTTAGGATTAGTAATTTTTGCATGCACTGTAATTCCATCAAAATTTTTTAATGATTTTACTTTTTTTCTGAAAAAAGAAAAAATTTTATTATTTAAAAATGGCATATCACAAGAAATAATTAGACAATATTTGTATTTTTTTTTAATTTTTTCTAGTGCATAACTACATCTCTCAGTTCCATTAAGGCAATTTCTATTTATCAATATAACATTTTTACTGTATGGATTCATTGACACTAATACTTTTTTGCTATCTGTTGTAATGTAAACATCTTCTTTAGAAAATTTTTTTATAATTTTTTTAAAGGTTCTAAGTAATAAGAAATCTTTTTTCGAAATCTTTACTAAAGGTTTTTTGGGAATTCTTCTTGATTTAACTCTTGCTGGAATAATAACACAAATACTCATTTAATTAATGTTTTTTAATTGAACTAAAATTGATAATGTATATACACAGTTAATTTTTAACTTTCTACTTAAAAAGTAAAACATGATTAATCTTGGAATCTTAACTCAAGTTCCTGAAATTCAAATAAATCTAGATAAAGATTTATATATTGAATTAGCAAAAGAATACAAAAAATTATATGTAATTGATCTAAGTTTTGATAATAAGCTAAAAAGAATTAAGCTTCCAAAAAACTTCATTTATTTAAAACCTAATAATTTTGAGGAGTTAAACAAAATATTTTACAATAAAAAGTTTTTTTGTTTTAATTTTTTGAGCCAAAACTTTTCAAATTTAAGACTTTTATTTTTTATTAAAAAATTTGAGATCAAACATTTTTTTTTAATGAGATCTGGAACTATTAAAATGAATGAAGATTTATTCATAAAAAATAATAATAGTTACGATTTTTATTTAATTTTACTCAGAAAATTATTTTTTAAAATTTTAACAATATTTAATGTAATTAATACTTATGAAATACTTTTTATATCACAAGTTATTAAAAAAAAATATTACCACTCAAATAGAAATATATATTTAAATAAAATTTTTAATACGAAAAATTTTTTTTTATATAAGAAAATCATTCAAATAAATGACAAAACTTACGATCTAAATCATAACTATAAAAATGATAATAAAAAAAAAATTATAAGTTTTATTGACTCTCCCCTACATTCACCTGAAAAAATATCATCGATTCACAAACCAAATGAGCTACAAAAAGAAATATTTTATAGTAAGCTTAGAAATATATTAAAATTTCTTTCAAAAAAATATAAAATGAAATTATTGATATGTGTGCACCCAAAAACTTCAAAAAAAGATGAAAATGCCTATTTTAAGGGAATAAAATGTCTGAGATATAAAACATCAGAAATAATCAAAAAATCTTATTTGAATATATATCTTAGTTCAACTTTAATTTCTGAATCAATATATCTTAGAAAAAATATTTTTTTAATAAAATCTAAATTACTAGGTAATTTTCACTCGTACAGGGTAAATCGTTTAATACGAAAATTTAAATTAAACTATATAAACTTAGATGACACCAGATCTTATAATTCAATTAAAAATCTAAAATTTTTAAATGAAAAAAAATCTTCAATTTTTAAAACTCTCTCTAAAGAAATTAATATTTTGCAAAAAGAGACTGGTATTCAGAGAGTAATAAAAGCTTTAAGAGATCAAAAAATTTATAATAGTTAGATTTTTATTTTATTAATTGAATATTTTTTGACAAATCTAAAATTAATTTCAACTTAGCCTTGTTCATTTTTTTTAGTTTACTTAAAAATATCGGGCTATATTTTCTATTTAAAGGTTTGGTAAAATTAAAATTTTTTCTAAGAAAATTAAAATATGATTTTTTTCCAAAGAGCGCAAAGTCTGCAAAATATAATTCATAAATTAAATTATTTAAATCTTTTCTGTTGGCTTTTTCTAAACTATTAATTGATCTATCTAGTAGCAATCTATAATTTTTCTTATTCGAAAAATAGTTTGCTACTTTAAATTTTGTTTCCCAAGGAGAGGCTTTGGAACATATACATTTAAATTGAAAATATGCGCTTTCTAAAATACTTGTTCCATGATGAGATATTAATATGTGTTTTTTTTTGTTAAGAAGTTTCAAAAAATCTAAATTACTAAAAGCCTTATCTAAAAATAAAATACTTTTATCTGCTTTATATCTCCTTGTTATTTTTTGATAAATTAAGTTGTCATTATAAGCCAAAGGATCAAAATATCTTTTTTTGTTATTAGGATAATAAAAATTAGGATGTGCTTTGACTATTATACTTTTATTTTTTTTTCTTAAATAATTTATAGTAAAAATAAGCCAATCATAAACATTAGAAAATCCATCATTACCATAAACTAATTGAGCATCTGTAAACGAATGCGCATATATAATATAATCAAATTTATTATAATTTATTTCATTAGGAATTTTTTTAAAATTGACATCTTTCATATATGGTAAAGTTTTTGGATCTGAAAAAATTTTATTTTTTGATAAAGTATTCTTTTTATAAAATAGACTGTCTCTTTTCTTTATTTTTAAAACATCCTCAAATTTAGAAAATTTTCCAGGAATAATAGCAAATAATGTCCTTGGGTAATTGTTGCTATAAACTATTTTTTTTTCTTTTATAAAGTGCTCTATAATTAATCCATTTATATAAACACCATGATCCACATAAGCCCCACTTAAATTCTTTGTTTTTTCCAAAAATTTAACAATATAACCAGCATGAAAAATATTTCTAATAACTTCATAGTAATAAGAAAATATTTTGAAATAAGAATCATAATTTTTTAATATCGTTGGCATTATATATCTTCCAACCCTGAATTGTTTGTATTTTAGATCAATCAATTTTGATCTAGAAATTTTATTAAAAATTAAACTCTTAATTACAAAAACAATATAAGCCAATGATGGAATTTGTTTTTTTATAAAAACTACATTCAATTTTTGATTTATTCTATCTTCTAAATTTTTTTTGCATGCCGCTGTAAAGACACTATAAATACCATCAGTCCTAGTGCACAAAAAGTTTTTCATAAAATAATAAGAATGAGTAGTTATCAAAAAATCTAATGATTTCAAGATTAATGCTTAATTTCCAAAAAACTAACAAGATTTAATTATTCTTTTTAAATCTTTTGTGGTTAAAAATTGATCATTATTTAAACTGTCATATTTAAAATTTTCTTTAACTTTTTTTAAGTTAAATGATCTTTGATATTTTTTAAATGATTTTTCAGAAAAGATAGCTGATAAAATAACATAATAGTCTGAAAGATCATAGGTATTTTGACTTTCATTTTCTGAAATAAGTTCTTCATGCATTTTTTCACCTGGCCTAATTCCAATGTATTTTATTTTTGATTTTTGATCTATAGCATCACAAAGATCTACAATTTTAAAACTGTTTAATTTTGGAACAAATATTTCTCCGCCTATCTGATTTACAATTGAATTAATTACAAACTTCACGCTTTCAGTTAGGGTAATATTAAATCTTGTCATGTCTTTATGTGTTACAGTAAATATACCCTTTTTTTTTTGTTCTAAAAATTTTGGTAAAACAGAGCCCCTACTTCCCATCACGTTACCATACCTTACAACAGATAACTTAATATCTTTTTTTCCAACTGTGTTTTGTGCAGAAACAAATAATTTATCTGAACATAGCTTTGTAGCTCCATAGAGATTTGCTGGTGAGCTTGCCTTATCAGTTGATAAAGCAACCAAGTTTCTCACTTTTGAATTTAAACATGCTTCAATCAAATTTTGAGCTCCAATAATATTTGTTTTAATAAATTCATAAGGATTGTATTCAGCAGCTGGAACCTGTTTTAAGGCAGCTGCATGTATTACTATATCAATATCATTCAATGCGAATTGTAATCTGTCTTTATCTCTTATATCTCCAATTAAGAACCGCAAAGATGAGTCCATATTTTTTTTTTTATAAAACTCTTTTATTTCATATTGTTTCAACTCATCTCTACTAAAAACACAAATCTTATTTAATCCTAAATTATTTTTTAATAAATAATTAATTAGTTCTTTTCCAAAAGATCCTGTTCCACCTGTGATTAAAATATTTTTTCCTTTAAAAAATTTTTTTACCATATAATTTTGTCTAAAATTTAATACACAATTTAAAATACTTTACTTTTGAGTAAGTACTATCTTACTAGTTTTATTTAATATATCATTAAAAATATTAAAATACTTATTCATAATTTCTTAAATTGTTTTTTTTGTAAATAATTTGAAATAATCTTTTATAGTATTAATTATTTTTTTTTGATCTTGATGATATAAATTAACAAAAATTGGTATACTCACAGTATTCTTAAAATATTTTTCTGTATCAGCTAAATTTGTTACTTTTTCCTTATAAACAGTAAATTTATAAATTGGAATATAATGATATTGAGCAAAAATATTTTTTTTATTCAAATACTTCATAAAGTGATCTTTGTTTTTATTTAAATTTTTAAAATTTATATTTATTGTAAATAAATGATATGAAGATTTTACCTCTTTTGAGTATTTTGGGATTTTAAAGTTTAGATTTAAATTTTTAAATTCTTTAAAATATTTATTATAAATTTTTTTTCTTTTTTGTATAAAAAAATTAATTTTGTTTAATTGAGATATGCCTAAAGCACAATTAATGTCTGATAGTCTATAATTAAATCCATTTTTTAAGACATCATAATTCCAATAACTTTTTTTATCTTTTGATATTCCATGGCTTCTAAAAAGCTTAATATTTTTTGCAATTTTAGAATTGTTAGTTGTTATTATGCCACCCTCCCCAGTGGTAATTGTTTTTAATGGATGTAAAGAAAAAGTACTTATATCAGAATGAACACATGAACCAATTTTTAAAAATTTATTTTTATACTTATATTCTGAACCTAGTGCATGGCACGCATCTTCAATAAGATAAAAATTATATCTTTTTTTAATATCATAAAAATCTTTTAAATATTGAGGATATCCTCCATGATGCATAACAATAAGAGCCTTGATCTTTCTAAGATGATTTTTCTTAATGCATTCTAAAACTTTTTCGGGCGTAATTTGCCCAGTGTATTCATCAACGTCTACAAGATAAACTTTTAACTGCATAACTTTTGCTAAGTTGTATGATGCTACAAAGTTTATTGCTGGCATTAAAATTATGTCATCTTTTTTTAAATTTATGGACATCATCGCTAAATGAATTGCAGCTGTTCCACTGCTGCATACATAGCTATATTTGGATTTTAGATACTTTTTTAGTTGATTTTCAAATTTTTTTACATAGGGACCTGTAGTTATTAAGTCATTTGAAAGTGAAATTAATACTGAATTTTTGTCTTTCTTGTCTATAAATTGTTTACCATAAGGAATAAGTTTCACCATTAATTTATTCTATTAATTGGCTTGAAACATATTTTAGAATTAAGTAATCTTTTAATATTTCCTCTTGAGATATTGCTAAATACTTTACTTAAAACTTTTGTATATTTTTTTAAATTATTTTTATTATGAAAAATATTAACATAAACCAAATTGGTTGCTAGAATTTTCTCTTTTAGCATTTCTTGTGTTAAATAAGTTTTATTTTCTGAATGATTATTAATAAATTCAAAAGATGGTATTGCGTTTGTACCCATTAATTTAATTGGAATCTTATATTTAGTTGATAGATCGGACCAAATATTTTTTATTATCTTTCCATTTTCATCTATTATTTTAAATACTTTTAGCCTTTTGAATTCTTTAATTGAAGATAAAGCAGCTGTATAACCAACTCTCTCTCCCCAAAATGTGCTACTAATAAAAGTGTTCTCAGCTTTTTTCATGATTTTTCTTTTGCCAATTATAGCATTAATTGCAAAACCACTACCCAAAGCCTTACCAAATATTGCTATATCAGGATTTACTTTAAAATTAAGATGTATACCTCCCATATTTTGTCTGTAACCAGTCGTACATTCATCAAAAATTAAAATAATTTTTTTTTTGTTACAAATATTTCTCACTTTCTGAAGAAAGTGCTTTTGTGGTTTGGTATTTCTCATTACTTCCATTTTAACAATTCCAATATTTTTTTTAGAAATTAATTTAGCAAGATAACTAAAATCATTATAAGGAAATGGAAAACTAGTGTCCTTTAAACTTTCTGGTATACCGTCATAATTTAATCCTGGCATTAAATGCTGATCTAAATTTTTTTTTGAATTTAGATTTGCTGATAAATACCAGTCGTGCCATCCATGATAACCACAAAAAGCAATATTTTTTTTTTTAGTATTAGATCTAGCAATTCGTATTGCAACAGCATTTGCTTCACCACCACCTCTCGTAAATTTAGACATAGATGCCCACGGATGTTGTTTTAAAATTTGCTCTGATAAATAAACCTCTTCTGGACAGTTTAGCGATGTCATATTGCCTTTTTGAATCATAGCCGAAACTGAATTATTTACATTAGAATTAGTATAGCCAAGTATACTTGTGCCAACTGCACAAAAAATATCAAAATATTTATTTCCTTTTAAATCCCATACACTTGAGTCTTTTGCTTTAGTAAAGTAAGCGGGCCATTTATCAGGCAGATATAACTCTGATTTTTTTGAAAATAAAGTTGTCCCTCCAGGAATGATTGTTTTTGCATAATTATAAAAAATTACACCATTTTTAGTCTTCATTTATTTCCAGTTTCTTGGATCTATTAATTTTAGATCGTTTGTTTTAATTTTTAATATTATGTCTCTTTTTTTTATTAATTTAAAATTTACAACATCTTTTAAATTATCACGATTATTAATACCAATTATAATTTTATCAAAATTATAACTTAATAAATCACTTAGACAATAATCAATTGGTGAAATATTGTTATTTTTTAAAATTTGAAACCATTTAAAAAAACTTTTTTTCCATTTTTCAAAGTATTTTTTTTTATAAACTAATTCATTAACTAGTAAACCCTGTAAAAATACAGATCTTATATGAACCTCTATTCCTCTACCTTTTAATTTTTTAAACCATCCAGAACTAACAATTCTTTTATCTAAAATGTTATAAGAACATTGCACTACATCAAAATTATAATTTAGCATTAAATAATCTAAGCATTCTATGTCGTAAATTGACAAGCCGATATTTCTAAAATATTTTTTTTTTTTTAAAATTTTAAGGTTTTCAAAAATTTTGGGACCTTCAGCTTTAAATAAAATATTAACATCATGAATTAATAACGTTTGAACTCTATTACCCCTAAATATTTCAAAATATTCGTTTATTTTTTTTTGACAGTAATCTAATGATGTCCATCTTTGATCAGGTTTTACTTTTGCAATAAATTGAAATTTTTTATCTATTTTTTTAAAAATATTTTTTTCTACTAAATAAGTTTCTGCAGTATAATAAGTATTAGCTGAATCAATTTTATTTATATTATTTTTTTTTGCAAAATTTAAAATTTTTTTAACTTCATTTGGATTAACTTTAGTAGAATCCATACCATATTTTTGTGTAAAATTAGCAGATCCAATTATAAGTTTTTTTGTAAAATTGGCTCTATTCATCTAATTATTTTCCAATATTAATTAAAAACTTATTTTTTTCTTCTTCTTCAATTAAGTCTTTCCATGAAAAGTAAATGTTAGGTGAAAAATGCTTAACAACTTTTTTTAAAAAAAAAAAATCTTCTAGATAGTCTAGTGTCCACCTTCTATTTCCGTAATTTATAGTATTTTTAAAATTATGCTTTTTAAAAATTTTTGATCTTCTTATGTGGGAGGTTACATGCTCATTATTAAATTTACTTTTTGAAATCTTTTGAGATTTCAATAGTGCATTGAGATTAATAATTTCTACATCCAGGCCATCTGGGAAAGAAAGTTTTAATGTATTTGTAGTATAATCAGAATTTTTCTTGTGATGCAATTTTATACATTCATCTATTAGTTTTGAATCTATTATTGGGCAATCTGCCGTGATTCTTACAATTGTTTTAATATTATTTTCTTTAGCACAATCTATATATCTTTTAAGAACATTATTTTTACTTCCTCTAAATAAATTAATATTGTGTGTTGCGCATACTTTCTTAAATTTAAGATCATTCTTATCTCTTGTAGTACATAAAAAAAATTTATTAACTAATTTTGTTTTTTTTAACCTTAAAATGCATAAATCTATAACTTTTAGTTTTGAATTAATTTTTAAAAAATGTTTCTTTGGTAATCTTTTAGATCCACATCTAGCAGCAAGAAAAATGGCTATTTCATTTTTATTTTTCATATGAATCAAAAGATACTTTAAAGTGTATTGATTTTGTTAATCAAAATTTGATATGACCTATTTTTAAGGCAGTACCAGCTGAAATATTTTTATTCATTTTTCTACCTAATATTTTAAAATAATATTTTGGATGAAGGCCATTTGAAGGTCTAATTTTTTTTATATTTAGTTTATTTACTAATTGATTTTTTTTAATATCCTTTATTGCGTATATTGATCTTCTAAATTTTTTTGAATCTTTATCTTTTCTTAAAGTAAAGTCGTCTGTCCCTAATGTTTCCCAAATTGTTTTGATCTTTTTACAAAAAAGTTTTAACTCTTCGGTATCCATGGAAAATTTAGAATCATGACTTTGAATATCTCCTTTTAATTTTACATGTTTTTCAATAACTTTTGCACCTAAGGCCGTCGCTGCTAATGCAACATAGTCACCTTTTGAGTGATCTGAAAGGCCGACTTGTAAATTAAATTTATTCTTTAATTTTAACATCATTTTTAGATTGTAGTCATAATGGTTAGCAGGATAACTACTCATGCAATGCAATAAAATAATCTTATTATTTTTTGTTTTTTTAACAACTTTTATTGCTTCAGAAATTTCATCTAATGATGACATACCAGTCGACAATATTATTGGTTTATTTTTTTTTGCAACATGTTCTATTAATGGATGATCAACTATTTCAAAAGATGCAATTTTATATGCTGGAACATTTAACTTGGACAAAAAATCTGCACTTATTTCATCGAAAGGTGTGCTAAAGGCTATTAGTCCCAAACTTTTTGCATATTGAAAAATCTTTCTATGCCATTCTATTGGTGTTTTTGCTTCCTTATATAAATCAAATAAACTATATTTTTTCCAAAAGCCTTTTTTAACTAAAAATTCAGATTTTTTTGATTCATATGTCATGCTATTTTCATCATAAGTTTGAATTTTAACAGCATCTGCTCCAGCATCTTTTATTTTTTTTATCAATTTTAATGTATGTCTCAAAGACCATTTATGGTTTGATGAAATTTCAGCTATAATAAATGGTTTACTGCTTTCGTTTATTTTGTAATTTGAAACTGATAGATTTTTCATACTTATTTGTTATATTCATTTTAAATAACTTTAAAAGCAACTTATTATTAATATCATGACAATAAAATATGAGAAAATAATTACTCAAATTGAAAAGATTAGAGGTAAAAACAATACTAACTGGATGAATATACTTAGACTAGCTTTCAAACATGATCCTAAAAATGCAGCTAAAATAATGTCTAAAATATACAGTGATGACATGAGAATAGGTAAATTGGCAAAAAAGTTAACAAAATGATTCTTTGATGAACATTCTAATAACCGGATCTTCCGGGTTCTTAGGAAAGGAGCTTATTGCCATTCTTGATGAAAATAAATTTAATTTAACTTTTCTAGGTAGAAAAAAAAATAAAAAAAAAAATTATTTTTTTTGCAACCTTGGTAATTTAAAAAAACTTAATTTTATTTTAAAAAAATTAAACCCTTATGCTGTTATTAATTTAGCGGCAGAAATTAATTTTATTAAAAAAACTAAAAATATGTATAAAGTTAATGCTTATTGTCCACACATAATTGCAAAATTTTGTAAAAGAAATAAAGCTCACTTTATTCACGTCTCTACAGTAGTAGTAAATGGTATTAAAAAAGTTTATAGCAAAAGAACAGATTTTAATCCTGAAAATCATTATGGAAAAAGTAAACTTCGAGGTGATATTTTAATAAAGAGAACAAATTGCAAATATACAATATTAAGGTTTGGTGGAATATATGGGAAAAATGGTCCAATCCATCTAGGAATTAACAAGTTTATAAATTTAGCCTTGAAGGGGAAAAAAATTATATTTAATGGAAATAAGAAAAGTTTAAGAAATTATATATTTGTAAGAGATGCTGCAAAAGTTATTCTTCATTGTCTTCAGCATAAAAAATATGGCATTTTCTATGTGGGTGGTGAAACTTTGTCATTTGAATCAATGTTAAAAAAAATTACTAAAATTTTAACTAAAAAAGATAACACTCTATGGCTAAACAATAAAAAAAAATTGGATAACCAAATTATTAAAGGTGATAAGATTTTAAAATATACTTCATTTGCAAAATCTTTAAAAATGATTAAATGAAAGTAGCTTTTATTTCTGATATTCATGGAAACTACTCGGCTCTTGAAGCTGTTTTCAAAGAGATTAAAAAATTACAAATAGAAAAAATTTATTGTTTAGGTGATATTGTAAATTATTATTATGAACCAGATAAATGTATTGATTTATTAAGAAAAAATGATGTAATAAGCATTAAAGGTAATCACGAAAAAATTCTGCTTGAAACCTATAAAAGTAAAATTAAATTTAATAAATACTCTAAACTTTATGGTAACAGTATTAAAATCAATCACATTAAATTAAAAAATAAACATGTGGAATATTTAAGATCTTTGAATTTTCAAAAAAAAATAAATATAAATGGAAAAAAAATACTTTTAGCACATGGTGCACCATGGAAAAATAATTTCTATTTTTATAAAAATACAAAAAAAAAATGGGTAGATAAAATTTCAAAATATAAATATGATTATATAATACTGGGACATACTCACATCCCTATGAAAAAAAAAATATCTAAGAATAAACAATTGTTAAATCCAGGATCTATCGGACAACCAAGAAATAAAGAATGTGGTGCAAGCTGGATGACTTTAGATACAAATAGTATGACTTTTCAAATTTTAAAAACAAACTATGATCACAAAAGAATTAAAAAACAAATTATGTTATATGATCGAAATAACTTAAAAATTTCAAAATATTTTAATAAATGCAATTAAAATTCTTAATAACTGGTTGTCATGGTGATTTAGCTTACTCAATTGCATCAATAATTAAAAAAAATTTTAATAAGGCTGTAATATTAGGAACAGATATTGAAAAAAATGGAATTGGGAATGTTATATTTGATAATATTTATAGTGTTCCAAAATTTAATAGTTCCAAATATTTGAAAATAATTTTAAAAATTTCAAAATCTGTAGATTTAATAATTCCAACAACCGAGGGTGAAATACTTTTTTTTTCAAAAAATAAAAAAAAATTTAATAATAAAATACTTATAAACAAGGAAGCAATTGTAAATTTATTTTCAAACAAATTTAAAACCCAAAAATATCTACAAAAAAACTTTAATGATTTATCCCTAAAATTCAGTATTAAATTAGCTGATTATTATAATTCCAAAAAATTAGCTCTTCCTTTTTTTTTAAAAAAAATATCCGGTTCTGGAAATCAAAATTATAAAACAATAAAAAATGAAACAGATCTCAAAAATTTAAAATTTTACAAAAAAAATAATTGGGTAATTGAAGAACTTTTAGATGAAAAATTAGATGAATATACATGTGCTATTATTAGACTAAAAAAAATAAAAAAAATTTTAATTTTTAAAAGAAAGCTTCACAAATTAGGACATACAATGCTTGTGGAGAGCTATAAAAATATTGAAATAGAAAAAAAATTAATGAATATAGCAAACAAACTAAATCTCAATGGTGCAATTAATATTCAATTTAAAATTCAGAATGGCCAGATAAAGATTTTTGATATTAATGCACGACTTTCCTCAACTGTCAAAATGAGAGATTTAATTGGATTTCAAGACTGCTTGTGGTGGATAAAGGAAAAACTTAATATTAAAGACAATTCACCAGTTAAGATTAAAAAATATAAATTTCTAGTTAAATTTTTTCAAGAACAAATTATCTATTAATATTCTTTATAACAACGTTTGCTTTTAAAATATTTCCAATTTTCTTTGTATTTGAAAATTCATATTTGAAATTTCCAAATTTTAAATTAGCTTTAGGAAAATTTTTTTCATCAACATCAAGCATTCTAATGAAATTATATAATTCATTTAAATTTAAAATTTTTTTTATTTTACTTTGATTTGGTTTTCTTCTTTTAAAATAGGTTGGCTTTCCTTTCTGTTTTTTTGGATTGGGTAACTTTAATGATAAACTTATAATAATCTTTAAAATTTTGAGATATAATCTATTGAATATTTCAGAACCTGAGCCATTAAGAGAAACAGAAATTTCTTTATATATTGCCCCTGAATCATAACTTCTTTCCAGCTTTAACGCACATAGTTTTGTTTTAGAAAACCCTTTCAAAATCATATTTTGAATAGGTGTTCCACCTCTACCATAAGGTAATGGTGTAGCATGAAAACCTATGCATAAATATTTGCTGGTTATACTTTCACTAACTTTATAACTCCAGTGAGGGAAAAAGATAATACTTGGATTTTTTTTTTTTAAATATTGAATATTTAAGTATTTTTTATTTTGAATAAAAAAGAACTTACGATTTGTTATTTTTTTTTTAAAAAAATTAGATTTTGAAACAATTAATACTTTATTCACCTATTTATCTCTTTTAATATCTTAAATGCTTCTGCAAGTTTAAAACCATTTTGTACACCTCTTATTTTTGCTAAATTATAAATTCCTTGTATGGATCTACTATTAGGAAATTTTTTTATTTCAGATTTATAAGCTAAAAGTGCAAGTTTTTTTTTTAACCAAAATTTTTCGATATTTACTATATAATTTGGAGTAAAAATTTTATTTTCATCATAATATGAATAATCTGTTGATGATGGAATTTCAAAGGCTATTATTTTTTTCCAATTTTCTTTTGCTAGAGGTCTAAAAGCTGTCATGACCGCATCTGTTACAATTCTATGATCAATATTTAAATCACCAGGATTATGTGTGTAAATTATAGTAGGTTTAATTTTTTTTTTAATTTTTTCAATCACTTTAATAATTTTGAGTAAAGCGACTTTATCCAATTGATTATCTGGAAATTTTTCACCTATATCTATCCACTTGAAACCTAAAATTTTAGATGCTTTAATTGAGTTGGCAATTCTATTTTTTTTTTTTAAATCAGAATTTTTTTGTAATCTAGATGAAACACCATCTGTCATTGAAATACAGTAAACACTATCTTTATTTAAAATATGTTTTTGAATAATACTACCACAACCTAAGGTTTCATCATCTCTATGAGCAACACAAATTAAAATAATTTCTTTTTTTTTTGACATGTATTCAACATATTACATATATAAAAAAACCCCAACTTTTTAGGCTGGGGTTATAAAATAAAAATATCAATTATCTTTAAAATCTCTTAAAAATTTTTTTCAGTGCATAAATCAAGCCAATTGAGCTATTAGTACTGGTCAGCTACACGCATTGCTGCGCTTCCACATCCAGCCTATCAACGTGGTGGTCTACCACGGCTCTATAGGAAGAACTAGTTTTGAGGTGAGTTT
>ERZ651776.886-NODE-886-length-38907-cov-8.647953_pt1 | contig 38907 bp, 40 predicted proteins | sample MGYA00514761_ERZ651776 | MGnify/ENA metagenome assembly ERZ651776
CTTGAATTTTGTATTAAAACTAGAAAGAAAACAATGCGAATGTTCAAGAGATATAAGACGCGATATAATTAAACATTATAGTGTAGTTTTAATAGCTCTATCACTTTTAATGGTATTTGTACCTAAAAAGGCACCTTTATTAGTAAACTATGTATTACCATTAGCAGGATTATTAAATTTAGTATATATTGGTGTAGTAGTTTCATACGTCCACAATTTAGTAAATAAAAAATGTGAATGTTCTGGAACCTGGGGAAGAGATGTAATGTATTATTATAGTTTATTAATATTGGCTATTATGTTATTATCGTTAGTAACACTGGTAGGTTCATTAATTATAGTTAAAGTCTAATATATATATGTATTTCCATATGTTTTTCTTAATGAAATAGTACCTTTAATATTTATTTTTTTAATTTCTTCAATTATAAAATCAATATGTTGTTCTTTAGTGAATATATTATCATAATGTTCGTTATTTTCATCGATGGTGTTATATTTGAAAATTAATTCTAACAATATATTATTTTCGCTTATCATAAATGTGTTCTCATTTTTACATTTAATTTTATTCAGAATACCTACAAGTTTTTCAATATTTCCAAAGTAATTAAATTTACTTCGCATTATTGATGTAGATGACATACTATTGGCCGAATTACGAGAAAATACTTAGGATTAATATTAATATTAATATTAAGTGGGTCTTGGTCGTATAGAAGAATCCGGTTTTCGTCGTAAATTTGAATATTATCGATATTGAATTCTGGATATTTTTGAATATACGCGTTTTTCAGGTCATTAATCGTTTGAATATTAGAATCCAGTTCCAATTTCCAGATACCTTTTATGGAGTAGATGTAAATCATAATAGTATGTAATAATTAATATTTTTATTGGATAGATTCAATTTTTTATTGTATAGATCCAATTTTTTTGTAATAGTATTCTATAATGGTTAGTAAATCTATGAAATCTATGAAATCTATGAAAAGTATCAAAATCAATATTGATTTAGTAAATAATGTATTATTGGTTGTAGCAATTGTATTATTGTTAGGACTTTTAGTAAAACGTGTTCGTGAACGTTTTCAAGACGTATGTAACGCATCCGCCACAGGTGTTACTAATATTATGGAATGTTCTGGTGATAATCAAGGTGAAGTAGTAACAGATCCTAATGGTAATAAATATCAGTGTGGTGCCACAGACGGATACGCATTTCCTTGTTTGTAAATATGTGTGTGTATTTATACTAAATTAGATATATTTATTTTATTGTTTTATTTTATAATATGTGCTCATTAAATGTCGTTTTAATTGTATTTAGTTTAGCTTTAATTTCATATTTATTAAGAACTTTGTTTGTCGAAACATTCCAAGATGAACGTTATGTAGAAGAGTGTGCTCAAATGGGGCAAGTAATCAATAAAGACAATGAAAGAGTAGTATGCCGTGGTCCTAAACGTGGTGTTGTTTACGATTTAGAAAAATTTCAAAATAATCTCGACCAATGTCCAGAAGAAATGCGTAGAGAAAGGCTCTGTTAATTTGTATTATTAATTTATTTTATTTATTTATATGTCTTCTAAGTTAACTATACCAAAAAGTAAACTTAGCACATCAATAGCAAAAAAAAGAACATTAAAACGTACAAGCTCCGTTTTAACTAGTGAATTATCAAAACGTGGGATACCATTTAAACTACCAAGAAACAAAACACTAAAAGAGTCAAAAGAAAACAAAACAATAAAATTTTACAAGGATAACTTTAGACAAATATTATCAATAGTTATATTGGAAAATACGGATGAAACACTGAAAAATAATTTGAAAGTATTTTATGAGGATGTTGAAAAAAATTATAATAAATTAATTAACTTCGGTAGTGATGAAAACCTATTTGATACACAGAATATTCTGAATCGTTATTCTGATATGAAAAAAATGACGTCTAAAGAATTAATAGATTTTTTAAAAGATAGTTATAAAGTTAATACTATGGGTAATACTATTATTTCACTTAATACCAAATTAATCAAAGAAAATGATATTGAATTTTTTATCAAAAGTCAAATAGATGAACTAAATAATGCCTACACCAATATGATTAATGTATTGGAAAAATTAGGACAAGTATCGAGAAGACCTATTAAGCCATTTCAGAATGAAGGAATATATTTTGATTTTTTGAAAAAATATATTAGTTTGCGAAAGAAAATCAAGGAATATTTTTTTATTATCAATAATGTCATAACAGAAAAGGAAGGGGGTATTTTAACACAACCAATCAAAGAAGTCTCTAATATGTTTTTAGGAAGTATTGGATTTTATATAATCAAAACTATTCAAAGTGAATATCGAGAAATCTATGATATATCAAAAAAAGACGATGACTTCAGAGATGAACCTTCAATAAGAATTATTAGTTTAATTTTGAAAAAACTATATGGGTTCGTTTCAAATAATATTAAAATAAACTTAGATTCATATGGTGATGACTTAAATGAAATTAGACAAAACAATAAAAATTTTCTTAAAAACGTTCAATATTATAAAAACTTAAATCATAACTCCAAGATATTATTAAATTTAGATTCAGATTGGGAGAATAGCTTACTTAAAATTATGGCTATGACATTACCTAAAAATATTTATATTGGAAATATAAATCAAACTAATAAATCAATACCATTGAAACCCAATAACACATATGTTATAGATAATGGCGTTAATTATCATAATAATGATTCAGTAAAGAAATTCCGTCCATTATGTTCGGGGGGTAATTATGTAGATGGATGGACAAATACAAATTGTTTAAATAGGGAGCGTGAAAGCATACAAAGAGGACAAATATTATCATATGATTGGAAATTTGATAGTGATGACGAGTATAGTTTTAATGTTAAAGCAACTGATGTAACTATAAAAATAGATTTAAAATTCAATAATAAAAGTTTAAAATTGTATAATCCAAAAACCAGAACTAGAGAAGGATTAGAAGAAATAAAAACATCGCTAATAAAAACAGATTATTTAGAAGCAGCAAATGTAGCCATACGTGCTTTCCAGGTTTTATTTGAGGACGAGATTAATCATATTATGATTGAAGGACAATCTAATGAAATAATTGGACTGTTTAGAGAAACAGATCGTAAAAACTATAAACGTATAGAAGTACTTTTAAATACTGAATTTATGGACTATGATGAAGATGGAGACATTATAATGAAACCTGGAGGAAGATCATTATTTAATAAATTTTACGGTTGTTTCTTAGGAAAAACATCTGGAGATACTACACAATATTTAGAAGCAAATTCTGCTAATTTCGATATTACAAAAAATATTGTAAAAGTTGATAAAGATAGACCCGCATTTGTAGGTGATTGTGTATTTAGAGCATTGGCTAAATCTCATATGAAAGGCCCAACTAAACCTAGAAAAAATAAGAGTATAAGTGGTTATTTAAATAATGAGAATGATACTAAATATTGGTGTGATGACCAACATATACAACCAAAATCCAATTATGATATGTTAGCTTGGAAAATGGTAGTATTAGTGGATACATTTCACGATTATGGGTTTGGAAATACAGGAACACGATTTAAGTATATTATAAATGAATTAGCAATTTTTTATAGAAGAGAATTAAGTAAACAGGAAATTTATCCAAACAATAATACTGAAACTTATTTACGAAGAAAAACAAAAAAAAATACTAACAAATATTCAACATCAACTTCATTATCATTAACAAGTAAAATGAAAAAAACTAAACAACGTCCACGTTCTAAACAAATTGGTGGAAGTATAATAAATCAAAAAGCAAATGAATTAGCTCAATTATTTATGAGTGCGTTGGTTGTATACCAATTGAATAGGTTTTTAGAATCTAATTCTGGAAGAGGAATAAATCTCAATGATTATATTTCTGTTAATGATGATTTAATGAATAAAATATCGTTACTAATAATTGGTAAATCCTATAAAGAACTTTTAAGAATCTTAGATGGATTTAGACTAAAAAATGTATTTCAAACGAAAATAAGAGACATAATAGCAACCTATCAAAAAGATTTAAGAATGAGCCATGAGACAGGCGAATCATTAATGAAAAATATGAAAGATATAAACAATTATATTGTTACTATCGATACTATTCCTAAAGAATTAAAAGAACAAATTATTGAATATAAAACAAATTTTACTCTTGAAAATCCTCAAAAGGAATTACTCGAAAAAATAAGAAGACAGACAATAATGATACGAAAATCAGAAAGCACTTCTGGAATAGGAAGCACTTCTGGAATAGGAAGCACTTCTGGAATAAGAAGCACTTCTGGAATAAGAAGCGATTCTGGAATAGGAAGCACTTCTGGAATACTAAAAAAAACAAGTTCTAATCGAAATAGTGGAATTAATTCGAATTAAAATATTTTAATATCCAACAAGAAAAATTTTCTTGTTAGATTATTTTTTATTAAAAACAATCATATTGAGCTCCACGCTCTATATATACGAAAATGAATCCGTGTTTATATTTTTTTTTTATTATTTTTATTATCTATACATTTATCTATAATCTTTATTTTATCCATATATTTATCGTCGTCACCACTTCCTTTATCGTCGTCGCCACTTCTTTTATCGTCGCCACTTCCTTTATCGTCGTCGCCGCCTCTACCTATATATATATACACAGTAAACAAATATCCAGTTAGTAAACAAATTTATTTAATATGTATTAAGCCTCTAACATAGCACAAGGGTTGAATTAGAAACTTATCTCAAACTATCCGTCGTCGTGATTGTCATCATAGGAGCCGTCGCCGCGGTCTCCTAAGATACACCTACCAATACCAGAGTAAATATGCCTTTCATAGGCCTTATAATAAACTCTTTTTCCATTTTATATTTTATATTTTATAATTATTGTGTTTGTGCTGATCATAATTTTACAATTATTTGAATAATAGTTCGCCGCCTATTATCTAAATGATTATTTATCAAATTACAAAAACTAAATTTATGTGAGATGAGATAAATATATATAATTATATATATATATTATAATTCGCCTATAATACTACATAGATAATAATTTTAAGTATTTTAATTAAATTGTATTTTAATTGTATTTTAATTGTATTTTAATTTAGTAAAATTATTTTTATTTTTTTCTATATATTTCTATAAATGGCTGAAACATTAGACCCTTTTGGATTATTTGGTATTACTCTGGAAAGTTCCTTGAAAGAATTAAAAGAAAGATATTACGCATTAGCATTATTATGTCATCCTGATAAAGGTGGGTCAAAAGAAGAGATTAATATGGTTATTAAGTCCTATAACTTTGTTAAAGAACAACTTGAATATAAAACGACTAAAACATATGAAGAATTGGAAAAGGAATTTACAGATTTTTGTCAGGCTCAAACAGAAATACCTATGCCTTCTTGTACTGAAATATTAGATGAAATGTTTGAACGATCACTAAAAGAAACAACCGAAACAATTTACACAAACGACTGTTTTCGTAATCAGGGCTATGGTCATTTAATGGACAGTGGACCTCGCGAAGAGAAAATAGTCACCAGAAATACAAATGAATTTAGTAAGGACATAATAATATATGAAGAACCTAAACCATCACCATATTATTTAGATAGTAATTTAGATTTAACAATAGAAAAAGTGGATGATTTTTCTAGTGATAAAATGAACGATTATTATCAGGCTTTCTGTGAACCTGAAAAAATATATCAATCGAATATCGAAGAAAATGTTATGGAGCAATACGAAAAACAAATTAAAGAAAGGGCCTTAACTTAAACAATATTACCAAAATCATCATATTTAATTTCTTTTTCTGGATGGTCGTTTTCTTCATCTTCCGAAAAGGATGATTCCATTTCAACATCTAAATACATTTTAGACCTATTTTTTTGTTCGGGAACTTCTTCATCATTCATTTCACACGTTTCAAATTCAATATCTACTTCATTAGCCTCATTATCCACCGAATAACTGGGAATAAATTTTTTCTTATTTAAAATATGAACGTGGTTCTGTTTATATACATGAACAATATCACATACACCCTCTTGAAAATCTCTTAGACATACTATAACAAAGCAATCTTTATTGGCAAACATTCGTTTTTTTTTTAATCGCGGTCGAGCATTACCGATTATGGTATTAGCTTGAAAGTCGCCTTTATCATTTTTACTAAATACCATAATTTCAAATTTACTATGACCTAAAAGTTTCATAACTTTCCCATAGTTTTGTTCACTATCAGCAAAAACTATTTCATTATTTTGATTTGCTATATTTCCTTGTTTCTTATGTTTTTTACCACCTGTAGTGTTTCTCATTTTTATATTCTATAGAAAAAATGCTATATACTTTTAAATCAGGTTTATATTTGTAAATTAATATATATTTAAATCTTAGGCATATTTATGAGGAAATTACTGGCAATCCATCACCTCAACATAAACAGTAAAAAATTATTCGATGTTATAACTAATCTTATGGTTCATATAGATAATTGTTATATCAAAAATATTATAACATATTCAAAATATTCTAACTTGTTATCAAAATTAGAGGAAATTATAGAAAAATTTAATCTAAATAATTTATATTTCTCTCTAAAAAGAGATACAATTATAAAAAAACGTAAATTTCTAGAAGATATATATAAAAACTTGTATTATATCGTTCTGGAAATAGGAGCATTAAATATAGAAGATATACTTTATGTTTTATGTCGTATCAATATGTGTTATTATAATAATAATCATAAGATACACTGTTTCAATAAAATATTTGTTCCCATAAGTTGTGAAATAAAGGATATTAATAACGTTCAAACAAATATTGATATTGAAAAATATGACGATAATATAATATTTTTTAAACTTATTGACAACGATAATTTTTTACTAAATATACACGGTGTCCAGATGGTATTTCCTATAAAAATAAGAAATATGATATTATCCATTAATGGGTATTTTAAAAGAGACCCATTAAACATTCATCGACAATTTTTTAATAAGAAAATAAATTTAAATGAAATAAGTGTTGACAAACGAGTATTTTTCGAAGGATTTTTTAATCAATTGTCTCTCAGAGATCATATTATATATACGAAAACTCAATTAATGGAAATATGCGAATATAAATTGAATATGGTGGCAAAATACAAAGAAATAACTATCTCATCTATTGTCAAAGAATTCCTAAATATGAATATAGAAGACCAAATTGAATTCCTAACACTTTTCTTATTACATAAAACTGATAACGAATCGCAATATATGGCGTATTTACTATATGATATGATTAGTAACGAATCGTATTTGCTTAAACCACAACCATTAGCGGAACAAGTATATAATAATCTTCATTGGAGTGTCCAAAAATTGTTTAAAATAGCATTGAAAAAAATAGAAAAAAATAATAAGGAGTTACACGATTTCAATGATGATAATATATCATATGAAAAGCGAATTATGTTATTAAAGGCAAATGAAACCACTAAAAATAAAGCAATGGAAAAATATAAAGAAATTGTAAATAAGAATGGCGAAAACGCATCAAAAGCACAACAATATTTAGATGGATTATTAAAGATACCCTTTGGGATTTATAAGAAAGAAGATATAATATCGTTTTTAGGGGAATTTAGGAGTGAATTAAAATCATTTAATATACAATACAAAGAAATTTACAATAAAGATATAAATAATAAAATATCATCATTAGAAATTAGTAATTTCTTAAAAATATTAAATAAAACTAAAAGTGAAACAAATAAGAAGTTCAATATAAATTATTTATCAAAAAAATTCAAAGTAGGTATATTGAGATCTAAAGCATATAAAGTAAACAGTTTAGTAGATGCAAAATTAGCTATTGATGATATAGAAACAAAGAATAAAAACGTTTTATGTAAGGAATTAGTGTATATTATTGATAGTGAAGAAAATAATAATAAGAAAACCGAGTTATTACAATTATTTGATTTCAATATAAACGATATTTATAACCAAAAATTAAGTTTATTAAATATACATTGGAACGACCATAAGGTTCAAAGTAAAAAATATATAAAACACGTACAGGAAACACTCGATAAAGCTGTTTATGGACAACACGACGCTAAAAAGGAAATTAAACGTATTATTGCTCAGTGGATTAATGGTGAAATGAAAGGATATGTCTTTGGATTTGAGGGGCCTCCTGGTACCGGTAAAACATCATTAGCAAAAAAAGGTATATCTAAATGTCTTAAAGATAGACCATTTGCATTTATTGCTATGGGTGGTAGTTCTAATGGTTCTACATTAGAAGGTCATAGTTATACATACGTTGGGTCAACTTGGGGAAAAATTGTGGATATATTGCGTGATAGTCAATGTATGAATCCTATAATATATATAGACGAATTAGATAAAATTAGTAATACAGAAAATGGTCGTGAAATTGTAGGTATATTAACCCATTTAACAGACCCAAGTCAAAACGACGAATTTCAAGATAAATATTTCTCGGGTGTTAAATTGGACTTATCGAAGGTATTATTTGTATTTTCCTATAATGATTTTGATAAAATAGACCCTATATTAGCAGACCGTATTCATCGTATAAAGTTCAATAATATAAACAAGAAAGAAAAGAAATATATTATCGAAAATTATTTATTACCAGAATTCCTAGATAATGTGGGATTACCTGAAAAATCTCTTATATTAGACAATGATACATTAGACTTTATTATCGAGAACTATACACACGAAGCAGGTATACGTAGTCTTAAACAAAAGGTTTTTGAGATTATACGGGAAATAAATCTTAGGATTATTATGAATAATGAAAATATCAAATTTCCATATAACGTAAACCGAAAGTTAGTTGAGAATATTTTTTCTAATAAAAGAAAAATCGTTCATAAAAAAATATCCATATCAAGTCATATTGGTTTAGTAAATGGACTTTATGCCACAAATATGGGAACGGGTGGTATTACAATAATACAAATATTTAAAACGTATAGTGATGTTAAACTTAGTTTAATGATTACAGGGCAACAAGGCGATGTTATGAAAGAAAGTATTAAATGCGCTAAAACAATTGCTTGGAATCTTCTTCCATCTAGTATTAAGAAGAATACCATTAAAGACCTCGAGAAACAAATATGGGGATTACACGTTCATTGTCCAGAAGCATCTGTCCCAAAAGACGGACCTAGTGCCGGGGCAGCAATTACATTAGCATTAGTATCTCTATTCACTAATATACCCGTAAGAAATGATGTAGCATTAACCGGTGAAATTGACCTAAATGGGGATATTCACGTAATCGGTGGTCTAGAATATAAAATAGAAGGTGGAAAGAAAGCTGGGGTATCAACAATATGTTATCCAGAAGGTAATTATCAGGATATAGAAATAATAAAAAATACAAATCCAGATGTATTGGAAAATATTAATTTAATAAAAGTAAAGAATATACTTCAGGTGTTAGAAATATGTCTAGAACACAATGACCTAAAGTTCAACCAATTTTGATGGGTATATAATATTATGGGATAAAGGTGGTGCTGATGGTTTAACCATATTTTCATCAGGTTCGGGTTGTTCCGGATATTTGAAAGATATTTTGGCGTGTGTATGATTTGTAAAATTAGGTGACGAAGGCACCGATCTTAATGATCGACTAGGACTTGATGGCATAATTTTTACATAAGATCTTCTACGTAGTATATTTTTATCTTGTTTTGTAAATATATTATCAAAATGTTTAGATTTATCATCACTTGTTTCTTTAATACCTTCTTGCTTTTTTAATTCCTTTGCTAAATCAATTGCTTGATATGCTTCATAATCGTCATTTAATTTATAACCACGTTCGTTTAGGAATAATACCGATTCCGATTGAAGTATTACCTTTTTAGAGACATTCCGTTTTTTCCAAATGATTAATCTATCGCGATTTGATGGTCGTGGTGGACAAGGAACTTCTATATTTACACTTAATACCGTGTCACCTATAGCTTTTGATGCCTTTTCAGCTCTAGCAAGAAGACTACTATATATTTTTTCATTTTTTTTATCCATTTTAATACATTGCTTTTCACTAGCATTTTCAAAGTTGTTTAATACAACATATGAATCAGACGTTTCAGAGAAATAATTCCGAAATTTATACATACTATTATATAATTTTTTTTTTATTATGATTATAATAAATGAGTAATCAAAAATCATCGTCAAGTGTTTATTCTGGGTTAGATGTTTTTAAAGGAATTCTAAATACATTTGTTAGAATTATGCCTTTGGGATTGTATTTCTTCACGTATTTCTCACTAACATTATTTAAAGACCTAAGAGCCGGGGTTATATTACTTGGAATGATACTTAATGAAATGTTTGGGTATGCTTACAAAAAATATAGCAATGTCGTCTATCCCAAGGAATGTGCTGTATTTGGTTCAGAGACCGCAAGTTTAAAAGTCGGGTTTTTAAATAATACACATATCGAAATAATATGCTTTATTGCGGCGTTTTTCTTCTCTGATATGTGGATGAAAGATACTATGGATTGGTTCAGATTCAATTTCCTACTATTTATGATTATTGTTACTATATGGAGTAGAATGTCTATTGGATGTCAAAATGATTTACAGAATGTTATATTCAATGTTTTATTTGGACTGATATTAGGTGGATTATATTACTACTTCTTCTCCGATTATTACACTAATAGTGAAAAGGGTATCTTAGAAAAGGAAACGTGCGACCTGGGTTATAGCGATTATCAATGTGAAACTATTAAAGATGGTACTGTTATTGTTAAACACCCCTATAAAAATGAAAATTTAAGTGATGATGATGCGGATGCTGATAACGAATAATAAAATTACTTAAACATTTTATAGCTACTATTAATAATTATTTACTATGTCTCAAGAAGTGAAAGATAAGTTGCTTTGTGAAATTACCAACGTTTTTACATATTATGATACTAGAATTAGTAATCTTGAGAAAGAATTAGAAAAGCATCGAAATGAAATTAGTAGTCTCGAAGATAAATGCGCCGACTTAATTAATAAAAATAGTGAAGTAAAGGAAGAATTAGCGAACTTTTCTAAGGTGTCCATTATTAAAAGCCTAAATAAATCTTTACTTGAAAAGGACGGTCAAATAAAGTTTTTAGAAAGTAAACTTAAAAATACTAAGCCACCAAAAGAAGAACCCCCACAACTCCTTAATGAAGTTAAAATGATTGTACCAGAACCAGAACCAGAACCAGAACCAGAACCAGAACCAGAACCAGAACCAGAACCAGAACCAGAACCAGAACCAGAACCACAAGAACCTCAAGAAGATGAACCAGAACCAGAACCAGAACCAGAACCACAAGAACCTCAAGAAGATGAACCAGAACCAGAACCAGAACCAGAGACCAAAGAAGACAATGAAGAAGACAATGAAGAAGACAATGAAGAAGACGAAGAAGGCGAAGAAGAAGTTGAAGTTGAATTTACTATTAAGAAATTGCGTGGAAAAGAATACTACATTACAGACGACGATGATAGAGAAATTTATGAAAAACTAGAAGATGATGAAGTCGGCGAATTAGTTGGAAAATATAATGAAAAGGGGCGACCAACATTTTTCAAAAAGAAATAAACCTATTTTAACTTTTTTGATTTTTATTTTTTTATTTTTCAATAAGCAAGTGTATATACATTATACATTAAAGGTTATAGTAAAACATCATTAGTCGTTTAACAAAATAACGTTATGGATAAAGACATCAAAACCAACGCTACTATATAGGTCCTATTATTATTTTCCCAAAAAGAAAAAATTTACAATATGCTTACCAAAAATACAAGCGTTATTAGTAAAGTGTATAAAATGGTAATCAAGAAATAAGAAAACCATTATAAATGAATCAAAAACAAAAAAATCAAAAAAGGCAGTGTAAATAATAGAGAATTAAAACACGTATTTCAAAAATGTTAAAAAAGTAAGAATTTATAAAAATATATTTAATTTAATTTATTTAGACTTGTGTTGCACTAGCCTTGGAAGCAGGGAAATGAACCTTCATATATTTTTGGAGATTAAAGTATGTGACTTCATCTTTAGTAGTTGTGTTAAGTAGCTTTTGGAGTGCCTTATCGGGACGAATGCGACGTCTGTTTTCAGGGTCTTGAAGGTCGTGTTCCTTAATGTAGCTTGTTAGGAATTTGGTGACTTCTGTGCGAGCCATTTCAGTTCCTTGTGGCTTTCCGAGGAAAGAGCAAAGATCATTGGAAATCAATGCTGGTTTAGCGAAACCACTTGGAGCACGTTTCTTATCTCCTTCAGCAGGAGGAGCACGACGTCTGCGTGATTTCTTACTAACTTCTTTAAGGTATTTCATAGCGTTCTTTTGGAGTTTGCGAACATCTTGAACAAGTGAAGTTTCAAGAGAACGGAGTTCAGCAAGGCGAGCATTAATAGCGTCGAATTGTTGTGCGAGTTCAGTTACCGTATCAGGAACAGTGGGAGCAACTGGAGTTTCCGTCGGTGCTGGTGTTGCTTCGACAGGTGCTGGGGCAGCTACAGTTTTAACAGGTGCCTTTGTGGCTTTGCTAGCAGAAGCTGGTTTTGCCTTTGTAGCTTTGCTAGCAGCAGGTGCGGATTTTTGCGATTTTCCAGAAGATTTTTTAGTAGAAGAAGGAGCCATGATTGATAATAAGAACAATGAATAAAACTTTAAGTAGTTTTTCAAAAAATCCTTTTTATGGTAGCAAATTCAGAATTATTGGATTATTTAGCATACCATATTTGTACATAAATATAACCGTTTTTGTATATTCTAACATTAAATAATAAACCCAAGGAACTGTAATATAAATATAAACCATAGCTAGCATTAATTCATTCGAATAAGTCATTATTAAATTAAAATAAATTTATATTAAATTGTTTCCTCGGTAAATATTATATTATGATTTATATTATACTATTGTTTATATTAATTCTATGCTGGACAATTAATCCTTTCTTGAAAAAAATAGTAATGAAAAAACTAAATGCTTATGAATTCTTCCTATACAATAACTTAATCATCTTAGCATTTCTACTAATATATATGGCAGGATTAAAGTTAGTTAATAAAAAAAATGATATACAACTTAAAAAAATTTATAATCTAAATAAAAAAGAATCCCTGGTTTTAATATCAGGTGGTTTAATATCATTAATAGGTGCAATGATGTTTCTTTATTTAATAAAAATGGAAGATATCACAAAAGTAGTATCATTTTCACAATCACTTACTATTATACTATCAATTATGATTGGCTATTTATTCTTCTCAGAAAAGTTATACCCAAAAGACATAGTAGGAATTTTATTAATAGTATCAGGAATAACTATGATTAAATACAAGAATAATTAATTGATTTTTGAATGCTACAAGAATAATTAAATGATTTTTGAATGCTACAAGAATAATTAAATGATTTTTGAATGCTACAAGAATAATTAATTGATTTTTGAATGCTACAAGAATAATTGATTGATTGATTTTTCGCCAAAAACACAAGAATAATTAATATTGAATTAACCAAGGAAGTTCATTTGCTATATTAGGGCTAACTTCAGTTAAACCTATAAGAACATAATAGCAACCTGTAATTTTATCATTAATGTTACTAGCACTACTAACTAATTTATCCATTTCATTTAATAACAATAATTGTATTTTTTCTTTTTCATTAACATTCAGAAACCATAAGAGTGGATATCTAAATATATTATTACCAGGAACTATATTATTTTTTTGATCATTTGTCATATTACTTCTATAATTCCATATATCTTCCAAGACACGATACATTTTCTTCAATTGATTTATAGATAATTCTAAAAACCAATTTGGATTCGTTCCAGATGCCACTACATTTAATTCATCCATTTTAATAAAAACTTTAAGAACTTTTTGATAAAATTCCTGTTGAGGGGTCATTTGTTCTTCGGGTTCATAGTCTAAACTAATTTTCTTATTTTTTAATTGTTCTACTCTTTTATTATACCGTTCTTTAATTTCTATAGTAAAATCATTCATCGTGTATGGATTTTTATTTGTAGTTTCTATTAATTTTTTAAATGAACGTATATCAAATCCATAAGTAAATTTAGTCTCTTCTATAGTGAAAAGTAATTCTTTATCTATAGTTTCCAATTTATCAAAACTAAAAAAATCTTCTGTATTTGTTAATTCTTCAAGATTATTTATATTTGGTCCACGTAGATCCAGAACTTTGTATCCATAACAATGATCTAGTAGTTCTATAAGTTGTTTTTTCTTACATCCCTTTGTATCTATTCCGTGTGTTTTACAAGTATGTTTAAGGTCAGAAACATAGATGAATTTATTTTCTAGTCTTTTCAATCTATAGACTTCTTTAAGTATAAATTCCTTTTGACGTGTAGTTTTTTCCATAGTTCTACTTACTTATAATAATAGTAGATTATCGAAAAATTTAAACAATTAAAAAAAATTGAAATTGTAAAAAAAACTTAACAATATACATATCAACAATCACAACAAGCAATCATGGTTCTCCTTCCTAAAGACATCGATGTTTCTCAAATCAACGTTTCCAAGCCTAATGTGCTTGATAATGGTGCTAAACTTATTTATGTCAATTACACTGGTGAAAAGAAATTTAGAATTCAAACTCCAAAGATGAGTCTTCCATTTGGTCTTAATGAATATACTGAAGGTCCTTATCCCAAATATAGCACTGAACTTTCTTACAAGGAAAGTCAAAGTACTGATCCTAAAGAAATTAAAAACAATGAAAAAATTAAGCAGTTTCACGATAAGATGATTGAAATTGAAAATAGACTTATTGATCTTGCGGTTGAAAATAGTGGTCCTTGGTTCAAATTGAAAAATGCCAACCGAGAAATCATCAGTTCTAAGTTCTTGCCTCCTATTGTCAAGGTTTCAAAAGACAAAGACGGTGAGCCTGATGGCAAGTATCCTCCTACATCTAAACTCAAAATTTACAATAAAGATGGTAAATGGGGTTGTAGTTTGTTTGATATGAAGTCGCCAAATAGTATTATTAATATTAATAGTGATGATGGTTTGGATATCAAGGATGTTATTACTAATAACGCTCGTATCAAAGGTATTATTAGTTGTGTAGGTATTTGGATCGGTTCAGGTACATTTATGTGTCAATGGGCACTTAGTGAAGCACGCGTAGAAGTTCCAGAAGGACGATCATCAAATCAATCATTTGTGCCAGATAGTGATGACGAAGACGAAGACGAAGCAGAAGAAGCAACTGTAGATGAACCTGTAGAACAAAAGCCTACATTGTTGGATGATAGTGATGAAGAAGAAGCAGAAGTAGAAGCTCCTGCTGAACCAGAGCCTGAACCAGTTAAGAAACCCAAGAAGGTTCTTAAGAAGAAGGTCAAAGCATAAATTTAAATTAATTAATAATAACTATTGTTAAACTTTATTTTTTTTATAAACTGGTGTTTTGTTTATATTTTCATATTTTTTAAATTTGATTTTTTTTATTATGCTATAATTAAAATATGATTGATTATAATTTCAAAAACACTAATAATAAAATGACTTCGGAACTTCACATAATATTGGGTTGTATGTATTCGGGTAAAAGCACTGAACTTTTAAAAATCATTAATTACTATAAAATTCTCAAAAAGACTCTATTTATCATTAATCATAAATTAGATGATAGGTATGGAACCAATAGTATTATTTCCCACGATAAAAAATCATTTCCTTCTAACAACTGTTTAACATTGATGGAAAATATTTCAAATACCAACTATAATACGTGTGATGTTATTATTATCGAAGAAGCCCAATTCTTTGAAGACCTAATAGAGTTTGTTAAATTATCACTAATGAATAATAAGACCATTTACGTTGCTGGATTAGATGGAGATTCATTCATGAACCCATTTGGACAAATATTGGATCTAATACCTTTATGCGACAGTGTAAAAAAATTATCGGCGTTGTGTGTTATTTGTAAAGATGGAACACCTGCTAATTTTACTAAACGAATAGCTGAGAACCAAGAGCAGAAACTTATAGGGTCATTTGAAAGTTTTATACCTGTTTGTAGGGTTCATCATAAAAATACATAAAATATAAACAAACTTAAAGCCTTACAATTTTTTTTTTATTATGGAACAAGAAAATATAGTTCAAAAAAAACGCGGGCGAAAACCTAATTCGGAAAAAAATACAAAAAGTCCTCCAAAGAAAAGAGGAAGAAAACCCAAAGATAAAATTGGAACATTAGATGGGACTAGTAATATAACGACGGAAGAAAATGTTATATTACATTTACCACTGATTAATTTAATCGACGAAATAAATACACAAGAAGAAAATATTCAACCATTTGATAATGGTACAAACGATTTTATGAAAGTACAAAGTGTACCACCTAATAAAATAATTAAAGACGAATTCAATGTGATTGATAAAAAACAACCAGATAATTATAACGATATAATTAAACAACGCGAAAATGAATTGAAAGTAAATAATAGCAATACAAATGAATTATTTTTAGAATATGTTGAATATAGGAAAATGGAGTTATGGCCCAAGTCCTCTTCAATGCCGTGTATGAACTGCAATCATACATTTGATAATGAGCCGTATGGGATTACTATAAAAATAGTTAATAACAAATGTTATATGTATGGGAATTTTTGTAGTGGTTCGTGTGGGGCTGCTTACAATTTTGATACAAATTATGATAGTAATGCTTTCGAACGTTATTCGTTGATGAATTATATATATAATGACAATCAACCTATATTTATTGCCAATTCTAAACTTATTTTGAAACAATGGGGTGGTAAATATACTATCGAACAATATAGAGAATTTAATACAACTTTAAAAAGAGTAAATGTCGAATTATACCCTTTTATAGCAAGTATTCCAACTGTCGAAGAAACTAGTTATGATTTGGATATTAACGCTCCGGTAAATATAGACAAAAATAAACTTAAAAAGGTTACGAATGATTATAGGCTCAAACGCTCGAAACCTTTGCCTGACTTTAAAAATACATTGGAATCGTGTATGAATCTAAAATTCGTATAATTTTTTCTATTTGTTTGATTTATTTTGAAATTTTCTATTTATTATTTTATGACTATTAATCAATTGTTTAAAAATAAACCTCCAATTGATTTGATTAATAAATTATTAAATTCATTTAACATTGATGGTGTCACGTGTGATCGTATATTTTCTGTTAAAATAATGGAACATAACAATGCTATAATTAAAAGTAAGCCATTGCTTAAAGAAATCGAAGGATACTATTTACCGTGTAAGCAAAAAGTATATTTTAATAAATTAACCAACAAAAAACTTATTACTATTATTAAGCAACTACTAAGAATACATCAATATAAATTGATTTCAATTGAAAGATATTCAAATGGGTCTAAATTTATAGTATATCAAATAAAATCTAATGAAGAAGCCCTTGAAAAAAAAAATAAAAAAAAATCTCCAGAACATCACATCACTAAAGACAATATTACATTAAAATTTGATTGATTATATTATGGAACTAGATAATCAAGATGAATTATTAGAATATATAGAAAGTAGTAAGAAAAAATGTTCGTTCAACTATAGTAAACTACATACTTGTTTCTCTACTTGCTTATTGAAAACTATATTATGTCTAAAAGATAAGGTAAATAGTATTCCTAAACTACAATCTGGGTGTGATGTAATATATCACGTGTTTTGGATTCTTATTAACTATACTAATAATTTGTCGGCAAGTATATATTTATCTGAACGTTCAATATTACTTTATAGTGAATTTTTAATTATGTCTAATAATCCAGACATTAACAAGGATTTATATTTCACCCCCAATATTGCGGACGCAATTAATTTTGCGTATAAGAAAACCATAGGTCCTCTCAAATTAGTAGATATTAATAACAATAAATATCCAAATAAGTCTTTGAATTTATTGAAATATATTATTGTAAATATTTTAGATAAAATAATCGATGAGAACCATAGTTTTTACTTTAATATAGTTGATAAACTTATTTTGAAGCATAATAAAGTAATAAATAATGATAAATATTACAACACTATATTTAATAATATAGAAACTTTAATATCATACGACCACCAAAACAACACACTTAAAAATATATTAATTCGATTAAGATGTTTATTTGAATTTATTAAAAAAATAAAAAGTCTAGATATAAACAATAAATTAACTATATTCACACAGAAACTATTAAACAATACTATAGACCCAGATACACATATAGACTGTAATATAAATAAATTAGAATTCTATAAAAATATTATTAAATAATAAATGAATATAGAAAAAATAATGGCAAGTGTAAATTCTTCATCAATGTATCATAAATATTTAATGATACTAATTTTATTTAGTATTATAATTACGTTCATAAAATATTAAACCCATAGTTTTATATTTATTTTAAGATGTTTGTCTTTATTTAATTCATTAAAATTATTAATTAACTCTGTAATTGTTTCGAATGCATTATTTTGAATATCTATGATATCGTCATCATAGTTGTTTTCAAAAATATCTTCATTATTAGAATAGTCTCTTAAAATATTCGGAAATGAAACATCAATTTCATTAATATTGTTAAGAATCAGGATGTCCGATAATCTTACGCTTTTGACTATTTCAGAGTAAATTGTAGGTTCTTCAAGACAAGTATCCGATAAATTACACCGCAATAAGAAATCATCTAGATTTTTATCATAAATTAAACCGTTCAAAGGATCAATAGAGGCTTTTTGTATACTTCCAGAAGCTCTTTTCACTTCTATAGTCTTATTAATACCAGAGACATATTTCATAGGTATAAGATTGCTAAGTTTCATAAAGTGAATACAAGCCAATTCAAAAATCCATTGGTTTTTAGGCAAACACATTATTCCACCATAGGGAATAGTGTAGTAACTTCTACATCCATACAAATATTTTACATAAGTGTCTCCTTTTTCTTTAGTAAATTCATCTGTATCTATTCGCTTACTAGAGAACTGTATTCCTCCAATAGCACGCTCAAGTGAATCCTGTAGATTTTCCATTTTGGTTCTTAGTATTAATAGTAGGTATATATATATTATTCCTTAGTATAATTTTAAATTCAATTTTTTTGTAGCTATGTACGAACTTACTCCAAATAATATTCCACCCCATAACATATCTATTAATCCGAGTTTCAATGAATAATTATCAAAAATAGCTAAATTGGTAAAATCAAACACACCATATATTACAATACCCAATATAATAGAATTACGAACGATTGCTGTTTGCTTTTCACCTTTTCTATCTATCAATAATTTCCAACCAAGTATCATTAATACATATACAACTAAAGCGTATAATGGTTTCATTTTCAAAGGAGACTTTTGTATATTTTTCATCATAGTATTATATTCACCACTAAACGAAGACAAATATATAGAATCTAAAACTAACATTGTTAACGCGAATTTGGCCAGACGAATCATGTATATAATACAATCGGATATTCTTTAGAGTATTTGTTGGATGTTCTTTAATATTTTTAATGCTTGCGACGGATTTATTCTATCTTCTTTCTTCCACGAACAACATTCAACAATGAAAGATATTAAATCTAAATTTCTATTATGATTTTTTTTCAATTTAGAATTCGAACTACTAAGCAAATAAATCTGGTTATTGATTCGAATATAAGAAGGGTTTGATACATCGTCATATAAGTAATGTACATCTTTACACATTAGTAATAAATCTAGAGGTGGATGTCCCAATATTAAATTTTGTTCAACAAATAAATTTAAATTATTGTTTTTTTTAAATAAAGGCTTACGCCAATAGAGTTCATATGCTATACATCCTAAACTCCAAATATCTATACTTTCATCATAATCTATTTTGAAAAATATTTCTGGAGCTCTATAATACATAGTTTGAACGTGAAAACCATATACATCATTAGAAGTTTTCTTATTAATTGACATACCGAAATCACCTATTACTATATTGTCTAATGATTTAATCAATATATTTTCCGGTTTAAGGTCCCTATGTATTACATTATTTTTTTTTAGATAATCTAGACCTTGCGTTATTTTCAATAATATAGCACATGTATCATAATGATTGATATATATTTGTTCCTTACAAAATTGATATAGATTTTTAGTATAATAAGGCATTACTATCATAAAAAATGAATCGTAAACAAAACTATCCTGGATTTTTATAATATTTGGATGTTTCAGTTTTTTTAGTATAGATAGTTCATTATGACCACTGTATTTCATTGCTTTATTATTTCTTAAAATTTTAATAGCATAATTATTAATATTATTGGTTAATGATGTACATAAAAATACATTACTATATGAACCTAAGCCGATTTTCTTTTGAATTACATATTTATCATTTATTAATTCTTTATGTTTGAATATATATCGATCATTAGTAATATTATTTTCATATTTTTCCATTAGAATATATAAAGGATATTTATTTAAGTATTTGTAATAATTATGGAGGTACAAATTCATAGTGATTTACATATTAAAGGTCAGACTGATATTTATTTTATTAAACCTGTATGTGACACCTTAATACTATCTGGAGACATTACAAATATAGAAGACCCCAACTGTTTTAACTTTTTTAATTATATTAATAAAAACTGGAAAAAAACATTTCTGGTTTTAGGAAATCACGAATATTACTCAAAAAATCAAATATCATACTATAATTTAAAAGACCTCTATAAAGCATTCTTCATTATGTTTGATAACATTGAATTATTAGATAAAAATGTATCCCATTATAAAGGTCGTAAAATTATAGGTTGTACTTTATGGAGTCCAGGAAATAAAGAAAATACACAAGCAAACGTATTAAAATACATACATAATAGCAACAACGAACCAATTTGTTATAGTTTTTATAATAAATTGTTTGAAAACGAAAAGAAATGGCTTCTAGACAATATAGACAATGAAACAATTGTTATTACTCATTATCCTATTTTTAGTGATGGATGTTCACACCCTAAATATGACGATGATCCAGATAAATACCGAGATTATATATGTTCCGATATTTTCAATGAAATAAAAAATTCCCACTGCGTTTTTATAAGTGGGCATACTCACTTTAATTATGATTATTGGGATAATTCACATAGGCTTATTGCTAATCAAAAAGGCAACATAGATGAAAATGTTGAAGAGTATAATAAATTAGGAATATGGGAATTATAATAAATGTTTTTTTTGTTTTTTTGTTTTTTTTGTTTTTATATTTTAATGAAAGATTATACTCATTATCTTATAATTTTAATAATTTTAGTAGTATTTGTACTATTCAATAATATTTTTAAGGTAGATAAAACTCTAGAAAACTTTAATGCTAGTAATGAACTTTTTGAAGTATCAAGACCATTTGTTAATTTATATGATAACAAAGGTAATATGCTTAATATTGTTTTGGTATCGCGTCCATTCTATTTAGATTCACATTATGAAGACTACAAGAAAATAAAAGATAGATTCATGATTTTAGGAATATCCAGTTATCAAGAATTCCCCAATCAACCTAGAAATCCCAAAGATAATTATAGTCATCAAAATATTTACGATTCTATTAAATATACAAATATGTGTGAAGGTTGGCTTCATTGTTTTCGTAATAAAGATGAATATATACCTCGCAATATGAAATCATTATTACTAAGTGAATCTGATTTTACTGATTGTAATGTTCATGTTTCTAATAAAAATAAAGAAAAGAAATATGATTTTATCTATGTATGTCATCGCGATGACCTTGGCGATTGTTCGAGTAATGAATGGGTAGCATATAATAAAAATTTAAGTTTAGCAAATGAATGTTTTGAATTAATGTGTAGTAAATACAATTATAAAGGACTTTTAGTTGGAAGAAGTGGTTGTAAATTACCCAAAAAATGCGCAAATAAACTAGAAACAACCCCTAAATTAGATTATAAAGACCTTAAAGACAAATACGATGAAGCCAAATTCATTTTCTTACCGAATATTCACGATGCTTCTCCCAGAGTATTAACTGAAGCATTATGCCACGATATTCCAGTATTAGTAAATAAAAATATTGTAGGAGGGTGGAAATACGTAACACCGGAAACAGGTGAATTTTTTAACAACATTAGCGATTTTGAAGAAACCCTTAATAAACTAATGAATAATATAAATAATAACAGTTACCAACCTCGAAAACATTTCGTCGATAATTATGGAGTAAAAAAATCGGGAAAACAATTAAAAGAATTTGTTGGAGAAGTATTTAATACTAGACTTAATATACCCCTAGAAGAAATAGATTACATTACACCAGACTATAAAAAAATAGACTATAATGAGTGTTTAGCATAAAAGAGCCACGAATTTCTGTAAAATAGATTTCTGGTCAACGTGGACATCTTCATTTATATAATAATCTCTAATCCGATCATCTTCGGCTTCACTATCTACCGCGGGTTTAAATGATTCCTGAACCATGAAAACATTAGTGATTACCATATATACTGTATAAACCATAAACGCCAAAACTATAAATACCATCATTAAAGAGGCCACTAATACAAGCAATGCAAGTCTCACGCGCTTAGTTTTATTTAATTTCATAAGACGGTGAGATTTTCCAATAGTAATTTTTACTGAATTCAGTGTGTCAACTAATTTATTATTAGAACGAGGCATAGTTATATGTTAATATTATAAAAAAATTTGAAAATTAGATAATATAAAATCATTTATATAATCATTAGCATAAATGCTTACTTATTTCCTACATAAAAATGGATATATTTAAATTCCAAACGAATTATTTAAACGCCCTTGAAGATGAAAAAACGGAATGTGGCGATTTTAAACAGTTTATTAAAGATAATAATGAAAGTATTTTCGATATATTATATGCCAATTTAAATAATCCTAGATATAGAACAATTATTAGTATATTGTTCAATGACTTTAAAGATATATATCAAGACCAGATTTGTAACCGTTTTTTACCATATTATATAACATTTACTCAAACTATAATTAATGAGTTCGATGGTACTTTAGAAGAATATAATGAAATATACTGTGATTTACACTTGAAACTTATTCGGGAACACAAATTTTATAAATGGTCTAGTGATTTATTATCTCAAATAACACAAAACAATAATGCGATATTTTTCAATAATGATAAAATGATAGATATAATCAAAATGTGTTTTGATGAAGAGAACTATAAACCAATATATGAACTATTACTGAAAATGACTGGGAATTTATCCAATAAATTATATACAAGTATAAATAATATTATTTTGGAAAAACTTAACAATACCAAAAATATTCATAAACTTATCGTTGAATTTAATAACCATAAAATTTTCAATGATAACAACAAAAAAGAAATAATATCAAGATATACTCGCGAAAACATTAAAACTATCTTTAAAGAATTAGTCATAAATGAGAATGATACATATACCTTCTTTTTAGACTATATTAATAATAGTGATACATTTATTGAAAACTATAAACGTTTTCTAGTAAAAAAAGCAGTACCAATATCACGAAGCAAAACGAATACATTATATCACAAAAAACTTATTAAAAAATGTAATGTTCTTAACTTTATAGATAGTAATCATTGTAATAAAATTTTAGAGGAATCAAATAGTTATATAGGCTTCTATTCAACACAAGTCGAAATACTTATAGGAACATATGGTATATGGCCCTTGAAATCCAGTCACCAGTCTATTTGTAAGGCATTTGAACCTACTAAAAAAATATTTGATGATTTACATAAAAAGGAAAATAAAAAAATAAGTTGGGCTTATGATGAAATGACGGCGGAAATTGAATTTAATAATTACCTACTAATTGTGCCTATAATTATGGTAGATTATATACTCCAATTTAATGTTAATGATAATGATAATAATGGAATTGAAAAATGTGATTCAAATATAGAGAAATTCCTGGTTAAAATGAAAATTCTTAAAATTAAAAACAATAAAATAGTTTGTAATGACAATTTCAAATATAAAAGCAAACGTGTAGACCTAATGACTAAATACAATATTATGAAACGTAATAATACTAAATCAGTTTCTAATAAAAAAATCAATATTATTGATATCGAATATTATCTAGATAGTAAAATAGTAAAATTATTAAAGAAACATCGCGAAATGAATAAAGAAAAAATGTTGGAGGGAAGTGATTTCAGAGATATAGACCAATCCATTATAGATAAACGCATAAGTTCATTAGAAAGCCGCGATTTCATTAAAGTTCAAGAAAACAATATTATAGAATATATCCCTTAATTAATTTATATACATTTTATTCGTCCTCGTCAATGAAACTTGAAATGGAATGTACTGTTTTCTTTTTAGTTTTATTTTTATTTTCAGAACATTCCGGAGTATATGTTTCAGTAAATGTATTATTTTCATCGTAATAGTCTATTGTATATTTATTTTTTTTATAAAAATCTATACGTTTTTTTCCTTGTCTAGCAAATAATGAGAAATTGTCCCATATATCGATAATTAAAGGCACAAACTTTCTATATTTTGCCTCTTCTCGCAAAATACGTCCAACGGCTTGTTCTATATTACTTTTAGGAGAAGATAGAATTATAGTATTTAGTGGATATTTACAATCGAAACCTTCACTTGCCATTGAAAAAGTACCTAAAATAACATCAGCTTCCTCGGTTACTTCCAATGCTTCTTTTTTCATACCCCCCAAATAAAATCCACATTTGTATTTGGTTGTATCTATTTCATCCACATGTGCTTTAATTTCCTTCAAATGGTCGCGTCTATCGGATAAAACTAATATTTTACGGCCTTCTTCTAGACATCTATGAATTTCATCAATAATAAGTAATGTTCTAGGATTAAAAGCAGTAATATTATTTATCATAGATGGCATCATAGGTTTTCCCATTTGATTTAGTCTTTCTTTACAATATGCTTCATCTTCGTTTTTATATTTTATTACTTTCACATTGACAGTCTCCTCTACGCGTTTTTTTATACAGTATATCATTGGTCCTAAATACCATTCGAATACCTTCGATAAACCATCTAGTCTTTTTGGTGTAGCAGACAACCCTAGTAAATATTTGAAATTGGTTTTCAATAATGCCTTAGAGAAAACTTCCGCACCCAAGTGATGACATTCATCGTAAATAACGAAACCGAAATCGTCGAATACACTGCTATCATAGTCTTTCATCGATAAACTCTGAAGCATTCCTAAAACAATATCTTTATCTTTTACTTTACATACTTGACCTTGAATTTTTCCTATATTTACATTTTCTACAAATTGTTCAATACGCTCCTTCCATTGATTTAACAGGAACTCTTTATGAACTACTACTAATGTCTTCACCTTTAAAATACACGCTAAATACAATGCTAATACTGTTTTGCCATATCCACAAGGAACCGAAATTAATCCACCGCCACCATATGGATGTTTTTGAACTTCACTTAGAAATGCTTCAACAATTGGTAATTGTATTGGCCGCAATTCCTTCGTAAATTTACAGCTTATTTCTTTGGGTTCATTTAGTTTAGAAATATAAGGTTGTCCATATTTTTCTATACCATAAAATCTAGGTATGTATAATTTACGCTGACTTTCACCATATACGGGAAACGGTGGTGGAGGAGCAGAGAAATCTTTATTAACAAAGGCTTGAACTGTTAGGTCTCTTTTAATTCCTTGAAGTTCATTGGCTTTTAATTTTTCTTTAAGAATCGTGTATCCACGGGTGCTCAAATTACAATAAGTATTCATAATGTAATTAATGATGCTTTTTCTTATATAGTGGTAATAAACTCAAATTTATATTTTTTTCTTCAAATAATATATAATGGAATTAAAATTAAATTTAAATTCACAAGTTTCACTCGATAATGTTTTAAAATATGCTATGTATGCTATCTTGGTATTTTATTCAATATTAGGTGTTAGAATGCTTAACAAAACACAATTGGAGAATTTCAGTAATATCTATTTAAGATTGGCTATAATATTATTGTTGGTTCTTAGTGCTACTTGGGATCCCATTGTATGTTTATTAATGGCTATTGCTTTTCTAATGACCCACCAAAGATTACAGGAATTGAAGAAAGAAGCCACTAATAATAGTGTAAATAAACTCCAAGAAAGTTCTAATAACAAACTGGATAAATTGAAGAAAAAAAATGCAGAATTAAAGGCAAATAACAAACATCTTAATATTATTGTTAATGAAAAATTAAAGAATATTAATGAACCCTTTTTAATTGAAAATACGTCTGAATTAAAAGATAAAACACAAGACGAAGTAGATACTAAATTTAATTATATGTCTAAGAATCAAGTATATAATGCTGTAGATGATTTCTTTGATATGGAAAAATCATTCGAAAAGATCAGTGGCAATTTACTTCCTCAAGCCTAAAATAGGTGCTTTTGAAGACGCAGTAGACGTAGTAGACGTAGTAGACTGATTAAAAGTATTAACAGGAATGACCCTACAACGCGCGGTGTCATCCCAACCTTGTATAACCTGTGTTGGTCGCATACCCCTTCGCTCTAGTGCTCCTAATCCTACGAATCCAATAAATAATTTTTGGGCTATTCCATTTTTAAAGGCATATTTAGTTAAGTAATAACTATTTGCCAATATTAATGATATACATAGTAACAAACTTATTGCCTTTATATATTTTTTGTATGTTGGAGTAAAGAAAGAATATTCTCCAGTCGATTTATAAATAGCTACACTTTGTTTATCACCATATGTTATTTTATCATTTTCATCAATGTTACAATTTGTTGAAACATCAAAATTTGTATAATCATCATTTGAAGATGCTAACATACATTTATATGTTTTAGCCGTACTACCTCCTTCATTAATTGTATTTGCTTCATATAAACCGAATATTTTAGTTTTTTGTTTATTAGCAGCTTTATTACACTCCTCTAAATTCTTAACGAACCCATAATTTAGCGACAATACCTTTTTAGCAATAGTGTCTTTATAGCATCCTACGTAGTTTGTAGGGTTTGGTATAGAAGGTGAAGTTGTTGTAGTTAAGTCCTTTTTTTTAACACACCGTAAGAAACGATCATCTTTTACTTCTACTTTTCTTTCCGATGGGAGTATATCTTTCCCTACACTATAAAATACTTTTCTATTATTTAATGATTGTATAGGACGGATATTATTGTTAAGATATTTCTTTAAAATTTCTAGATTCGTTGAACCTATTGTTCCAGTATGTTCTAGGACTATATTCGTATAACTTGTTGAACACGGTGGATACATTAATGAACCTTCATACACGAAAAACGACCTTTTTTCTGGCAATAACATATTAGCGCCCCAAGTATCTGACACTTGAACTTCTTCTTCGAATTCTAAATTAAACGCAGGTGTATCATTAATGAATTGATTAAAGAATGTTTCTGTTTTACCATAGTGGGGTCCTTCTTGATACAAACAACTTATAGTTATACCGCTTTCATTTGGATTACCAGCACTATGGACTAATACTATCTCCATATCATATTTTTCACCATCTATTTTATGCATACTTGGTGTATGGACTGTCATATATTCTAAGTTATATACGACATTCTTATATACAATATAGGAACCTTTATCTACCATTAACTTAATCATACCATTGTTAAACTTGACAAGACACGATGATGGTTTATATTGTATTTTCAATTCACATAGAGATTCACATTGAATAGTTAATTCAGTATCAATATTTATTGGTGATTGACTAACTCCAGAATTACATAATCCTCCCCAATTGGATGTGTCACTAAAAGACCAATTACTTGTTGACATTTAATAATTTAAAATATTTTTTTTATAATAAATAGACATGATTAATAAAATTACTAATATTGTTCATATTATTGTATTATTAATTTATTCGCTAATTATGACTGTATTTAATAAGATTAATGGTATTATAAAAATTAAAAAATATCAAAAAGAAGAAAACATTCTTCAAAAAGAAGAACAAGAAGAAGAAATTAGAGAAAGTTTTCAAAATAATAATTCAACTAACAATAAGACTATAGAAAGTCAAATAAGTGTGTCTTTATATAAACCAACTAATTTGTGGGCTAACAATATTAATGATTATAATGATTATTCTATAGAAAAAACATCGCCAGACAATATTACATTACCAAAAAATTACGCATTACAAACAGAAGACTATGAAAAGGAAAATACTGAATATGACTATAAAGACTTTAATTCAACCGATGGATCCGGTGTTCATTTACAAGCACATTGGGATGAAACAAGTGTTGCACGTCCTTGGTTTTTATCACGAAAACCATCTATTGATTGTTCATCTCAGGAGATTTCCACATCACCAGCACCAGTGGAAACAACTACTTCGACGACATATGCACCAGTACCGAAGGTTTGTAATAATACGTATGTTCTTTTACCAAATGTAGATATTGATGGTAACGAAGGAGTAAATTACGAAGGTAAAAATGATTTTAATAAATGTTGTAATGCAACCCAAGAATCACACGATGGTTTTTATAAATTTAGACCTAATTTTAGTACTGGTGCGTGTTATTATAAAAAAATTAGAAATGATCTAGATTTTTATTTTAAAATAAAAGATGTTACCCCCATAAGCGAAGGAGAAATAGAAGATTATTATGGTGTATTTTTTTTAAAAGAAACAAAATATAATGAAATTATGGATATTAATCATATCGTTCTACCATCTATAAAATTTGAAGAAAACACCGAATACAAAGTCTCGATAAAGAATAAAGAAAGCGCTTATAAAAATCCAACAATTATAAAAAATAAAGATGAGAATTATATTTCATTTTATTTCGACATTGAATTAAAAAAAAATGATACTAAAAATGTTACTGATGTAATATTAAAACCAAACGAGTATATACTTTATATTATAGATAATATAATAAACAAAGATATCACAATAGCATTACAATATTAATAATAGCATCTAAGACTATAATCCTTATAAAATTTAAATTGAAACCATGAAAACACGACATATGTATAAAAGGCAAATGGAAGATACAGACGATGAAGAAACAGAAATAACGAGCGATGAAGTTACAGTAATTGATAACAATATTTATTTTTATTGTGAAGTTTCTAAAGCAAGTGCCTTAAAATTTAATATTGAATTTAAAAAACTAATAAAGCGAAATCGGTTAATTGGAATCGAGAATGATATCGATAGTCCACCAATCAAAATTTATATTAATTCGGTAGGTGGCGAAGTTATGTCGGCGTTAAGTATTGTTGAAACTATACGTAAATCTCCCATTGAAGTTTGGACAATTGTAGATGGAGAAGCCGCTTCTGCTGCTACACTTATTTCGTGTATGGGACATAAACGTTTTATTAATAAAAACGCCATAATGCTTATTCATCAATTACGAACAGGTTTCTGGGGTAAAGCCGATGAATTTGAAGAAGAAGCTAAAAATAATAAAAAATTAATGAAAATATTGAAAAATATTTATTTAGAAAAGACGAATCTAAATAAAGAAGATTTAGAAGAAATTCTTAAAAGAGATATATATATGGCTTCGAAAAAATGTTTAAAATTAGGAATCGTTGATGAAATAATTTAAAAATTTGATTTAAAAATAACAACTAATAGTTTGTATAACAACATAATCTATGACAATCATGACTAAATTGTTTCTTTTAAGTTTTCTTGCCTTTCAAGGCGAATGTGAGACATTTCCTATCCGTGAAAAAAGGGGAATGTCAGGAAGTTCGGGAATGTCAGGAAGTTCGGGAATGTCTGGGAACCCCACTCACACACACCCACCAGCATATTTTCTAAATAATCCACATCATACACATTCACCAGATCATTCTAATTCTCACGATTTCTTAAATATGTATAACCCCATTTACGATAATATTAGCAATACACCGACTGAAATGCCAACTGAAATGCCGACTGAAATGCCGACTGAAATGCCGACTGAAATGCCGACTGAAATGCCAACTGAAATGCCGACTGAAATGCCGACTGAAATGCCGACTGAAATGCCGACTGAAATGCCGACTGAAATGCCGACTGAAATGCCAACTGAAATGCCAACTGAAATGCCGACTGAAATGCCGACTGAAATGCCGACAAATATGCCTAGTGATATGCTCATTGAAATATCCGATAATAGTGTAGAATTTTCTAAAGAAGAAAGTTCTAATAATGAAAAATCATCAATGAATTCTAAAATTGGTATTATTGTAGGTGGAGTATGTTTTGCTCTTATTGTAATATTTGCTATAACTAAGTTTCGTCAAACTAATAAAGAATTAGTAAGCACAAAACCTATTTCACCAGGAACGTATTTTAATAAAGAAGCGCTTAATAATCCAGTATATGATGAGAATATAATTGAATCCGATGATGATGATGGATATATCGTTTCAAATACATATGAAGAACCGGTGATGAATACCGATTCACTTAAACAAAGAAATCTATATGATTTGACAATTGATAGTACATATAATGATATCGAAACTTCAGATAATATGTATGATATAGCATCCCAAGAACCGGAAAATTTGTACGTTTTAGGTTCAAATAATAATGAATTTTATGATAATATTAATGAAGAAGATAACGAGAACTAATTTATTTTTTTACTGAATTCGGAATTATCAATAGATATATTTTCTTTATAAATGGACTGATTGGACCTTATATTTTTTAATTTAATTTCTTCATTAATAGAAATTGGTTTTTTATTTGTTATTAAAGTAAGTGTTTCGTAAATTTCTCGAATTGAATCTTCGTTTGTATTAATAGGTTTGCTATCAATAGTAAAATATAAATTATTATCAATAAATTTCAATTCTTGGAAACGATATGGAGAAACACCACACCTTTGTGATAGGACTTGTTTAATCCGTTCAGTTAATTCTTCATCTAATTCTAATTTATTTTGTTCGACTTGTTCCATATAAACTTCAAGAGGTATTTCTTCTATATTTTTCTCATAATTACAATAGTTTTGATTAAGTTTATAACAACATAATGGTTTTTTGAAATCATTTTTACCGAAACAGAAATTATCGTTATTCCAAATAGAATAATTATGAGGTTCATCCGGTTCTTCCGATTCTAGTGAATTACTAACATTAGTTAATTTGGTATTTGTCATTAAATATTCCAATGGAATTGAATGAATTTCATCAGCCATTGGTTCCTTTTTATCAAATGATATCACGTGGCCCAATGTTCCATATGAATTAGGGCATCTGGGTTTCCAAAATGTCAACTTATTTATATTACATACAGGATCATCATAATAATCTATAATTGGATAGCAAAATGATTTATGAACGATTGGTATATTCTTTTTATTATTTGGGTTTTCATCGTGTTTAAAAACACAATCACCTAATATTCTATAATTTTTCATAGGTAATGGTCTCCATATGCTTAATTTTTCATCAGAATATAATTTCTTAAAACTGCTAGTTTGTGATAGTAGTAATTTCTTCTTAGGTTCAAAACAATTCAAGTTTGGAACGTATAAATGCGCTTTTTCACTTAAACTGATATTGACAGAATCCTGACAATAAAGATAGTTACTATTGTTTATTGACCATAAATTAAAGTTCTTGCTATTAGTGTGTAGTTCATCAATCGACGTTTTCTTTAAACATTTCTTGGGCAATATTTTAATGCGATTCAATGACGGTTTATTCTTACTAAATATACACGACACTATTCCACAATCTTCGGATACAACTGGTTTCCATATTTTCATACCATCTTTAGTGGAACTAATAAGTTCATAATCCCGTGGACGGTGTTTAATATAGTTAATATCAACTAGTATATCATTAATAATTGGAGGTTCTTGTGTTTTAGTAACCATTTGTCCTATTGGAAAATATTCATTAATAGGAGCACATTCCCATACACAATATTTTTTGGCTTTATAAATCAAATTATAACTATTCGACATTTTAAAATTTATTTTCCCTTTTTCTAATGGGTTTTCAAAACTTTCAAAATTGTAATTGTTTCTAGAAATAACTATAAACAATAAAATTAAAACGATTAATAAAGATATAATCAATATCATAATTATTATAATAACACAAAATTTATTTATACATAAGGAATATATTTAGGTTTATCAAAATTATAGGTTTTTACTTTAAATTCACCATTATATTCGGCGATATTTATAGTACTATTATCTTCAATTTCCTCACATCCTCGGTCATCCGTGCAATCTTTATTCTGGACTGTTAGCGGTATTTTAACATTATTATTAGAAACCGTGTAGTAATTCCAATGCCGTGAACCATCGTATGTCTTCTTACCAAATAAAGGTAATATCAAAGCATCATTATTGGAACCCGGACTAGTTCCATCAGCATTTATATTAGATTGTTTATGTATTGATCCTACTTGTTGATATGGGCCACCATCACCACGGGTTTTTATATTGATTGCCCTACTTGGATCTACTTGTGGATATTCCGGGTTACGTTGTAGAGGAGGATACATTGGGTCGGCCAATGCTCTATAGTCCCTATCGCGATTTAAATCAATAGTTTCTAATTTATTAATGATTTCCGTTTGATGTCTAATAACATCTATGTCTTTATTTTTTGATAAATTCTGTTTAACATTTTTTACATTTTCTATTTTATCGTGAAGGTTATCGTATTGAGTTTTCATATGGTTATAACCTAAAACCATACTTCCTATTAATAGTATAATAATTATATTGTTATCAATATTCATTAAAATTATACAAGATTAATATTTTTAAGGTCCTTCATATAAATATCAAGATTATTTATACTGCTTTTAATATTATTAATATTCAACTCGGCTTGTTTTATTTTTTGTTCGTCTAATTTAAACTGATTTAGTGAATTATCATTATAATCCTCCTTAAAGTCCTTTAATTTTTTAACAAGTGTGTCAATTTTCATATTTACAATTGTAGCATTAATATAGTTATCGTCACTATCTTTACTAGTATTATTTTGAGCCATAGCAAGCATCTTCTGCGAATACCAACGATGATGACCATCTATAATAAAATTATCACTTGAAATAACTATTGGAGACTGTACTTGTTTAGTTTTTAATTTTTTAATTTTTCCTTGACGTAATTCATTTATTGTGGGTTTAAGGTCATATATAAATACTTTACGTGTATAAACAATAGTGTCATCTTCGCCTTTTATATGGTCTATATATGTTTTTAATAACTTATCGGATACTAAATTCTTTATATCGGGATTTATTTTTATGATGGGATCACTATTCATTTTCTTAAATACTGGATCAGCATCAAGTGATTGTTCCTTTTCATTATTATTTTTTATTTCGAAATTCTCTAATAAGTGAAAATTTCTTATTATACCGACTCCTATTCCTATTACATAAGCAATTAAAACGGCTGTGTATTTATTAGATACAAATTGTTCCATAATTACATATGAAACCAAAAAGGTAACAATATTGATGACATTTTTATAAATTACATTGATAATTAAAAATACACTAATTAAAAAAATAATTCCCACAATATTCATTTGCGAATACATTTATATATTTATTACATAAAATTTTCTATAGCAAAAGAAACTAACGCTCCCAATATTCCTTTTATTAATAATACAACATATACAATATTGTTTTGAATTATATCACGTTTAGGAAGTACCATACCTATTAATGATGTAACCTTGGGATGACTCATTAATAATACTATCAATCCCACAAAAAGATGGGTTTTCAATTGTTCCAATAATCCCTTTTCTTCTGGTTCTTCAATTGCTTCTTCTTGAGGATAGTATTGTGGTTGTTGTTGATGGTGCTGGGCATATTGTGGCGGCATAGGTTGATAATTATCTTGATATTCAGCCATAGGTTCAGGTGACTGCTGATGTTCTTCTTGGTCAATTTCCTTAAGGATTTCATTTACAAGTTCGTTTTCATTATCTTCTTGTTGTGGCATTTGGACTTCTTGTGGTGGTGCTGGGTTTTTACGATTTCTTAACTGAGACAAAGGTGTAGATTTACTCATTATAAATTTTTTTTAGGAAAAATTTTTAAATTTAAAACGAAGAGAAACATTTAAGACTATTTTCATAAACACATTTATTTTCATTTATGATAATAGTTTTTCTAGAACTTAAAATGTAATAATACAATAAAGACAATAATACTCCTAATAATATTTGGTAATACATTAATATATTATTAGTTAATTTTTTTAGAGTTAAATAAAACTTCTGGATTTGGCATAACCAAATAAATTATTATCATACAAATAGCTAAAGAAACATAGAGAGGTGTCATTAATTTTATAGAATATTTTTTTATTCCGTGTGTACCATAAAATATTCATTCCGTGTGTACCATAAAATATTCATTCCGTGTGTACCATAAAATATTCATTCCATGTATCTTAATTCCTCCTCATCATAATCTGTTTCAATTTCACTTTCATCTGAAGAACTTTCATCATAATCCTCGCATACGTTGTTGATAATGTCATAATCTAATGTTAGATATTTCCAATATGCATCCACAATTTTCTCTATTTTTAAAATATTCATATATTCGGTCTATATGATTAAGTTAAACAATTTTTTTTTCTTAATTATCCTTACAAAAACCCAATTCTTTTTTCTTGGTTTTTTTAATTTTAATCCGAATTGGTATTTTTTTATCACTGGGTTTTAGTAATTCGTCTTTAAGATCTTTATGAGCTTCAATATCTTCTAAATCGGGAAGTGCCAAATCTTCTGGAGGAACTTCTGGTTTATTTTCATAATGTGTTTGTTTATTATATTCGTTTTCACGTGCTAATAATTCCAAATCATTTTCCTCTATATTTAATGGTTTAATATCTAAAAGTATTTCATTTTCCATACTAATCGGTTCAAGTCCTATAGATAGTTCTTCATCACTCTTAGTAGTTTCTGGACCAACTTCTTCGACAATCTCTTCTGTTTCTATTGATGGTTCTTTGGTTTGAATAATATATGGTATCGTTTCCAATTCATTCAATTCTCGCATTTGTGTTTCTATACTTAGAATTTGATTATGAATATTATATTCTTTACATAAATCTTTGACACTTTCGTCATTGGAATTATTTTCTAGTATTGAATAATAAAGGCCTGCTAAATGTTTCTTTAATTCTACCTTTTTTGATGCTAATGTGCGTGTTTCTATTTTTCTTCTAGATATTTCGTTGATTTCATTATTATAATTCATTATATTCATTCTAGTGGTTTTATGTTTTCTTATATGTTCTTTGTCTTCTTTATTATATTTGTTTAAACTATTAATAGTATCATTCAAATCTTTTAATATTTTCTTAGTATTTATAAAGAATGGTCTTGGTATGGTTTCGACAACTTTATTATTTTTTTTTATAATGAGACTATCTTTAGTTATTATATAATCTCTATTATCTTTTTTTGTCGATTTTTCTATAAATTTTGAGAATTTATCTAGATATTCTTCATAATCCTTTTTAATGTTATGATGAAATTCAAAAGTAGGTATTTTATTTGAACTCATTTAAATATATAAAATAAAAATTTCGCGGAACTAACGGTACAAAGGTATGTTAGGTGTGTCTGTGTGTGTGCGTGTGTGTTCTCTCACTTGTACAATTAGAGCAATTTAATGATTTGCAAATAGGAAGGTCGCAATTACGACTACATACCGTTTGACACAAGCTAGCAATCATTTTATTAGCTTGGATCGCTTCAGATTCATCGCGAGTTTGACTTTCATAATAGACGAATTCTGGTAATTGTCTTAATCCTTCATAATCAAGTGCGTTTACTGGCGTTCCTTTATCAAATACAAAAGCAGGATCACTTACTTTGTGTTTATCTTGAATACAAACAGGTGCTTTATATTGATGTAGTGGCCATAATTCTGGTGGTGTATATTGAAATCCTGGAATATAAGATGTATTGTATTTATGTGTTCTATCTTTTCCAAATAGCGCGTTATATGTTTCTGGATCCAATTGTTTTAACTTGTTCTTAAGATGCTCTACAGATTTTACCTGGTGTGTTGATAACTGATTTTCAACTTCTTCTTGAGAATTATAATTATACATTAGTGCTCTTTTAACAGCATCAAGCACATTGAATACATTAGATGACGAAGAATCGGTTTGGTCAAGGTCTATATCCATTAATAATATCATCAATTCTTTGAGCTCTTCTACGGTCAAATTATTAACTAAACCTATAACTTTTTGTCTAGATGTTTGTCCATTATTGGCATCATTAGCTCCAAATGAACTATTTTGTGATGATTGGGATGTTGTTATTGGTTCTGTAGTAGTACCACGATTTTCATAATGTTTATAGGTATTTAAGACATCTATATTTTCAAAACTTAAATAATTATCAATATTATTAATGATATCATCCATTTTTCCTGGATTAGTCAGTAAATTATCTGGTACGTTTATTGTAACAAAATTACCTGAGCCTTGATTTGAGCCAGCACCTGAGCCTTGATTTGAACCAGCACCTGAGCCTTGATTTGAACCGGCACCCGAGTTTGAACCGGCACCCGAGCCTTGATTTGAACCGGCACCCGAGTTTGAACCGGCACCCGAGCCTTGATTTGAACCGGCACCCGAGCCTTGACCCGGACTGGCGCTTGTACTTGTTACTTGATATTCTGGTGTCATTGTTGTTTCATTCTGGTTTGGCAAACAACGACCACAAGAAGTCTCACCAGGTCCTATTTCTGTAGGTCCTCCACTACATCCTTTAATAGAAGCACAATCAACATTTACACATATATCATTGCCAAATCTATTCTTAGAACAATATTCACTCATACATTTACCATTCTGGCATCTACATTTACTAAAATCTGGACAATTAGAGTTACTTACTGTCCAAGCGACTCTATCTGTATCATTATATGACTCATAATTTCTGTTTTGTAGAATTTTATTGTATCTGTTGTCTATACTATTGTTTTTATAATAATTATTAAACATAGGGTCACTAAGATTAATTCCTAAATCAGACATATAAAAATATAGGAGAAAATTATTGTTCTGATTTTATTGTATTAATCCTTCAATTATTCGTAAGTGTGTATCTGTTATATTTCCATCTATTCTAAATTGTAAATCGGAGTTTCTATTTAATGCATTTGTTTCCAATACTCTCAATTCAGTTGGGTTATTAAAATTAAATCCCGTGGAGTTTGATGTAGTAGTAGCTACATTTTGAGGGGTTGTAGTTGTAGCTAATGGTGATGGGGTCGTTTCAAAAGGAGTTGTTGTGGTAGCCAATGGTGTAGTTGTGGTAGCTAAAGGAGTTGTTGTGGTAGCTAATGGTGTTGTTGTGGTAGCCAATGGTGTTGTAGTGGTAGCCAATGGTGTTGTTGTGGTAACTAATGGTGTTGTTGTGGTAGCTAATGGTGTTGTTGTGGTAGCTAATGGTGTTGTTGTGGTAACTAATGGTGTTGTTGTGGTAGCTAATGGCGTTGTGGTGGTAGCTAATGGTGTTGTGGTAGTAGCTAATGGTGTTGTAGTGGTAGCCAATGGTGTTGTGGTAGTAGCTAATGGCGTTGTGGTTGTAGCTAATGGTGTTGTGGTGGTAGCTAATGGTGTTGTTGTGGTAGCTAATGGTGTTGTTGTTGTAGCTAATGGTGTTGTGGTTGTAGCTAATGGTGTTGTGGTTGTAGCTAATGGTGTTGTGGTTGTAGCTAATGGTGTTGTTGTGGTAGAAATATTAGAAGGTATAATGTAGTCATCTGTTTTAAATATTAATCCTTCTGCTGTTTGGAAAGTTATTTTATTATCAGTGATGCTATCTTTTAATGTTTCTCCATTTGACAATTTTAATTCTGAAGTATTAAGACCAGGATTGCCCCCGAAAACACCATAACCAAAGTTGATTGATTGTTTATTTATATCATTTTTAAATTCAATATATTTTATAGCAGTACAATTATAAAAACACATAACAGGTATATTAGTTACACCAGTACCAATTGTAACCGACTCTAATGATGTACAATTAGCAAAACATTGACCATTTCCATTCGAGGGGTTTAAATTTGTGACGCTATCTGGTATTGTAATTGACTTTAATGAACTACAATTATAAAAAGCAGTATTGCCTATACTTTCCACCTTGTTACCTAATGTAACCGACTCTAATTTACTACAATCCGAAAAAGCACTATCGCCTATAGTTTTTACGCTGTCAGGTATAATAACCGACACTAATGAAGTACAATTCGAAAAGGCAAGATGAGTAGTGATAGGATCAGTATTACTTATATCTGTCACACCACTACCTATAATTATACTTTTAATATTAGCTTTAGTAATAGAATCGTCTGCTTCTTTTATTGTATTAAAGCTAATATCTCCTATGATATCTAAAGTTACTGTGGTACCATTAGTAAGTTCAATTATCGTTGGTGTTGGTGTTGTAGTTTGGAAACTTTCTTTAGAATATTCTTTAGAATATTCTTTTGAATATTCTCGTAATAAAACAAAAATTATTAATATTAATACTATTAAAACCAAGTATTTCAAATACATTCTTATAATATAAATAAATATATATTCTTTTTCTGTTGTTATTGTATAACATGTATGTCG
>ERZ651776.888-NODE-888-length-38871-cov-5.128164_pt1 | contig 38871 bp, 19 predicted proteins | sample MGYA00514761_ERZ651776 | MGnify/ENA metagenome assembly ERZ651776
TCTGCCAATCCACAGCGCCCGCATTTCTGCAGCTTGGTGGGCAGGGTCTCCTCACCGCGACCGCAGTACCAACAGCAGCGGGACTGGGTTCCAGATGCGAGAGAAAGACTGCCGATGTTTGGGGTGGCATTTTTGCTCATTGTAGGGGGGGGGAGTTCCGACAGAAAAGATCAGATCAGATGACGTCACAATTATTGCTCTTGTGAGAAGAGATATTGAGGATTATTTGGCGTGATTGCGAGCGTTGAGAAAGGATAGGAACACAGAAATGCGGTTTTGAAGGGTGCAAGCTGTGTAGGGAGAGAGTACCACCGACGAAATATATATTCAAAAACCTGCTTTTTTTTGCTACTGGTAAACTACCCCAACAGATCTCTCGGCAATTTCAACGATGACCTCGTTGGTGAAAGCGCCTTGGGCATTGGTATCAGAATCCCCTCTTTTCTCGTTAAGAGTCGCTTTCAGGAGAGCGGCCGCTCCGAGTTTCGTCGAACGCTGCACAAGCGCTAGAAATCTAGTTTGTTGATGCTTGGGCAGCACACGAGACGACTTTGCTTGAAAACAGCGGACCAACATGGCGGCAGCTTCGACTGCGTCTTCGAATTGCCGCAACCCGGTGCAAGAAAGTACATGGGCTTCGAGCAACAGAAGGAGACCTGTTCCTGTCTCTTCCTTGCACTCTCGCTCTCGCTCGCCATCTCGTCCCTTCGTTCTCTTCCCCTTGAATACTGTCTTGCCTAAGACAATTGACTCGCACTCGCTGATGCTGATACGCTCTCCTAAGCTTCTTAGCTCGTCGAACAAAGTGCTCGCACACTGCAGCACAAATCCTTGTTTTCCTCCCAAAATACACCCTGCAAGAAACGGGCGATTTTCTGCTCCACAGCAATTGAGAAGCTGGCGACGCTGCTCGTCACTGACACGCAAGACAACCTCGTCAAACAGAAGCTCGACGAAGCAGCTCTCTACCTCGTCCTTTTCTATGAGAAAATCGCCCCGATCAACGACCATTTCTTTTTCTCTCCTCTCTCCGTCTCTTCCTCCTCTCCGTTTCATCAATCCTAACAGGCAGACGACGAAAAACTGAAGTTCGCCGTCCTCTTCTTCGTCAACTTCGCCATTGGAAATAAATAGCCACATCATTTCCTGGGCAAGACGCCGACAGCGCTTGCGGTGCAACAGGAAACCGAGCTCCTCCGACATAACTTCCTCTTCTTCGCTGTCATGGTCGCCACCGTCGCCTCCCCCAGTCAGGGCCTGGAACAATTCTTCCACCTCCTCCATACTAAGGGAAAGCTGCTCCTCCCCCCTGGCCATCTCTCCAATGAGGCATTCTGCTAAAAAATCCATTACTCTCCGTTCGCGAACCAATAGAAGTTCTCCGCCTGATCTCGACCCACGCAGCTTGACTATTGATAGCTTTTCCGTCCTGCTCAGTGTCTCCCAGGGAACGAATTTATTAAGCAGAAATCTTCGTGCTTTTTTACCGCCCTCTGCAATCGCAGCGCAAATTTCCAAATTTAAGCCGTCGCTGTTTACCTGTCGTAAAAGACTCAGGGACCCGCCTCCGCTTCCTGAGAAACGAAGCGCGAGCTTCAGGGGCCACACGGTGCCAAATCTGTTGACATACTTGGCAATTGCCGAATATAGAGATGGCCTCAATTCTTCTCTCCGCAAATAGTCGGACAATAATTTCTCGGCGCCAGAGCAGCGTCCTCCACAGATCAAGTCAACGACCTTGGCGACAATTTTACTATCCTCGAGCGCGCCAGTGTGCAAGCCCTCGAGCATTTGAACGTCGCCGTCGCCAGTCAGAGCGCAGAGACCCAGGGTCACTGCTTGTTCAACCGTTCCTTTATCGACTAGAAAATCAATTACGTCGCTTAGGTTGTGTTGTCCATTGTTGATATTCACCGCGAGTGTTTTGAGGCCACAAACGGACGCGACGGTGCAGTTATCCACGTGAGTGAAGCCAAAACTTTCCTCGCCTTCTTTGCCGAGCCTCTTCACGAAACCGCCGCCCACTCTTGTGAAAAATAAGTCAGGACCTATAAGCATCCAACCCTCTCCCATCGATATTCCCCTGCGGGTACCACCCATAACTACGCTATCAGTGGAAGCGTCGCGGGGACCCCCAGCAGAAACCTCTCTGAAGCGTCCGAAGGAAGGACGTACGCCTCCCCAGAACAGCATCCTCGCAATCCCCTCAACAACTTCGAAACGAATGTCATCGACATATCCGACCGTGGACTCGCCAACAAGCTCCCGCGATCCACCGACAAAACCGATCTTGAGCCCCCCCCTCCCACCCCTTCCTATTACAAACTGTGGACGATAGGCACAGACAAATTCACTCACTTGGCCCGAAATCGCGTACACCTTATACCGCCTCAATGCCCTCACCCCGATTGCACAAAGGGACCTGCGCTTGATCCGTACCACGCCCAGACTTACCCCAGTATTACAAAAATAATTGAGCAGCAGGACCCCATCTCCGTACACTAACTCCTCCACGGCCCCCTCGAGCGCTACAGTCCACTTCACCAACCCAGCACTTACGTCTATCAGACATAGTTTGTGCTCGATCACCACTTCCCTACGCTTTCGGTAACTCTGACTCAATTCATCGGCTGGTGCGTCGTAGTCAAAGTGAAACTTTTCAGTCTCAGAAGTCCAAGTTGCTGCCAAAGTTCCTCCACCACAATCTACCAAGCTAATATCTCTGAACACGCCCTCACAACTGCTTGGAAGTTGGATGTCGTCACCTCGGAATACTTTAATTCTACTCTCGCAGAACTTCAGCATCTGTCCTCCGAGGAACAGCCTTGCCGCGCCCTCCTCAAATAAATCCATCCGATCGTCCAGGGTCAAGGGCAGGGGTGGGGGGGGTAAACGAAGGTTCAAATCGATCCCAAGCGAGCTGTACACAAATTTGATGGGTCGATGGGTTAGTTGCCTGTAAAGCTTACCCTATTTTTCCCAGCCCGAGTCTCATCTCACCTAATTTTTGTGTGCCCAAAGCCCTTAAATGTTTCGGGATCGATATCGCGTCCGAAGTGACGTTCCTTGAGTTTGAGCTTCTCTTTGCGCAATTGCTCCTCATAACGTGCCTCTTTTTCCAATTTTTCTCGGACTTTGCGTCTGACGGTAGATAAAATTACCGTGAAGAGGGGGTCAATTATTGTGCGGACTTTTAGCGATGTTGTGAGTGTCGTCAAGGCGATGGTCGTGCGTGAGAGAAGTGTCTCCACAGGGTCAGGGGAGACCTTTGTCGGAGGTGCCTTGGTGCTGTTGCAATCTTTTTCGCCTTCGAAGTCGTCGTCGCCGCTATCGTTTTTCCCGTCGCAGTCGCAGTCGCGGTCGCAGTCGCGGTCGTAGTCGTCGTCGTCGTCGTCGTCTCCTTCTTCTTCGCAAACGTCATCTTCGGAGTCATCCTGATCATCACCTGTACTACAAAAACCGCCTCCACGGTGTATTATATCCTCGACAGACTTTCGGATCGCTCCAAATTCTCTTCTTTGTTGTCCGATTAGGGTTGAGTCCTGCTTCCCCGGTGTAAAACGGGAGAATCTCAAGGCGAGTCCCTCCTGCCCACAACCACTACCACAGACCGCCGCCCCCCCACACACACTTTCGTCGGATGATGGGAATATACTTTCAAACCAAGTTTCACCGCTCCCATTTTTTTCATCGACACCCTCAGCGGGAGGTATCATCACTGTTGTTTCCTTCTCAAGCAATAGTTTATTTCGTCCATGCTCACATTGCCAAATTAGGAGACGCAGATTTATTTCTGCACCAACGAGACGAGCAGTGACGATACCTGCAGCCAGAGCTTTTCGGTCACTCTTTTCTTCCGAATCGGAACCCTCGCCCACGGACCTTCGACGGTCCAGGAACTTTCTTTTCAGATCAAGGATGAGCTCTACTTCGCACTCGGAGAGATGTATTGTAGAGAATGTCATGTGATTTGCCGCCTCTGGCAGCGATTCGGTTCCATTTACTGGAATTAAGGAGGCAGGGCTCATCAGATACTGCCAGGGCGCCTCGCTCTCCCCATGACCCATGGGATACTGCTGTGTTATTGGTGTCTTTGGTGAAATGGCTGGAAGTCTCAAAAGTGCAAATATTTATCATACATCCAATGTCGACAATTGTTATTGGTGCTGTATCTGTATGTCCTCCTTCGTATAGGGAGGTTATTCGGTTGCAAATATGAATTGCCTTTTTGTGATCTGTTCTGCTGCAGAGGTAATTTTTACACCCTTCTCTTTTTTCGCTATTAGCGAAACCTCACAAGTCTTCACTTAATTGTTCTTGCGAATCCTCAGTGGGTTTTTATACCTACCAACATACCATACCATACCAAAAAAAAATCTAGTGCATCCTCCGCCAACCCTGTAAACCCCAACCTTTCTTTCGCCAATGTTTTTCGCTTGAACAACCCTTCCATGGTACCTTCCCGAGCAGCGGACTCGATGCAGACTGTACAATCTGTTTCGCGTGATCTGCTGTCCGTATCTTCTTTGCCTGAGATTGTTTCAAGCATCATGCAATTGCAGGCAATCATTGACATGCCACAGAATCATCTTTGCACCATAGAGAACCATACTGGGCAACTTCGGACACAGGTGCAGCAGCATGTTGTCGGCTATGATGACCTTGTTATGGCACTTTTGTCGCTTGAATCTTCACTTCCTTCCCCTAAACTATCCCCTTCACCGAAAGATATAAAAATCAAGAACGAAAATACCGCCCATGACGTTAAAGGTGGCAATGATGTCGATGAAATTCAGTTTGAATTAGCTGAAGGACTGCTGATAATTGCCTTTCTTCGCTGTGTTTTGTCCATCTCTCGGCGCGTGCAATCTCTCCATGACTTGAAACAGAAAGATAAGGCAAAAAAACAAGTTTGTAAACTGCTTTTGAAAACTGAGCGATTGACGGATAATATGGAGCCGCGCATTGCCAAGTACTTGCAGCAGCAACGCCTCATTTCTGCTCAACAGAGCCGCGAGTCTTTGTCTAACGAAAATGAAGTCCAAGAGCCGAGCAAGACAGTATCCGCTGTGGATATCTTCCGCTCAACAGGACGCCTTTCCCCCCCTTCTCTCTCTTCAATTTTCTCTTCTAATCACCCTTCTTCGCATGCCCCTTGGCATACCCCTCCTTCGAATGTGAGTGCGACTTTTGATAATGGCAATGTCCATAACACTAGCAACAGAAGTAACAATATCAATGACGGGAATTTGAAGGCTCTGCAGAATTTGGTCTCGCTGAGTCATCAGATCCAGCGAGAAATAATTGTGCTTTTTGTGGTGGTCGAAGAGGAATCCACTGCGACGGGGACATCAGCAGACCTACCACCACCTGAATTGAAAGCTGAAATGAACGAATATACTTCACACTTTGTCCTCACCTGGATGAAGAAGCTGTCGGCTGATTCTGCACTCTATCAGCGGAGTTCTCATGAAAGTTCTGGGAGCACATTGGCGACACCTTCAAGCCAAACATCATCCACTCTCCCAACGTCAACCTCTATTTCCCTGACAACAACGAAATCATCTGATAGCAGTATATACAACTCGGGGACTTCGATTGCGCGAGATCTCACCGTTGCGACGAGTAATAATAATACTCCGACCCCACATTTTTCCTCTCCTGTTCCGAGTAGTAATAGCGATAGTGGTAGGTTGCAGCCGCCAGCCCCCACTTCGCCCTCCCGCAGGCGACGCTCGCCGTGGAGCAAATTATCTACTTTATGCAGACAATTAACCCAGTTTGTCCGAGCTGGGTGGAGTCCCCACAGTGCTGACGGCAGATCGATTTTACAGTCTTTTGTCAAGCTTTCGAAGCTTGCCTTGGCCCACAGCGAGAGTGATATTTCACCAAATGAGGCGGCAGCTAACTCTCCCGCGTCTAATGGTTCCGTGAATTCAAACACCAATACGGAGACAAGCACCAGCACTGCCAATACATCCGCCTCCACCTCCTCCTCCTCGCACTTCATCATCGAGGCTCTCCATTTTTTCGAAAAGATTGGCAATTCTCCACGATCGTTTCCCTCGGACGAGCTCCCTTCAATAATTCAAATCCTCTGTTACGCGGTTAACATCGAATCTCAGGCTGCCTGGTTCGTTCTGCGTTCCATTCTCGCACACAGTAAAACTACTTGCGATGGGATGTCAACTATTCTGTCACTTCTTGACACTATCGACCTCTACAAGAGAAATCCCTCCGCCAACGTTCAGCTCCTGGCAAAAACACGCGGGGTTATTTTCACGCTTGGGATGGCTCTCTGGGGGAGCGGTCGGATTCAGCACCTGAGGGTATTTTGGGTAGAGGCACTTACAAAGCTGTCATCGACGGTTAAAAAATCCCCTCCTAGCATTGTTTTTGAGGTCGCGCTCTCGATCCACCGATTAGTTCGGAAGTTCGGCGACGATATTCATACACAAGAGATGCAGCCTCTCATATCGACGATCTCGAATATGATTCCGCATCTCACTTCCCAAGACACTCACACCGCCGATAAATTGACGATCCGCCTCCGGTACGAAATTCAGGAGACTCTATCTACCCTATCCAACGTCATTACGAATGATCCGTTTTCGATTCAGACGATAGACTCCAGCGAGTTGCGCACGCTCTTTGTCTACACTGCCCATCTGCTTCCTGATCACATCGCGCAAAAGAACGCTCTGTGCATTTTTGCCTCCCACTGGCAGCCCCTCACTCTACCGCACAGCAAGAAGTGGACGGCCACAATTTCGTTGCTGCTGAAGGAGTACTTTGCGACTTTTGATAATTTTCCTGATGTTTTCGTTCATCATCCCTCCACCCGCTTGGCCGTGCTCCAAAATCTGACCAACGTGAATGGAGTACTGAATATTACTGTCAATATCAAAGAGTGGCACAACGATTTGTTGGACGTTTTGGTTCCGGCCGTCGCGGCCATTTCGAGAGGGAAGAAAATTGTCAACAATTATTTGCAACCGTGTGATACGGCCGCTCCTCCGAAATATGCCGCTACAGAACAGGAGGAGCTTGATCTTCGCCTCTACGCCATCGATTTGCTCGGATTATTCGCTCTCATCACAACTACCGACAAAAGGCATAAGGACACCTGTTTGGGAACGCTTGAGGCTGTCGCCAAGTCTGGGATCGATACAATAGGTGGTGCCGCTTCGATTCGCGCTATCGACAACATATCGCGCGTATTCTTTTTCTGCTTCAAAATGACGCCATACGCCCACAGTTCTGTCGTTCACCTCCTCTCCTCTCTTACATCCATTGCATATTTCTTCGGAGGGGGGGGGGATTCATTGATATCTAAAACTCTATCTGATGAATCGAGGATGCTATTCACACTCTGTGCAATTCTTCCATTAGCGAGACTGCGATCATCCCAGTCTGGGCTGGCCAAGATCACTGGTGTCCTTCAACTCCTCCCCACTTTCAGCCCCTCACTGATGAAAAAAACCTCCGGCGACTATTCGAAGTCATCCAGCTCTGCCTCTTTCGACGGTGGTGTAGTCTGGCAAATCTACAAAGAAAATGAGCACATGACAACTTCTCTCACCGCTTCCTTTGTTTATTTCAATGCAAAGACAAGTCACGGAACTACAATTCAATCCTCCCCTATTCTGGCCCTATTTACTGCACTCCTTAGGGTCAACTCGCAAAACAATATCAATGTGGAGGATTCGTCCTGTGAGGAGCGAAATGCCGTGATATCCCTCTGCTATCTATCCCAGGTGGCATTGTTGAATTCTGGAGCAAATTCTACTGTTGGAAATAAAAACTCTTCAATCCAAGAGATTCTCGATGTTTGTCTCTTTGACAGTCACGCCCGCCAGTCGATTGAGGTGGCTAAGCGCGCGGCACATGTCCTTGGGGCCATCGCAGGGAGTTTATCCTTTTTATCCCCGCAACAATACCATACCAATACAGACGTTCCTAAAATTGCCGCTAAATTGTTGGATTGCTGTCGAAGCGAGACGTACGAAATTGTTTGTGTCGGTGCCCGCGGAATCTGCTGTTTGGTTGCGAACAGTAATGTCAGCATTGCACACGGCTCAGAGCACTGGACACACCACGTGTGTAGCGTAGTGATTGAATTGTTGACTAAAATCGTGACAAAAGCAGGAGCGCCTACAACAAAAACGCCTTCTACCACCTCCAATTCGACTGCTGCCAACAACTCGCTCATCTCTATACCCCTTTTGAGCGTGATTTTCGACATCTTTAGCTCCTTTAACTCCCTGCCCCCTAATGCTAACCTACGTCTCAGCGCACTGCTTCTCTGCGGTAAGATTTGTTGCGGCACGAATGTGTGCCGCCAGCACACTGAGCTAGCACTGCAGTGTGCCGCTGTAATTCTCCGGCGGATGTCTCCCACTGAGGCCCGAACTGCAGCAACCAAATGCTACACGACGAATAAAAGTAACAGCAACAATAATACGATAATGGCTATTGTGTTCAATGATCTGCTGATGCGCGCTCCAGGCATGAGCAAAAGGAAGTCGAACCCCAACCACTTTCCCCACGAACTCTATAAAAGGGAGTCGGAGGATGTCGAGAATTTCAGGTACACTCAATTTGGTGCCTGGCTTTCTGGCAATGCCCTCGTGTCATGTCGTGTGGGAGTAAATGAGACAGAAATCGTTGTCAGGAGTAGTACCGGCAGAGTTCGTTGGCTGATGGGATTAGCGGGGGGCAGCAGCGGCAACAGTATCAACACCACCACCACCACCTCCACCTCCACCACCCCCAGCAAACAATTGTCCCATGCTTTATCTCCAACGACGAGCGACATCGTTACTTCTCCCCAAATTTCTCCGACTTCCCTGAATCTGACAGCCAGTACTCCGGTGTGTAAATCGCCCTCTCCGACGGATTTTGCAGCCACTACTACATCGCCTATTGAGCTAAACTACCAAGATATCCTACTCAAGGCAAGTAAAGTATTGACGACCCACAGTAAGCTGGAGGAAGAGAAGAAGCGGTCGTTTGAGCAGCAGCGAAAGGTTGAAGAAGAAGAGAAAAAGAAAACAGCGAGTAAGAGTAAATTTCAGCTTCTCTCGACCAAGGCAGCGTCTTCGAGGCTTGTCAGAGCGACTGATAACAAGCATGACGGTGACAACGTTCCGAACTCGCCATCCCGACGCTTTCGCCAGACACGCGCCAAGATGCAGAATTTATCTGAAGGTGTTGCGGAGATGATCCTTTCCGAGGCGACCGCCGAAACAGCTGCTGACATCAATGCAGAGATGAACGCGGCGACGACAAAGCGACGCAACTCCCTTCCAGATTTTTCGAAATTGATAGGAGACTACGTTACGGCTGAAGACAAGGCACTTATTGACATCAAGCGCTTTATCACTAGTATACTGCTCAATGCCGACATGGAAAAGCTCAGTAAGCAGAAGTACGACACATCGGCGGTGTATGATGAGACCGTTGAACGAGTTGCTAACATTTTGTGGGAAGATTTTGGCTACAACAAACTTGAGGAGCTTGGGGATTTGAATGATGAGGAAGTTGAGGAACTACTAGAATTACTTGTTCCACACGGTATAAAACTTGCACACCGGCAAAAACTCAGGCGCGGCTTGCATAAGGCACACGATAGCAGTGTGGAAGTCCCAGAAAACATTTTCCAAATTCCCAAACGTCGGAACAGCAACACGAGCAACGGCAGCGGGGGGAGCGGCACAAGCAGGCGAGGGAGCCGAGTTTCAAGTGTACTAAGCGGCGGGGATAAGGATGGGGAGAGTATCGATCCGGACAGCGCCAAAAAAAACAGCAACAGTGTGAATGAAAATTGCGCCCCACAGATGTCCATAGAATTTTTGTTGGAGAACTTTTTCAACTACAACAGCAACATGGGAGAATTTCCGTCCATGGTTCTGCTGCAGAACTCGCTACCGCTGAAGCGAGCAATAAAAATTCTCGACCGCACACCTCCTCTGCAGACGCACAAGATTGCGCTATTGTATAGAGGGTCGGGGGGCAACGAGTTCGAGCACCCCTCAACGGATAACTCGAGCTACGAGTCCGCGATGCTCTCTGCTACGAGCGGATCCCCACAGTATGACGCCTTTATGCGCAGCCTAGGTACCTTCGTACCGGTGCGAGAACTGACATTTTACAGTGGAGGGCTTGATACGAGCGAGGAGATGTCCGATGGGGAGATGGCTTTGATCTGGATGTCCGACAGTGGGAGGGACGCCTCAACGGATAACGCGGGCAGCGGAAATTCAATGCTGGTTATTCATGCGCCTACTGCCATGCCCCCAAACTATGTGAATAGGAAGCGCCACGTTGGGAATGACAGTGTTCACATCATTTTTGTCGATGAGGGGGGAGATGAGGAAATCGAAGAGCAGTCAAGGAAGCCAGCCGTCTCCGGACAATTCGGGATTGTTACGATTTACGTGCATCCTCTGGCAAATTCTTCCTCATTCCGGGTTAACGTTCTGTGCAATCGACCGGATCTCTCTCATCTTTGCGGCGTGTCCGTTGTAGGAGAGAAGAATGCGGGGACTTTTGTAAGAAATTTAGCTGTGAGGAGCGACATCGGGGTCAGGAGCGTTATTGAGGAGCTTGGTCAAGAGAACAGCAATTGGGAGGAGAGAATCAACCAGATTGCGTCCATGAGAGAAAGATTTTCTTAACAGAATTTTCGCGCTTGTGCTGGAATTTGTGATAATAAATGTTATAATTACATGTTGAGCTTGCTAGCCAAAAAATATGTCTGTACTGTGTGTAACTGCTGTCACGATTCCAACTCATTCTATGAAAAAAAAAGCCTCTACCCGTACTCATTCAATGTTCTTCAATGTGCACTGAATTATCTCCTGCTCCTTTTCGCACTGTAAGAGGTGATCCCCTTCACCCCTCTCGTGGTCGTAGCCCCTTAAATGAGCCATGGCGTGAATGAGCAGTAGCTCGATCCTCTTATCGAGCCTGTCAGTCTTGGAAATCGCTCCGCCACAGCCTATTTCATTTTCTTGCTCGTTGACTCCATCTTTCCCAAATTCTTTGTCTTCCTCCATCCTCCTCCAAACCTCATCGACGCAGATCGCCACGTCCCCGAGGACGAGTCCCTCTTCCCACATTCCCTTCAGATCTAACTCCTTGTATCCCTCCTCCGTCCCCTTCGGCTCCTGGGGGGGTTCGTCCTCTGGATAGTTGAAGGTGACTGGGAAGGAGAGCACGTCCGTTGTCTTGTCAATGCTCCGATAGTCGTTGTTGAGCGCTCTTATCTCTGAAGTGGTGCATAGCATTATATTTGTGCGGAATCGCGGATCGAGACCAAGACCTAATGTTGTTATGCGGGTCGCTAAATCGGCAAGATGAGGGAGGAAAGTTGAAAAGGTAGGGAGGGCTGGGTGCGCAGTAGTGGCAATCACGGTGATTTTTCCACAGGGGGATGTGTGTTCGGCATCCTGGGAAATAGACGATGATGCGTAAAGTCGAGTTGGTCCTTTCGAGTGCGGCAAAACATTGCGAGAAAAGGAACTCACTGCAGAAGAACGGAAAAAATGGCGTTGTGGTTGGTGGCTTCTCAATGAATGGCTTGCAAGTGAGCGCACCAGCCCTGAAGACAGTGAGATCATCAACAACAAGAGAAAATATCTGTGAGGTTTCATACAAAATGGATGAGGAGGGAAAGAATAGTAGCCTCTCCAAGCTACGAGGGAGGGGCAGTTTGTAGGAGCTTCTATTCGAGGGTATGGTAAAATCGACTATCGGAGTGTATGTGTGGAGTGTCTAGGGGACAGTAGTTCGGCAAAAACACCGGATTTCCCCCTCCTTTGGTGATTTTTTTTAGGTTTTGGAGGGGGGGGGGGTTTGAGAAATTGTCTTATCCTTGTGTAAACCGTGAACCGATTTGTTGGTACATTTTCTCTATAAGCAGATTTATCAAGCGAAATCTTCTCGAAGTGGAATTTCGATGGTTCTGTCCCCCTACCCTCTCTTTATCCTTCTCTTGACCTTCCCCGATGCCTCATCAGAATCATCGATGCGCCCTCAGCTCGTTGACATCCTCCGGGCGTCGAAATCAGACGCGACCGCTGTGGTTGTGAACGCGCTTGACTTTCTCGCGGGCGGAACGAGGGAAGTGTGGGAAGGCAATGATGGTGATGGTGATGGTGATGGTGATGGTGATGGTGATGGTGATGGTGATGGTGATGGTGATGGTGATGGTGATGATGACCAAGACCACCACCACCACGACAGAAAAGATGGCGATGACGACGACGTCACTGTCATTGTGCATCACAGCCTTTCCGATCCTGTGTACTTAGGGTGTGATGCAGGTAGTAACACTGACGCGCGCGAGAATGAGAGAGATGAAGAGGGGAAGTTGAAAAATGGAGAGAAAGTGATGACAAAGGAAGAGGTGATGAATGGGGAGCTAATGACGCGCTGTGGGAACGTGCCAACTTCCTTGCCGAGTTCAAATCTGGTCATGAGTCAGATAATAGAGTCGTCATCGTCATTATCACCCCTGCCACCGTCGTTATCGCCGGTAATTGTCACCCTCGTCGGGGCTCGGATCTGGTCTCGTCAATACCTCCTCTCGCACCTATTCGATTCTTACGTGTCAGAGTCTTCAGTGGGTCTTTCTCGGCTGTCCCCTCACTGGGCCGCCAATTTGATCGGGACTAGAATTGCCGAGTGCGGCGTCGGGGCCGATGGCAGGGGTAGAGACGGCGGCTGGGGGGAGATTTGGGGTAGCGGTGATTGCAGGGGAGTGGCGGGTTTAGTCGTCGGGGAGGTGGGAGGCGAGGACTGGCTTGGTAGAAGGAGGAGGGAGATTTGGGCGGTCGACCCAACCGGGGGGGTGACTGGACCCTTCAAGGGAGGGGGTTGGGCAGTTGGGAGGTTGGGGGATGGGGTGAGGAGGGTTCTTGGGGACAAGTGCGGGAACGGAAGTAAGAGCGTCAAGGGAGAGAAGGAGAAATGGTTTATGTGCCTTAAAATCGCTGTTGAGGCCTTACTGGAAGCGGACGAGGAGGAGGGGGGGAAAGGGGGGACGTTCGAATGCTTTCTCATGGAGGGTGCCAAGAGAGGAGAAATGGGAGGAGTGAGGAGAATACCGAGAAAGGTCGTCGAGGACATTGTTAGAAGACATAAAGTGAAAAGTAACGTGATGAGTAGCACCAAAAAGTAACGTAAAAAGTAGTGCAGTTTGGGCACCTAGTTTTTTTAATTCTATAGGTATTTAGCGATAGCATCCTTGCTGAATTCGTAGAGATCATCCTGGAGCCCTTCGTCGTAGCTTTCTGGACTGGAATGAATGATGAAAGGCCCCCCGAATCCAAACCTTTGAAATATCATGAGGAAGCCAGCAAAGGCATGCGTGATGGCATCCCTCCAGGTCCTTGTACCAAAAACGGTCGTATTTTTCTTACCAAAGGGGATCAGTGGAGTCGTCGACGTCCATTCCCAGGCCATATTGAGAACGTATTCGCTTGCCCTTGTGTTGGCCAGGTAGTCCCCACTCTGGACAGACGGATGAAAGAGAGCAAGGAGAGTGCTGACAATTCCGTCGGTATCCACGTCGAAAGCAAGGAAGTTGATCACTTTGTGCGCGAGCCAGAATTCATTTGGAGAGACAATGTTTGTTCCGACCCAGCTCGGGCAGATAGAAACAAAATCGATATCAGGGTGTAAAACCGCCAGTTTCTTGGCGTGCAGGATCTGGGCGAGCTTGCTGTTGCCATAAGAGAGGTCCTTGATTCTGGGAGTATCTGCGTCGTTTCCGGTCCGGCCAGTCGCTGCGACGGGGCTCTTTAAGACCGTATCTCGCCTCTCTGACACTCGACGCAACATCTCTCCGTCACTAGCCCAGTGGTAGCTCGAGCTGACTTGGATGACTCGTGCCTTCTCCAAACCCTCCACCGCCTCCATGCTGTCCAGCAAGCCTTCTGTCAGCAGAAAGTGTCCCAAATAATTCGCCGCAAAGACCTGATCAAACCCTTGTTTTGTCCTGCTCCGCTTATCCTCCTCTTTTGAATTGTCTCTAAGCCTCAAGGCACCATAATGCATACCGCCGTTGTTGATGAGGTAATTAATTTTCCTTGATTTCGATTTTAAGAGGTCCTTTACGGAGGCCATCGCAGACTGTACGCTATATAAATCTGAGAGGTCGCATCGGATCCCGACAAAGTTATCCCATCTGTTGGCAGACTTGACATCAGACATCTTCTGATTGGAGCGAGAGAGGCATATAACAGTGAATCCCAAGTCGTCGTGCAGTGTTCGAGTGAGGGAGAGACCGATGCCGCTCGTGCAGCCCGTTATCACTGCTGTCGGATTCGAGTAGGTCAAAGGGTCGACCGAAACCGAGGAGAGGATTTCCTTATAAGTGGGTGGAGGATTTATCTTCTTATTGATGCCGTCACAAAGAGCAACGATGACCACTACAACAAATGGCAGCAGAGCCATTCGAGTGAGAGAAACCATGTGTCTCGATGTCTCGATGTTCGAACAATGTCACACGGTCAGTCCGACCAAAAAATTTAAGCATTACCTTGGCAGCTACAAGTTTTTTAATTTCGGTGATTGCCTGATTCGTCGTTGTCGTTGTCTGACATCATGCCATCCTATGGTCAAATTCCACAAGTCCACGATGAAGACCTTGATGATGTTGATCTTGAACGAGCAACAGTTGATTTGAGTGAAGTTAACACCGGCATCGAGAAGAGCGACGGAGGTAACAATTTTAGCGAGGGGAAGGAATTGATGAGCAGTGCTAAGTCCCCAGAACTTCCGAAAAAATCTGATACGAAGAACAAGGGAGATGCATCTCGGATCGTCTCTCTCTCAAGACCCGAGTGGGCTGCAATGGGGTTTGCGACATTTTGCCTCCTCATCACGCAAGTCGGTGGAATGGCGGTGCCATGGTTTTTCGGTCAATTGATCGACATTACACAAGATGACTCGCTTACCGTTGAAGAGCGTCGAAGTAAGATGGTTGACATCATCATCACCCTCATCTGCATCCAGTCAGTAGCAAGTGTAATGCTGTTTTTCCGTGGATTCATATTTAATGCGAGCGGCGAACGCGTAGTTGCTCGTTTGCGAATCCGCCTCTTCAAGGCGATTTTATCTCAAGAGATTGCCTTCTTTGATCAGAAGAAAACCGGCGAACTCCTCTCGCGGCTCTCAAATGACACTTCCAAGCTGCAGGACGCGGCGACTTCTTCTGTCTCAATCTTCATCCGTCAGTCGATAACGATCGTGATATCGGTTATTATGCTCTTCGCGACCAGCTGGCAGCTAACCAGCGGGATCATTTTCGCTGTGCCACTGCTTGTCTTTGTGGCTACGACCTACGGTCGTTATGTAAAGGGAATCGCAAAAAAGTACACCGACGCCCTCGCAGTAGCCGCCGATGTCAGCAATGAGAGCATCGGTAACATTCGTACTGCCCGTGCTTTTGCCGGGGAAGATCTTGAGCTGATCAAATTCAGCAAGATGATTGGCGACCCCGACAACTATCATGGCAGGACAATTTTTAGCTGGTTCCCCCCGAAGGAAAGCAACACTACCTACAATCTTGGCATTAAAAAGGCTGTTGGTCACGGTACTTTCATTGGTTGCATGGGTGGACTTGCACAATTTACGTTTATCGGCTTGCTTTGGTTCGGAGGTGAACTTATCCTGAGCGAAAAGATGTCGCCTGGGAAATTGATAACATACATGATGTACGCAATGCAAATGGGCATTGCGCTGGCGATGTTTAGTGGACTGTTCAGCTCTTTCATGGAATCAATCGGGGCGTCAAAGCGCACTTTCGAAATTATCGATAGAGTCCCTGAATTTCCCATCAGGGGAGGAGAATCCTGCCAGATTGGGGGAATGTTGGAGTTTCAGAACGTCAACTTCAGCTACCCATCCAGGATGGACGTCCCTGTGCTAGAAAATTTCTCTCTCAAGATCGAAAAAAACACGACGGTCGCTCTTGTCGGTCAATCTGGCGGGGGAAAGTCCACTGTGATCTGGCTGTTGGAGAGGTTTTACGATGTAAATTCTGGCCGAATTTTGATCGACGGGCAAGACATTAAGGAGCTTGACCCATCAATAATGCGTCTGGGAATGGGTCTCGTATCTCAAGAACCGGTCTTGTTTGGCGTGAGTATATTCGATAACATCGCCTACGGTTACAATGCAAAGTTTGGAGTCGATCGAAAGCCATCCCTCGCCGAAATAGAAAAAGTGGCCAAGGCAGCCAATGCAGATGAGTTCATCGAAAAATTCCCGGAAGGATACCGCACTTTGGTCGGAGAGAGGGGCGTGAAACTAAGCGGAGGACAGAAACAACGTATTGCAATTGCTCGTGCTCTCCTCATAGATCCCAAGATTTTGCTGCTGGATGAGGCGACGAGTGCCCTTGATAGCCAGAGCGAAGAATTGGTCCAGGAGGCAATCGACAGGGTTATGGTGGGGAGAACGGTGGTGGTGGTCGCTCACAGGCTAAGTACCGTTAAGAACGCGGATCAAATCGTGTTACTGCAAGACAGGAATATTGTTGATAAGGGAAATCACGACGATTTGTTAAAGAGGTGTGCAGATTACCGCTCTCTAGTTGCAAAGCAGCTTCAAAGTGATGTTTCGCTCGGCGGGGGGGGGTAAATATATATTAAGCGGAAAGGAGCATTTTTGGGGTTACATTCTTGCTTCTTCCTTTATAAGTCTAGTATCTCCTCTTCTTCTCCTTCAAATCGTTTCGTCGTCGTCTCTACTTGTACTAAGGCAATCCCATCCCCCCCCTCAATAGGGTCATCTCCGTCGGAGGCAGCACCCTGAGCGCCCTCTACCCTCTTTCCCCACACCACGATCCCAACGCCCGAACATATACCAATAGCGCCTGCAACCTGACCGAAACTAATTCTGTCACCGGTAAATACCTCTTGGAAAAAGAAAGAGAAGAGAACGTCGCTCATCCGCATCAAAGTCGCCATAGCGCTCTTCTCCCGCTGCATTCCAATTGTCATTAAACCCTGGCTAACCGTTCCCAAAACGCCAATTAGAAGGCAAACCAAAATGGAATGGATAGAGAAATCAAAATAAGCTCCGCTGTGCAAAAGAAGAAATTAGCCCTTGACGACATTTAGAATTGAGCTCATCTTTGCACCGTGCTTGCTCACCTTTTTCCCTCTGCAGTTGTTGCTGAAAGTAAGATAACAGTAATCACAATTGCACCGTAAAATACCTGTCCGAGAGCTTGGGACAACGTGACAACACACCAGTGCCGCTTCATGCTCGTCCCCAAGATCCGAATCGTCACGTACGCGAAGCCCGCCCCAACAGAGGCAATTATTGCGAAGAGAATACCCGTCAGGGACATTTTTTCGTCACCACCTGGAGAGCCAAAAATGAACTCAGGCTGTACAATAAGCACAACACCTACAAAAGTAACCGGCATTGCAAATAGTGTGTGCTTGCTGATGCTCTCGTTGAGAAATATCCACGACAAAATGCTACTGATCAAAGGAGAAATCATGACCAGTGTAGTGGCCGAACCAATTGGAATGAGCTGGATCGCAGTAAACGCAAACCCAATGCCCACAAACCCAAATGAAGAGCGCGCGAAAAGAAGCAATCGCATGCGCGCCGTTTCCCCAAATAGCGTTGCAGGGGTCAAAGGAACACCATTATTTTGCAATATCACGAGCGAAGCAATTGACTGTACAATTCCTCTGAAAATTACGACAGGAAAAACTCCAATGCCTTCGCTACCACCGCCTCCCCCACCATCATCATCGCCCTTTGTGAATGTCTTTAAGACAACCGCCTGCAAGGAAAATCCGAGGCCAGAGAGGAAGACGAAAAATAGAGGACTTTTTAACCAGGAGTCGTCAACTTTTTTGTTCATCGCGTTGTCTGCCAATTTGCCTAGCGGGCGGGCAAAAATACTCGACGGCGTGGTGGGAGGAGATATGTGTAGAGCTAGAGGCGGGAGTGGAGGAGCTTGAGATTAGCACCTCGGACGTGATGAAATGACAGCGAGAGGGGCCGTGAGTGTTCAAAGAGAGGTTATTCACCTCTTTTGTCCTGGTTTGGGAGGTTGTTTCACTCTCGGTGATGCGTGTAGGCCTAAAAAGGAAAAAATTAGGTGATTTAAACCACCAAAGAACCGGTCACCTGTTGTTTTAGTTGCTTGCTACTAACCACCCACCTCAGCCTTTGCTCGTTGATTCCATGATGCGAAGTGTCGTGCTGCTCACTGCAATCACAACGGTCATCTCTTTCACATTCTTACACGCTCCCTGTCGACACAACAATCTATATGAACACCGACGATACCGCCATTCTTTAGGGGCTCAGAAGACGATAACAAACAATGTGGTTCTCTTGCCGAACACTGACAGGGAGCGCTTTGACAGTCTCACAGTTGGCTGCCCCAAGGTTCACCGCTACGTGCGCGACGGTGGAGACTATGACTTTGTGATGTGGTACAATGGTCGCAGCAAGAAGTTCAACGATTCGCAGGATATTGTAGGAGGGAGTGGAGGATTGATTGGAAGAGCTACCAGCAAGAATGGAGTTCATTGGGAACGGAGCGATGGGGCCTACGAAGAGGAAGAGGGGGTTGTTTTAGGCTTGAATAAGGACTCCTGGTGGGGGTTTGATACTGCACTGGCTGAACTTGGTTGCGTCATGCTTCCAGTGAGTACAGACGCTGTGCTGACTGACAGTGGGATATACATGATGTTTTACCATGGAGCAGAGCACGGAAATGGAGAGAAGAAAGGTTTAATAAATTCCATTGGGGTGGCTGTTTCTCAAGATGGGATAAGTTTCGGTCGTGTGGAGGGCACGCACCCGAACAATTCTGTTTTGATCCCTGAGGATGATGAGGCTTCCATTGAGAGCCCAGAAGTTGTCTTTTCACGGGAAGACAATTGTTTTAGAATGTTTTACACTTCTGTCCTGGCCGATGGTGGTGGACGAGATATTCGTAGTGCCACGTCACCCGATGGATTCCAGTGGGAGAGAGCCAGGGGGACTTGTATAGTGAAGGGTGGAGACAAGCCCAATGTCGTTATAACCCGGGGGAAGTCGAACATGTGGAAACTCTACTACGAAAGAGGGGGTGAAATCAGAGCAGTGGCAAGCAGTGATGGTGGGAAAAGCTTCGGAGATGACGAATTAGTTTTAGCTCCCGAAACTAATCAATTTCGACTAGGATCGCCAAATGTCATTGAGAAAGAAGACGGGACTTTCTTGATGTATTATGAGAGGATCGATGCGGAGGGAATAAGCAATATTTGCTTGAGCGAGAGCGATGAGAGTGGACAATTTGGTTTAATGGATTTCGGTATTGTCTTCAATTGAAATAAGAGGAGAAAGTACAAGAAAAGCATGAACAAGTTTGCTTCTTGCTGTCCCATCTACGGTAAACATCTCTACTTTGTGTTGCTTTCGATTTTCTTCTTTTTGTCAGAAACATCGGTTCTATCGTCGCCCTTGCCTTTCTTTCTTTTCTTGCCTTGGTTGTTGTCGTCCCAATCGCTGTCTACTTGAAGAAATGCATCCTTAAATATTGCCACGTAGCTTCTGGCATCATCATCGCCTTGATCAGAAAGCCCCACAGCAATTTCAAGAATTGTCTTTGGATCACCAGTCTCGATCACGCTTCCACCCACGCAGCACCGGTAAAGGGTGGTGTCACCCCACGTGGCGATCGGTATAAATGCATCGTTTTCCTCACCCTTCCGGTTTCTCTTCCTCGCCTTTTTCTTTTTGCCACCTGCCTTCTGCTTTTCGTCGGATTCTCCAGGGGCTGAGCAGAGGAGTGTCAAATGCTGCTGTGACTTATCGGGAGCTCTACGAAGGGAAAATCCGGGAGTAACCACTATCAGCCCATTTCGATGCTTGTGCACGCATTGACGTTGTGTTTTACCGTCAATCGTTATATCAGCGTAGTACGACGTCTCAAAATTCCGAGCGGACGAACCCATTATCTTATCGTTCGATAGAGAGGAAGGAATTCGTGTATAAGAGATATTTCGTGGCTTGGGAGGGGATGAAGGGATTGGTTTATCTGCTGCTGCTGCTGCGGACATTATTGCAGGGGAGGAGAGGAAGGGGAGGTCTGAGGATATATGTCCTTCTTTTGGGGGAGGGGATGAAGGGATTGGGGTTGATTTATCTGCTGCTGCTGCTGCGGACATTATTGCAGGGGAGAGGAGGCAGGGGAGGTCTGAGGATATATGTCCTTCTTTTGGGGGCAAGACGACCAAGATGACGACTCCAATATCTCTCTCACACGACACTCAGGGGCAGTTGCGCTTCTGTTCCGGTTATCTTTGGGTTTTGTTTTTTTTCTCTCGGTGAACAATTGAAAGCTTCTCCTTGCACTGTCCCTTTGTTCTTTCTTTCTCTCGACTATCTAAACTACCCGACAATATTTTGCGGCACGATAGGGAAGAGGCCTGGGGATTTTTTCTCTCAACCATGCGGTTGGTAAGCTCACGCTTTTCTCTCTTGACTACTATAATTGTCATCCTGTCAATGACAAGGTCATTTGTCAAGAGCTTTGTGCCTCAACCTTTGTACGTCTTCCACCCTCAGAGGAGGAGCAGCACTTGCTCCACTCGGTCTACTTATTCTGCCAACCTCTCTGCCCGCTGCTTCGTTAGTAAAGATGATTATACGTTGATGAATCGTGCGATAAATATAGCTTCTGCTGGTTCTAAATCATCGTTCCCGAACCCATCAGTAGGTTGTCTGCTGGTGTCCAATGCTGGTACCCCCCGCGCAACAATACTTGGAAGGGGCTTCCACCCTAAGTCTGGTCTGGGTCACGGCGAGGTGTTTGCTCTCCTTGAGGCAAGCAAAAAGGTGCGCAGCGGGGCCTCTGAGGCAGCTGAAATAGCGAACATGACGATTTCAACTCCCCCATCTTTCATTCCCCCTCCTCCTCCTGATCCCCTTTACACCCCAGCGGCTGATGCCTTCGACAACCTCTTCACCGACGCTCAAAACGTGACCGCTTATACTACCTTAGAGCCGTGTTCTCACGTCGGTCGCACCCCCCCTTGTGCCACTCGTCTGATAAACGCTAATGTTAAGCGTGTCGTTGTGGGTGTGCGAGACCCTTTTTTGGACCAGGTCTCTCCAACATCGGGGGGTGGCATCGGTCTCCTTACTGATGCGAATGTAGAAACCACAATTCTCGACTCAGAAGCTTGCAGGGAGCACCACCGTGGTTTTCTCGGGCGCGTCGATGCAATGCGGGTCACCGCGCCTTGTACCTCCCATCAAAAAAAGGTAAGCTTGCGAGTGTGTGTGCGCCGCAGCAGCAGAGAAAAGATCGTATTGAATCTAACAGCGTTTGACTGTGTTCTCTTGTTTTTTGTGCAATTTTACCCGGTGGTGGTATCTTGCTCTTTTGAACTGAGCAGACACTCAGAAAAATATTGAACCAAGAGAAGCGCTCAAAGAGTCACAAATTTGTGCAGGTGCGGGAAACAGACCTCATCTGGCGCTCAACTGCCGATCCCGCCATCGTCGAAGTAGCCGCGACTCCACATTTTTTATCAACAGTTGACAACCTCCTTTCGCCTGTTGACCCCAATGAAAGCGGAATCGTGACATTGCTCCTCAATAATGTCGTTAGCAAGAGGAAAGAGGCGAAGATGGTCGGGTCTCAGGTCGCCTCTCTCCTTGAGGCCTTGGTGCTCCAAGATGTCGGGAAAACTATTAGTTTGTATCGCCGGAGAGACTCCGACAATGATAATGATGAAAAATAGTTGATTTTGCTTGAAAAAAAAACAGCATATCCTACTTTTTCTTTCGGGTTTTCTTCTTTTGCCTGGTCCGCTCATCGTCTAACTGTACCGAAAAATCGAACTCGTCTAGTTCTTTGATGTTTATATCCTTCCTCCCTTGTAGAAATTCCTTTACAAGTTTCATTTCACCGGGCTCCAACAGCAGTTTGTGTTTCCTCTCTACTGCGTCCACCCCCGCCGTCCTTGCATTGTCGGCCTCAATGCGGGCCTTTCTCTCCAGGTTTTTCTGCCTCTGTAAGTCCCTCAAGAAAACCCCAATTTCCTTGAATCCGTTTTTCAATGCTATCTCTTGGGCAGTGTAGCTAAAGGCATAGCTGATTGTCAAGTCGGCGTTCAACCCTGCGAGATACCTCACAATTTCTTCGTGGCCGCTAACGGCCGCGAAGTAAAGGCCTGTACGATTGTGGTTGTCCGTGACATCGATATCGACCTTCATTTTTTCAACTAAAAATTTCACCACCTCAAAGTGACCCTTGTTGCAACTGGCATGCAAACATGTATTACCATTCTCATCTCCCGAGCTCACATCTCTTCTCTTCAACTTCCCTCTAGACACCATCATCTCTAAAATGTCCTTGTATCCCCTGGCAGCAGCCAATTTTGCTGCTGTCTCGCCCTTTTCGTTTCTCTGATTCAAATCAATTTTCTTGCGAAAAGTCTGCGTGACTAAGAACTTGCATAATTCGAAATATCCCCTGTCTACCGCGTGCATCAAACTGTTCCAGCCTTTGAGGTCCACAGACTGCATCATATTCGGCACCCTCTGCGTTTTGACCAACAACTTCACAACCTCAGTCCAACCCCCAATACAAGCACTGATCAGTGGGTTCAGCCCAGCAATATCAACAACATCGAACTTGCACTCCTCTCTCTCGATAAGGTAATCTACAATATCTAGACGTCCGTTGGCGCACGCAATATGGAACGCTTGCTGCCTATACACAACCGTTCTCCTGCTCCTGCTGTATTTGGGTGCCTCTGGTGCACCCACAGGAACAAGGCAATCCAAGTTAACATTTGATTTTTGGTAGTCGTCTCCAACCAGATCGAGCACGGCCTGCAAGTCGCCGTCTTCGCACGCATCCAAGAGCTCTTCCTCCATGTCAAACTGGTCTCCCTCCTTTGTTCCATAAACTCCATCCCACCAAGGCGGACGTTCTTCTTCTTCATCACCACTGTCGCTGACCTCGTAACTCTCCAAATTACTAAATGCAGCCAGGAAGTTATCATTTGAGTGATCGGGCATGTGAGGAGCATTAAAGGCAAGCTCTAATGCCTGACTGTCTGGGCTGCCAGGTTGTTGTTGTTGCCCCTGCTGCTGTTGTGACAGTGAGAGTGATTCGGAAGAATTGGGCATCGCGAGAGCCATTGGTTCCAAATTTCCGACCCCGCCACCGCCTGCCACCAAATTTTTGATTTGATCGGCCCAGTTGTCTTAGCTAAATTTTTTATTAATAGTTTGGTTTTTTGCGTTCTTTCTTCACCCTTTGGCCCAGTTTTGCTTTACTGCTACAATAACATCGGAATGTCATCTCCCACTCGTGACAATCCCATCTATTACTGGGTTCCTGATGATGATTTTGTCTATATTCCGGCCCTGATCACATCATCCCTACCATCTTCACCAACTTCCAGTTCACTCCCACCTCAGACCCCTGTCACATACATCCCTTGTCCCAAGAAGAAAAACGAGTATGTTCACCCGACGCCAAGAAATTGCTCTTTCGCGACTTCTTCGGTCTCACTTTCGTCTCTTGGCCCGCGAATTCCTTTCCTGTCCAACCTTTCCCCTGGCTCCATCCCGAATGACATGGTTAAATGCGACGATATTTCCCCAGCAACCATCCTGCACTGCATACGGTCGCGGTGTGGAGACGATCACATCTATACGAACATCGGTGACATACTGGTTGCAGTCAACCCGTTCAGAGACCTACCTGGTCTCTACTATGATGACAAGATTGTGCAACTCCGTGACCAGATCACCTCCAAGTCCTTCGACCAGTCTGCCCTGGATGAATCTTCCCCTCACGTGTACAACATTGCCGGTGGCGCACTTGATAGCTTCATTAATCATGAGCAACGTCAGTCCATAATTATTTCGGGGGAGTCTGGAGCGGGCAAGACAGAGTCAACAAAGCACTGCCTCAGGTTCTTCAGCAAGGTCGCTTCCCTCTCCAACACCAACCAAACAAGCTCAGGTGCCTCACGAAAAAAAGGAGGAAGCCCCACCCTCAACATTGAGACTAGACTACTCCAAGCCAATCCAATTCTTGAATCATTCGGAAACGCCAAAACTGTCCGCAACAACAACTCCTCTCGATTTGGCAAGTGGATGAAGCTCCAATTTTCCGAGAAGACGCCCACAGGAAGGCTTCCGACCCTCGTGTCGTGCTATACGGACCACTACCTGCTAGAGAAGAGTCGCTTGGTTGAGCACGCCGCGAACGAGAGGTCATTCCACATTTTTTACCAGCTCTTAGCTGCCTGTCCTACCCTTGAAGATTATGACCTTTCACCCGACCACACAATCTACCGCTACCTCAAGCCCTCCGAGAACAGTGTCGATCTAAATGCCGACATGCATGACGAAGAGGCTTTCAAATTGACGACAGCAGCGCTTGATAGCTTAAATATCGCTTACGAAGAGATATTCGCCGTTCTGGCCGCAATCCTGCACCTCGGCAATATTTCATTCCTCCCTCCCTCTTCCTCCGAGTCTACCGAGTTTCTCACCGAGCTTGAATCTTCCTCTACTTCCTCGCTTAATAGTGCCGCACAGCTACTCGGCCTCTCCCCGGACAAACTCCTGCTGAAGCTCACCACTAAGGAACGCTTTGTTCGTTCTGAAACTATTGTCTCCCCCATTGACCCCCCCCAGGCAGAAGCCGCCAGGGATTCGCTCTCAAAAAAGATTTACTCAGCTCTTTTTGATTATCTGGTGTGGAGAGTGAACAGCTCAATGAAGCATACCAACAACGTCAATTCTCCAATGCTCGAACATTTCATCGGCATTCTCGACATCTTCGGTTTCGAGATTTTTGAGCACAACAGGTTCGAGCAACTATGTATTAATCTTGCGAACGAAAAGCTCCAGAAACATTTCATCGGGCATGTCATAAGGAAGGAAGAAAATCTATATAGTCGCGAGCTGCCTTCTCACAAACCCTCCAATTTTGAGGACAATAGTGCCGTCTTGAATCTCATCGAAAAGTCACCCTGGGGCCTGTTCCCTCTCCTGCAGGAACAGGAACTTCTTCCAAAAGGAAGTAGCCAAAATTTTCTCAAGGAGGCCCAAAAGCGCCATAATTCTAACCCCGCCGCCCCATTCAATACCTCTGTTAAGATGGCAAAGACTGAGTTCGAAATCAACCATTATGCCGGATCTGTCAAGTATGACACGACCAATTGGCTAGAACGCAACCGAGATTATTTGCCCGTTCACCTGCTTTCGCTCGTGGAAGAATCTTCGGAAGATCTCCCCAAAACCTTGTTTGCGGCTGATTTTGATCCCAATATAGCCAAGCTGAAGTCAGCTCCCTCTGTTACCCAGAAACAGAATCAAAAACAGAAAAGACCAACTGAATCGGCCAAGTTCATTCACCAGCTTTCAACTCTTACAGACGAGTTAGAACGTTCCGAGCCTCATTTTATCCGCTGTATTAAGCCGAACAACCACAAAAAACCAAATTTGCTGGACTCTAGGCTTACTTTTGAACAGCTGAAATACAGTGGAGTACTGGAGGTGATCAAGATTAGGAAACAAGGATACTCATTTCGGCCCAGGTACGATGAATTCTGCTCACGGTACATGCTTTTGGTTCCCCACATGAACAAGATAATCTCCGAGAATGGAGTGTCACCAGACGACGACAACCAGAAAGCCATATTGCTTCTCGACAAGCTTCAAAGCACTAGTCCTACCTTCAACGAAATCGAATTTGGTGTGACGCGTATTTTCTACCGCAGCGAGCAGCATGAAGTGCTGGAAAACATGCGAATCGCCGTCCGCTTATCCTCCACAGTGAAAATCCAAAAGAATGCGCGCGGCCTTCTTGGTCGTAGGGTTTTTAAGCTCCACGACGACGCTCGTAGCTCGATCAAAGCCGCCACATCTGCCCGAACTTTACCCGTTGTGGAAGCGGCTATCGAATCTGCCTCAAAAGTCGGTCTTCACTGTTTGGAGTTCTATAATGCGAAACGGCTTCTCCATAAACTCATCCGAGAGGACGAAATCCGAACCGATGCAATTCAAATGGCTAAAGAGTTCACAGCGAAGAAGGATATTTTTGACTCAGTCGTTTTCGAAAGCAACATGAAAAAATGCTGCGACGAGGCAGCCGTTGAATGGGAAGGCATGGAGATGGACAAACACATCATTGATCTCCATTCGCTTATCCCAGAAATGGAACCCCACTCGTTACTCGAACTTCGTCTCCGGTCTGCCACTATAAAGTACAATCGAAAGGCGATAGAGCGTGAATTGGCTAGCGTGAAGTCTCTCGAGAAATCATCAGGCAGGATTTTTTGTGTCTTATCGAAAGAAAACGCGGACAAAGCCCTGGCAGACATCCAACGGGAGGAGAACAAATTGAAGAAGCTCACCAAAGCACTCATCGAATTTAGCGTGAAACCTAGCGAGGGTGATGATTCTCTCGGTATCAAGGAGACCGAGAAGTCTTCTTTCCAGGCCCTACTTTTTGTTCTCGAGGACGAGATATTCAATTGGGGTACGCACCAGCCCCGCCCGAATCAACCGCGAAAGGGAAGCAAGTTACAAACCTCCCCGAAATCATCCCTTCCTAGCGCCAAAAACGCCAAGAGTTTCAAAGAGCGAGGGAAATCCTTCGACACTTTTGATAACCTCAGTCTCTTACGTGAAGACGTTGAGCTAGCTTTAAGTTTGCGGCGGACCCGAAGATCCACTGAAAATGAGGAAGCCATCAGTGCCTCCCTCGCTAATGACACTATCGATAACATCAACGATATCAAGTTTGTTAGCAACTTCACTAATGGTATTAATGTGAAGGAGAACAAAAACTTGCCCCGGACCTCTAAGGGGCTTCAGATCCTTAGGTCTGCTATCGCGATGTTGGAAATTAGGACACTCGTTCTGTGCGATGACTTTGAGGAGCTGCAAAATATTTTAGACCTCATGTTTAGCACCCCCTCCTCTCCCTCCTCTGAGGAAGAGCTGCAACCCATTGACTTCGAACCGATTGATGAGATCAGGGGCGAGCTCGACAAGATTCGGATCAGCATGGCGGTGAAGAGGTTTGTTCCTCTTCTCGAAGACGCAATTTTGCCATTATCCGACGGCCCCATCGGAGAAATCGACCCTCCTCATTTAATCAACGAACTTTCCGACCTGGTAGATGACGCAACTTATAATCTCTTAGATCTCGACAAAAAGGTTGGCGAGCATATAGTAGCGGAGTCAAAGTTTCTCCTCCAAGTTCGAACTCTTTGGAACGCTGGTAACTGGTTCGATCTTAACAAGCTCACAAACAACCAGAAAAAAATCAAGAAGGAAAAATTTCCGCGCACCTGGAAGGAAATTATGCGTGCATCTTTGGAAGCTTCCGACAGACTTTTTCAGACCCACTTGACGAAGGCGATGGACGAAGGAGGTCTTAATTACCGCTCGGTCAGTCAAATTCAATCCCCGACAGCTATTCAAGAAGACGAATCGGAGGCAGAATCCAAGAAACGCCGGCTTTCCTCGATTCGCCTTCAGAACAGGTTGTCTTCCGTGGAAGTCCCAATTTCTGTCAGCTACACGCACATCGAGTCTCTTCTCAAGAACTGCAAGGGCACCTACCTTCCTGAGTCCATCTCTGAAACAAACCCCAAGACGAATCTCTTCGATACCTTGATGGCTGACGGAGATATTCGCGACGAAATCAGCGCGTTTAGTCGCCAATCGTCCCAATCTCGTCAACTTATTGATCTGGCCCTCTTCGTCGTTGAGCTTCGAAAGTTTCAGGAATTAGAAGATTGGGAAGCTGTCAAGTTGTTCACTGATGGCAAGTCAGAAGATCAAGTCTGCGGGAAAAAAAGTAAGGAAAATCCAAACTACGACTCTAAGCTCAAGATTAGCAAGCAAGGTGTTGCTCTGCGCGCAAAGCTTATCAAAAATGGTCTCATCGACTTGACCGAAGAAAAACAAAATCAACCCTTGTTCTCTACCAAATACCCAAGTACTGACCCGACCTCGGTCGAGATTGTTTCTGCAAAGTCTCATGCTTGTAAAAAAATCCTTCACACCATCTTAGTTCCGGCACTCTCTGGTGGAGGACCCGGCGGATCCGTTGGCAAGATTGACTGCTCTTCCGTCGAGACTAAGGATCTGAAGAAGGCAATCAAGGCATCTAAGCTTATTTCTGTTGATAGTGAAACGAACTCGACCAAGATAATCGACTACGCGGAGACTATTTTGCAGTGGCGCCATTTGATGAAAACCTGCAAAGGCGACTTTTCTATGGTCTGGAAGTCTTCTCGGGAGAAGATCGAGGAGATCGTTAACCCTCTCCAAATTTCGCTCCAGCTTGTCGATTCAGGGATGGTGGACGAGGACCCTTTTGTCAGCTCGGGAATCGGCAATATCCCGAGTGTAGTGAAGGAAATCAGGCTGGTCGTCGACCAATGCAAGTACATGCGATTACTTTCTGATATTCCTGACGCTCTTTGCCAGGGTTTTGCTAAGGGTGACCCGGGCAATACAGACTTTGACAGCATCGAGCCTTACTTTGTGGAGACAGTATTGCAAGAAGTTGATAAGCTGAGTTTTAGCCGAGAAGTACTTGAGATCCCTGAGCTATCGACTCTCATACGTTCTGCGAAAGTGATCACGGAGCTTCGTAACACTCTCTTGTACGCGTTTAAAGACGATGAGATCGACACCTCTGCCTCTTCTTCCTCCATCAGTTTTGACAGCAGAATATCGTGGAAGAAGGGTTACACTCTTGCAAATGTCGCCCTCACTAGCATTGATCACCAGCTTGTGAAACACCTCCCCCCGACGTGCTCATCCGCTGTCGAGAGGGAACTTCAACACGCTATGAAAGAGTGCGCCCTGCAGTACGCAACAAAATCATACAATCAGATCGTTACAATGGATCCTGTAGACTATGAGAGCTTACCTCTTGGCGAGTTGGACCATAGCGATGAGAGCACCCTGAAATTATCGCTCTTAGAAAGCGCGATCCGCGACTGTTCTGAGCTCCTTCCTGCTCTGAAAAATACTCACGATGGCGAATCCATGCTTGAGGAGCTCATATTGATCCGGGACTTGCGCCTTCTGCAGCAGGAGGAGGATAATGCCGCCAACACTTTGAAAATAGCGGAAATGATTGAGTCGTTAAACTTTGACGAGCTTTCTGAGGCAGTCAAGCCGGAGTTTTACTACGCCAAGCACGAAGTAGAGGAAAAGCAGAGCGTCTTCCACTTGGCTAGCTTGCTGAAAGTGGGTCTAGTCATGGGACAGCCTGGTGCCCTCGAGCTCGCAAAGTGTCACTATGACCACTTGCTGGAACCAATCAAGCGTCTTGAGGGTTTAGTCAAACAATCAGAGAGAAGCGTCTTTTGTACCAAGGTTGCAAAAACGATCGTCGACGCTCGAAAAGCGGTGTTAGACTTTGAAAATGCTGTTGAAGACGATCCCGACAGGAATGATTACTTTGCGAACACTAAGGCTGCTTCGCGCTCCTTTCAATCTCTGTTTGACGACATGATTACTCAGCAGCAACTAAAGTACATGCTAAACGATTCTCTCAAGGATTCGCTCACGTCGGAGATCAATCGCATCACTGGGCACATCGATGTGCTTGAGGTATCTGAACAAATCTATAGCAATGCGATATCGACATTTATTCCCTTTGAGTGCCACCTTGACGACGGTTCCGTGCCGGTCTTGAAGAACGAGATTAATTACCGCAAAAAGTACCTCGATGATGGTGGTCTTTTCGACTTGTGCACCACCGAAGTTCAGAAACACAACGGCGAGTTTCGCATCCAAGTTGATGTTGGCAAGGAACTCAACGACAAAAATAGTCCTGCTTCTTATTTCAAAAATTTGGTTGACATTGGGGACAGGATTTGCGCCCTCCGAAGCGCCTTACTCAGCAAGAATTGCGACGAGGTGGGGAAAGTACTTAAACTCACAACGCTGAACAAGAAGTTTTTTGACTTCAAGACGCGTACGGTAAACGAAGGTTTGCACGAAATGCTTTGGATTATTTATGAGCGGGAGCGGATTATTGCGCGACACGAGGCTGATAATAAGAAGATCATCGAGAGTTTGGAAGAAGCGTTGAGCTTTGGGGGGGTGGAGAGAGACGCTAATGGGCGCGTTAATTTCGAGAACATCAACACGAAAGTACTTTCAGACGTTCTCTACGCTCCTGAGAGCAAGGTTCAGACCCGCACCATTCTGGCAAAGAATATGCTGTTCACCGCCCACAACGTGCTCAAAATTCGCATGGCGCTGGCGCTAAAACCTAGGGACTGGAATCTGGTTGTCGACACTTTAGATATACTCGGAAATGTAGAAGATGAGACCGCTGCCTTTCACTGCTACGAACCGAGCAAAATAGAAATCGTGCTTGTCGCTGAAGAGGTCGACAACGTGCAGCAGAAGACCTTCTTGATAAAGGCCTTAGCAAGCGACTGGGACAAGAGCAGTCAGGTTGGAGCCATGATGCCTCATCGAATCGAAGTGGACGAGCTGTTGAAGGCAACTAAGCGTGTGGAGAAGATGAAGGGAGGTGCCAGCGGAGTAGTATTCGAGCTGCAGCAGGTTGCGCTCATAATTGCTGAACTGAGGCATAACTTGAAGGAGGCGCTTATTTTGGACATCGAGTCGTCGAAGGTAGACTCAGATGAGAGCTCTATCTCGAGTTCAGATAGCAAAGCGAAGTGGGGCGCCGTGAAAAACTCGCTACAAGACCTGAAAAAGATCGAGAGCGAGGTTCCGGAGGGCGAGGTAAACGAGGGTTTGAAAGCAGCCGCCGCTGAAATGGCCGCTGTCCAGAAGGAGTTGCAACTCAATGAGTTTTGCACTCAGATTTTAGATCGCTTCAGGGAGGGGTGTGAACTGCATGATTCAGGGGACGTTGTAGTCAAAGGAGTGAATATCCTCGAAAAGCCAATAAATGACCTGCATATCACAATCGATAAGGCGCATAGCTGCGACTTTCAAGTTGCGAAACTTGACGACTTAATATCGGTTGCGGAAGTGGTAAACAAGATTCGGAGACAGCTCTTCACGGGAAAGTATATTGAGGTGGAGAAGACGAGTGATTTGATGGTCAGTGGAGGTCTCGTCGACAATATGCACCATTTAGCAAAGAGTGAGATCGATTTCAGCTTGCTGGAAGCCCATAACCTGTTTGTCAAGGACATCTTCGAACGGTGCTTAGCAACAGGAGGCGCTAGCGGAAATGTGGGTCTGCTCAAGTATACTGGGGTGAAGACGACCGGTTTTGAGTTAGCCTTTCAGATTGCCGACGACAAGCAAAAGAACAGCAAGTACAATTTGCGTGATGAGATTCAGAAGATTGTTACTTGGGGGAAGATGATCTACTCCCTTCGGGAGGCACAAAAGAGTGCTGACTTGAGTTTGGTTGATGATTGCATTAGCAAGATGATAAAGCAAAATATCAAGGACAAAGAGATTGAGAAAGAGTGGCACCGAAAGGTAAAAAAAGTCCAGAATGTTGAGAGCGTTAAGAGCATGGTCCCCGATATTTGTAAGGATGAATATGATTTGAACATGAAAGACGGGATCTACAGAAGGCTAAAGATTGAGATTGAGACTCACGTGAAAAAGGGTGCCGCCAAGGAAGAGTCTTTCCTGACCAACTGGTGCGTCATGCCGGAGCATCAGTTAATGACCAAAAAACTGAAGGCAGTAGCCAGTAAGCTCGCCAACGCGCTTCCTAGCCGTATACTCAAGAGGTCTGAGAGTAAAGATAAAGACAAAGATGGGACGGTCGGCGACGAAAAGAAAAAAGATTCCAATTCTAAGGTTGAAGTCATCGGGAGAAACAACTATGCCTGCAGCTTCTGCGGGGTCAAAACGCTTGGCGCCTTACAGATTAGGTCTGTTCAATTCGAAGGGTTAGAAAAAGCCTTGGAAGACGGCAGCAAATATATCGATCTGGCAGACCTCGACCTCTTCTGCAAGATGGCCAAGGCTATATGCAACTTGCGCCAGGCTCAGATCGAGCGTAACAAAAAGTGGCCGAACGGCAATTTTGAAAGAATTCGAGAACTACTCGCTGAATGTGACGACGGCGGCGAATTGAAATTTCCCCTTGCGGAGGCCAACAGGGAGATTAATCTGGCCCGAATGTATTTGAGCGACTATGATGCCAATAAGTCCCTACGGCGCGTCTTTGAGGGCCACAGTGGGAGCTTCTACCAGAGTGACCCACCAACAGCCGAGGGGGGAGGTAGGAGAAGGGGCAATAGTTCTTTCGGGGGAGACAGTAGCAACTCGGGGGGAAAGAGGTGGAGCATAGACAACGAAGGGGACGATAGTATTGATTTTAATACCGTGAATACAGAAGAGGTAGACGAAGCTCTCTTGAAGGCCAAAACGCTTGCCCCTAGGGCACGCAGCACTGAGACCAAAACTCTGATGCACACATGTTTGATTATCCGCGATCTACGAGGAGCCATGAAACTTGGGAACTGGCCCCGGGTTGACGATATTCTGGGCAGCGTGAACCAGGGTAGCAGCTCGCTGCACACACTCGCGTACAGAGAGCTTAAGATGGTCAAGTTCCAGCTGCAGATACGAATCGAGCAGAAGACGCTACTCGAGGCCATGAAGATCGGTAACTTTATTTTCAACAACCACGCAGACGATTCCAATTTGGCATACCTTCCGGATCCCAGCAAAACAAGCTTCGTTGAGCTTGCCAACGCTGTGCAGCGAGTTAGGTTTGAGATGCTGAATCAAGAGCACAAGAGCGGGGGAAGCAGCAAAAGGGGGGATTTGAATTTGCAGGTCGAGTGGCTCATCGATAGTTGTGTTCATGTCATCGAGATAAGGAAGAGCGTTAGAGACCTGCAATTTGATAGGGCGCTCGAATTGGCGAATGAGGCGAGAGAGAAGTATCTGAAGGAGGACGGTGAGGGGGGGATGGATTTGGCCAAATGGAAGATTTTAGTTGTCGACGAATTCAAGAGATATGCGGAAGTCTTGGAGCGTAGGAAGATGATGATGGGCATTTGTGGGACGATTGAGGAGGGGATAAAACTATGTGACCCTGAAAAGATTAAGGAGGGTATCAAGGAGGGGGAAAGGAGACAAGTCCATAACTGCAACGAAGTTTGCATGCGGAACAGTGTGATCAGGGGGCAGTGCTTTTTGAAAAAGTTGGAGGAGGTTGAGAAGAGGATTAGAGTCGATGGAATCAAGCACGGTGATGTCAACTGTTTGAGGGAAGAGTTGAGGATCGCCTCAAATTTGTTCCGGATCGACTTGAAGGGGGCGGGGGCAGGGGCAGGGATAGGAACGGGAGGAGCCGATGCCTTACAGAATGTTATCAGTGAGGGGAAAGTTGTGCTCTCTGATATTCTCCAACAACAGGGAAAGATGGCACATTGTGTACGTGGCGTGGACAAAAATGGAATTCGCAAGCTTTTAAAGCACAGTAAGGAAAGTTCCAAGGGTGGCTCCGAAGGGGCGATTTTAAAGCACGCCGCAAGTCTCAATTTTCTTGCAAACGTTGAAAACAGCAAGATTAGACGAGTTCAAGTCGAAATGGGGAAGATAGCTTTGGTGAATCTGGTCAAGAAGTTGGGGACCACCTCCGTGACTGATGGCGGGAGCGAATTAGATAAGAAACTTAATGAGTTCGTGCGATTGACGATGGGAATGAAGCAAAGCGGCTTTGCCGTCCCTGAAAACCAGACAAAATTCGGCAGCATCAAACATTTCATCAGATTGAGAGAAGTGGACGATTTTTGCAGGATGAGAATGCTCAAAAATGAAAGGTTAGCGGAGACGATGCTCTCGAGGACGGGACTCAGCATCCCCACGAGCCTGCTGAAATTGCCCAAAAATTTGGCCGCGCTTGGGGTCCGCATCTTCAATCAGAATATTCTCGGGTACATGGGTTACCGCAAATTTAGTTATCCGGCGGTGCTTGTGAAACAGCTCATCGCTGTCGGGAGCAAATTTGTCAAGATCAGAGATGAAATTTATATTCAGATAATGAAACAGTTGAGTGGAATAAGCAGGGATGCGTTGCAGGCGGAGAGGGCCGAGGAGATCGAGAAAGAGAAAGCGATATCGAACAGGTTGAAAGGTCAGAACGTGAATTCTGTGGATGATGAAGGTAACTACGTTCATGTCCGAGAGGACGAGAGGGACTGTTTCGGGCCGACAAGGAGGGCTTGGGTACTCATGAAAATTGTTCTAGACAGCTTTCCTCCGAGTGAAGCTTTAGAGAACTACGTGGAGATGTTCTTGCTACAAAACGGAATGGACGAGTGCGTCTTTAGTTTGCACAAGAGTGTCGTAATTGAGGAGTTGAAAGCCATTGAGAGGAAGTCAAGGGGGCGAAATCAGAATAAAAACAAGAAGACTGCTGAGTTGGGGGGCGGCGGCATTTTTGGAGGTAATTTTGGAGGTGGGTATGATCGCATTAGGGATTGGTTAGGGGGAATTGATTTGGTAAAGAGAAGAACCAAAGGTGAGACATTCTTTAAAGACCTTGGGGAGATGTTTAAGATGAGGGAATGGGAAACGAGGTGGAATTTGCTGAGTGAAGGTGACGACGAGCTGAGCAAGGGAGGCTTGTACAGTGCACTGAAGGATGCGAGCGCAAGCGCAATGACAGACGAAAACTTTGACGGTATGGTGAGAGCAGATCTCAGGGCGTTGCTTTTTTTGATCGGAGGAGATATTGCGGTTTTGGATGGATTAATCAAGAAGGAGATTGAAAAGGCCGAGTTTGAGGACTACATAAGGAATACCCATAGCGTTGTGATTGCCGAAATGGCTAAAGAAGGCATCACATTTAGTGGATTTGATAAGTACTGGTTCAAGGTCGCTGTGCAGTTCAGCAAGGTTCAAATGTCAAGAGTTCGTGAAGGCAAGTGCGGCACCTCAAATTTCAACAGGATTCGGATCAACAGCATCAAAAATAAACTCATTGATGATGTGGAAAAAGGAAGAATGATGGAAGAGCAGCAACTCAGACTCGAGAATGAGCTGCTAGAGCACGGAGATGACGAAATCGATATGAGCGGCAACAGGGGAGGGAAGAAAAAACAAAGGAGAGGAGGCAGTAACCTGAGGAAAACCAGCAAGGGGGTCGTTGTCCATGGGGGGAGGGGAGGGGAGAAAGAGGCGGTGAAGATGCCGAATGCCTTTAAAATCATCGATAGTGAGAAAAAGCGGGGAAGCGGAGATAAAGAAAGCCAAGATATAGGCAGGGGGGCCGGGGCTAGGGCCAGAACTCAGAGCAGCGGCTATGACGACTTCATAAGCATCTATGAAAACCAAGAGAGCGGCGATGAAAATTATAGCGATGAGGATGGGAAGAAGGAAAAAGAAGAAGAAGAAGAAGAAGAAATTCTCACCAGGGTGAGACGTACAGTGTCCGAGTCCATTCACTTCGACGGCCACTTCGAAATCGGTAGGGGAAGCGACTACATATACGATGAGAGAAACGAACTCACTGGGGACAGTATCATGATAGTCGAACCAGTGAATAACTCTGCTGCCTATAAAGTGGAGGAAAGGAGGCCGCGGACAAAGAGCGGCAGGAGATTGCCCTCGAAGAGGAAATCTTTCTTCGACCCTTATGAACCGGTTGTTAAAACCAAACAGAGGGAGGGGGGTTACTCACGACTACAAGAGAAGGCACATTTCTTCACCGGAATATGAAGATGATTAATGATAAAATATGTTACAAGGAAACCTGTTTGAATTGCGCTACCTTAATATAAGTTTTGCTTTAATTATGAAATTGCTCCACCTGGTGTTGTTCATTTATTTGAGGGGAAAAAAAAAGAAGAAAAATAAAAAATAAATCAGTCCCAACCGCCTCTCTCTCTCTTGTTACATAACTTGATTGGTTTTCAATAAAATGGCAGGTCTCATTGGCCGGGAGAACATCCTGGATTATGGTGAACTTTTGATCCGGGACTACTTGTCCTCCCGGGGATACACAAACACACTTGAGGCCCTCACCCGAGAAATGAACACCCAAAACAACAACAGTCAAGATGAGGAGAAAAAGGATGGCACGCCCCGTTCCATCCAGCAACAGAAAGAAAGGCGCTCAGTCGACTCCTGGTACTTACTAAACCAGCGCGTGAACCTCCCTGGTCTGTTGGCTCGCAACGCCGCCGCGGACGGGAAACAATACCAGTCGGTTATGGAGGTTCTCATCGACTCGCTTATTACCGACAAGAATCCGCCGAAGAAAGAGGAAGAGTCGATACCGCCGTACTTGAAACTATCGAAGACTTCGCCGGCGTTCTCGTTCCCGAATTCGGCGGGGAGCAGCTCACAGCGTCCTTTCACCACGGCCGGCGCCGTCGCCGGCGCCGCCACCGCCCCCATGGGAGGTCCAGGAGGTGACGACGACCGTCCCCTTGGTCACAGTCTCAGCAGCGCCGATGTCGCCCGTCCATCGACGGGCGCCGGTGCCGCGGCAAATTCTCCGGACAGGTCGCCGAAATCATCCCACCAATCCAAGAAGAAACCCGGGACGTCGGCCACCGGCTCCTTGACAAAGAACTTGAAGAACGGGGGGGATGATCGCGCGCAGACGGCGCCGTTGATCAAACGTACGTACAAGCCCACTGTTGCGCAGTCTGTTTATTTGAAGAGCCTGAAGGACAAGTCGCAGGAAAGCTGGATTCCGGAGAATATTAGACAGGGGATGGTGAGGAGGGACTTAACTGTGGCAAGGGAGAATATTAACACGACGCTTGTAAGGGAGGAGGCGGCGGCGACAGAGAGGAGCAGACATAGGTTGAACGCACTCGAGAAGTCACATGCCAACGTGAAGTATGGCATCGAAAGGAGGGCGCGGTGCGGTCTCTGCTGCATGGAGTTCTTGCCCATCAACCTGGTGCTGAGCGTGCCTCTCAAGGCCGTGTTGGACATGAGGGAGTCGTGGGGGACGAAGTTCGACCCGAACCCGAATAAGAAACTGTGCAGGATGAACAAGAACATGCAGTCGGGACCGATGGTGTACTCGTCCGTGCGGGTGTGCACGTTCTGCGCGCAGCTTTTCACCAAGCAGCAGGAGGTGTACCGTCCCAGCTACGCCTTGAAGGAGGCTGAGAAGAAGAGGAAGGAGGAGGAGCTCGCGTTGTCCCTCAGCCGCGCGTACTGGGATCCTTTGAAGAAGACTGAGGAGGAGAATAAGGAGAAGGACGAGAAGTTGAGGAGGTTCGTTGAGAATTACGAGAACGGGATTATAGAGCCTGATGATGAGGAGAAGAGTGCGGCGATGATGTTTGAGGGGTTTGATCTTAAGGATGTACACAAGTTGAAGGGGTATCGGAAGACGGTGATACGGACGACAAGCAGCGGGAGAATCGTTAGGGAAAGGTTGCCCACACAGATCAGTATCAAGCCACCCTCCCCCGACAAAACCCACAAGTAGGACTTCTTTCTTTCCCCGATAATGAAATTCTCGTGCAGAGGGGGTCGGGAATAACAATTTTGGACGTATAAGCGATGATGTGGAAACTCTGATACTCCAAGAGCCTTTACGTCTGCGGGTGAAAAAAATACTGGGAAGTTAAGGTTCACTTGAAAATTTGGTATCAGAAAGAATGTTGTAGGTTATTTATGGCTCTTGAATAAAGGACGATTTGCTATAAGTATTTTTGTTTAGCATAATTAATAATAGCATATACTTCATCATGGGCTGTGGGTAAATAAATATCGGCCAAAAAATAGGGGGGGGAAGTCCTCGAAATAACATCAAAAAATTTTTCTCACTTCCCGGAAACTGAGAGACGACATCCCGAATCCCGAATCCCGACAAGTAAGGTGGGAGGGCCACCTAAATATCTTTTTCATAAGGACACCCACGTACCTATTTGTATATATAAAACTGATTTCATCACTCTTCATCTACCGCGCGATAGAGGTCGAGTTATAATTTCTGAATCCGAAGTAAACGCGGTAGGTTTTCGAGGACCCTGTTGGGCGTTTCCGGGGTGGGGGGTGCGGGGGGTTTTTTGCCTGAAACGGAAAGTGCCCACCTTGTTTTAAGACAACCCATTCTTCGTTCAGAACTTCCGGATATTAACCCCAGGGGGGAATTCACGCGACGATGGTCTCCATAAATCTCTTCCTCCTCCTCCTCCTCTTCTGCTCCTTCCCCCCCCTCGACACCTCCTCCTTCCACAACTCCCTCTTCGCGAACGGAATAAAGATACCCTCCCCGAACGATCCGCAGGGCATAAAGACCAAGCACGCGGCGCCGTCGTCGTCGTCGTCGTCGTCGTCTTCTTCTTCTTCGCCGGCTGCCGCGGCCCCGTCCCCGGGGACGACCGAGGTGTACGAGAGCGTCGGTGTGTATCCGGACGGCCGCGTGTCACCTGAGCTGAAGGGGGGTAGTAGTGGTAGTCCGAAGGGAAAGGGGGCGAAAGGAAAGTCGTCGTCGTCGTCGGCGCCGTCGTCGGCGTCGGCGTCGTCGTCGTCGCCGCTTGGGAACGGCGGTGCCGGCAACGCCGACGGAGGAGGCGGCACCGGATCCCACCAGGCGTACCCGACTTCGAAAGGGGGCACCGCCGGCAGTACCAACAACAACAACAACAACAACAACAACAACAACGACCACAGTCCCTCCACAACAACAACCAAGACGTCCACCGCCCAACGCCCTTCCCCTCAGGGAACCGCGAAATCATCATCGTCCAAAAGGGCCGGCGGCAGCGGCAGCGGCAGCGGCAGTGGCAGCGGCAGCGGCGCCGCCGGCGTTCCCACGGAGCAAGTGCTCGAAACCGAAAAGGGAGGTGTGACGTCAAAGCCGTCGTCGTCGTCGTCGAAGGGGGGGGGGGGTAC
>ERZ651776.889-NODE-889-length-38854-cov-8.853650_pt1 | contig 38854 bp, 34 predicted proteins | sample MGYA00514761_ERZ651776 | MGnify/ENA metagenome assembly ERZ651776
GCCCCGCGCGGCGCTTTTATCAAGCTGCGACATTACCGGGAAATACTGTGCATCTTCGATCTGATGATGCCCGTGCAATTGATTAATCAACATTCCGCCAAATCGGCTAAGCTTGCGTTTATAGTCGTCTTGCGCATCGTTCCCGTCTAGCGCTGCTTTGACGTCGGCATCCAATTGATCCAGCAGCTTTCGAAACATCAAATGGCGATCCAGCCAAAAGGCGATCAGATGCGAATAGTTGGCGTTTCTTTCCCAGCCATTGCGGGGATACTCCTTGACCAGACTGCGCATGGCATCCGGCAAACCAACGCGTTCGCTAAGAGATGTGGGGGCGGTAGTGGGTGTGTCAGACATGCGAAAAACGATAATCCAGAACGTAGGGCAGGTAAATTCTACAATTCTGAACAGGCTTCGCGCGCTTAAAGATAGCCTTCGGACCGGAAGCTAAGTTCGCGGGACTTTCCGATGATCAGGTGGTCATGCAGGCTCAGGCCAAGTGCCGTACAGGCCGCAAGAATTTGCTGCGTCATGTCGATATCAGCCTGCGACGGGGTTGGGTCGCCCGAGGGATGGTTATGTACCAAAATCAGCGCGCTGGCATTAAGTTCAAGCGCGCGTTTGGCGACCTCGCGGGGATAGACCGGCACATGGTCGACCGTGCCTTTTCCCTGTTCCTCATCGCCGATGATCACGTTCTTGCGGTCAAGATAGAGCACGCGAAACTGTTCGGTCTCGCGGTGGGCCATCGTTGTGTGGCAATAGTCCAGCAGCGCGTCCCAACTGGACACGACATGTTGCTGCATCACCTTTGAACGCGCCAGCCGGTGGGCTGCGGCCTCGATGATCTTGAGCTCTACAATCACGGCATCACCAATACCCGAGATATCGCGCAAACGCGCCTCGGGCGCGGTGATGACCCGGTTGAAATCGCCAAAACGATCCATCAGCGCATGGGCCAGAGGTTTCACGTCACGCCGTGGGATCGCCCGAAAGAGTACAAGTTCGAGCAATTCATAATCCGGCAACGCGCCAGCCCCGCCTTGCATAAAGCGGGCACGCAAGCGTTGGCGGTGATCCACGATATAAGACGGTTGTTTGCCCGAAACGGGTACTGTTTCCACTGCCTCGTCGTGCAAGAACGGAAACACAGGTTCAGCCAAAGAGTTGTTTTTTCCCATAGCCCGAAGCATTCCCAATCTTGGTTACGATGGGGTTAATTCTTGGCGGGAAGGTCGTGAAAAATCAGGTGGGGCAAATCATCGCCCCACCCAATATCAGCCTTTCATCGAATCCCAAAAGGATCTGACTGAGGAAAAGAAGCTGCTGGATTCCGGATTGTTATTTTCGGATTCCTTTTCAAATTCTTGCAGCAATTCTTTTTGGCGACCGGTCAGGTTTACAGGCGTTTCAACAGCAAGTTCGATGATCATGTCGCCCGTGCCACCGCCGCGCAAAGGTGGCATACCCTTGCCACGCAAGCGCATCTGGCGGCCGGATTGGCTGCCTGACGGGATCTGCACACGGCCACGGCCACCGTCGATCGTGGGCACCTCGATGCTGCCCCCAAGGGCGGCGGTGCTCATCGATACGGGGACGCGGCAGAACAGGTTGCCGCCGTCGCGTTCGAACAGCTCGTGATCTTGGACCTCGATAAAGATGTAAAGATCGCCGGATGGCCCACCGCGCATGCCCGCCTCGCCTTCGCCGGCAAGACGAATGCGTGTGCCGGTTTCAACGCCAGCAGGGATGTTCACCGACAAGGTACGGTCTTTTTCAACACGTCCGGCACCACGACAAGATTTGCACGGATTCTTGACGATCTGGCCCATACCCGAACAGGTGGGGCAGGTGCGTTCAACAGTAAAGAAACCCTGCTGCGCGCGCACCTTACCCATACCTGAACAGGTGGGGCAAGAAGTCGGTTCTGCGCCGCCTTCGGCACCGGTTCCGCTACAGGAATCGCAGGCGATTGACGTTGGCACGTTGATCGATTTTTGCATCCCCTTGAACGCATCTTCGAGGGTGATGCCAAGGTTGTAGCGCAGATCGGCACCACGGGCTGCACGACGACCGCCGCCGCCCCGCTGGTTGCCCATAAAGTCGCCGAACAGATCGTCGAAAACATCCGAGAACGCGGACGAGAAATCGCCTTGCCCGCCGCCAAAGCCGCCGCCGGGACGTTGTCCGCCCCCGCCCATTCCGCCCTCGAATGCGGCATGACCATACCGGTCATATGCGGCCTTCTTATCGGCACTCTTCAGGACTTCGTAGGCTTCGTTGGCCTCTTTGAATTGCGCCTCGGCATTTGGATTGTCTGCATTGCGGTCAGGGTGCAGTTCCTTGGCTTTGGTGCGGTAGCCTTTTTTGATCTCGTCGGCAGAGGCACCTTTGGCAATGCCGAGAATCTCGTAATAGTCACGTTTGGCCATGGATTAACTCCTACGCTGGAACGTGCGGGGCCGGCCCAGCAAGCGGACCGGCCCCATCAGTGGTTCCAATGGCACGCTTATGCGCGCTTGTTATCGTCCAGATCTTCGAAATCGGCATCAACAATGTCGTCATCGCCATGCGGGGCATCTGCTGCCTCGGCCATGTCTTCATTGCTGTCCTGTGCGGACTTATAGATGGCTTCGCCCAGTTTCATTGCCGCTTCTGTGACGTTCTGAATGCCCGACTTGATCTTTTCGACGTTGTCGGTTTCCAGTTCGTCGTTCAGGGCAGCGATGGCCAGTTCGATCGCTTCGACAGTTGTAGGATCAACCTTGTCAGAATGCTCTTCCACGGACTTTTCGGTCGAGTGGATCAGCGATTCCGCCTGGTTTTTCGCTTCGATCAGCGCGCGACGTTCTTTATCTGCGTCGGCGTTGTCTTCGGCATCCTTGACCATCTTTTCGATGTCGGCATCGGACAGACCGCCAGAGGCCTGGATCGTGATCTTTTGTTCCTTGCCTGTGCCTTTATCCAGCGCGCCAACGGCAACGATACCGTTTGCGTCGATGTCAAAGGTCACTTCGATCTGGGGCATACCGCGTGGTGCGGGAGGGATGCTTTCCAGATTGAACGCGCCAAGGATCTTGTTATCCGCAGCCATTTCGCGTTCGCCTTGGAACACGCGGATGGTCACAGCGTTCTGGTTGTCTTCGGCGGTCGAGAATACCTGAGACTTTTTCGTCGGGATCGTGGTGTTACGGTCGATCAGACGGGTAAAGACGCCGCCCAATGTTTCGATACCCAGCGACAAAGGAGTCACGTCAAGCAGAACAACGTCTTTGACGTCGCCCTGAAGAACACCGGCCTGAATGGCAGCGCCCAAGGCAACTACTTCGTCAGGGTTTACACCCTTGTGGGGTTCCTTGCCGAAGAACTTGGTCACTTCTTCAATGACGCGCGGCATGCGGGTCATACCGCCGACCAGAACAACCTCGTCGATTTCAGAAGCAGTGATACCCGCATCTTTCAACGCAGCGGCACAAGGCTTCATCGATGCTTTGATCAGGTCACCAACCAGCTGTTCCAGTTTGGAACGCGTCAGTTTCATCACCATGTGCAACGGCGATCCGTCTTTGCCCATCGAGATAAACGGCTGGTTGATCTCTGTCTGGCTGGCGCTGGACAGTTCGATCTTGGCCTTTTCGGCAGCTTCTTTCAGACGCTGAAGCGCCATCTTGTCTTGGGTCAGATCAACGCCGTTCGTCTTTTTGAACTCATCCGCAAGATAGTTCACGATGCGCATGTCAAAGTCTTCACCACCAAGGAACGTGTCGCCATTGGTGGATTTTACTTCGAACAGACCATCGTCAATCTCAAGGATTGTAACGTCGAATGTACCGCCACCAAGGTCATAGACCGCGATGGTTTGCGTTTCTTTCTTGTCCAGACCGTAGGCCAGCGCGGCAGCTGTCGGTTCGTTGATGATCCGCAGCACTTCCAGACCGGCGATCTTGCCTGCGTCTTTGGTGGCCTGACGCTGGGCGTCGTTAAAGTAGGCAGGCACAGTGATAACCGCTTGGGTGACTTCTTCGCCCAGATACGATTCCGCTGTTTCCTTCATTTTACCAAGGATGAACGCAGAGATTTGCGAAGGTGAGTATTTCTCGCCCTTGGCTTCGACCCATGCATCGCCGTTGCCGCCATCAATGACCTTGAATGGCAGGTTCTTTTTATCCTTGGCCAAATCCACGTCGTCATTGCGACGACCGATCAGGCGTTTGACGCCGAAAATTGTGTTTTCTGGGTTTGTAACCGCTTGCCGCTTGGCAGGCTGGCCGACCAGACGTTCGTCGTCGGTGAACGCGACGATCGATGGGGTTGTGCGTGCACCTTCCGCGTTTTCGATGACGCGAGGCTGGCTGCCGTCCATGATGGCGATACAGCTGTTGGTGGTTCCTAGGTCGATACCAATTACTTTGGCCATGATTTGATCCCTCATTGAGTTAAGGCGATGACACGAAGTTCAGGCCCGTTTCGGCACCTTCGCCCCGATCTGTGAAGCTAAAGGCCGTGTGCCCTCAGCGGTTCGATGGGTATATAAGGAGCAGTTCTGGACCCTGCAACCGTTGCATGAGAAAGGAATTGGAGAATCTGTGTGGATTTTTCGCTAATCAGGCAAAGAAGGGCAAATAAATGACAGTTCTGCGTTTGCGCGGCTTTGAAATCCACAAAGGGGCGCTGGATCGCCCTGAACAACAGGCGCTGTTGGACGGCGTTAGGGCTGTGGTCAAGGCGGCCCCGTTCTTTCGGCCTGAAACACCGGGCGGGCAGAAAATGTCGGTTCGGATGACGTCGGCAGGCAAATATGGCTGGTATTCCGACGCCCAAGGATACCGCTATGCACCCGCGCACCCGAACGGCGCTGCGTGGCCTGCAATACCAACAGCGGCATTGGCGATCTGGGACAGATTGACCGGACTGGAACGGCACCCGGAATGCTGTTTGATCAACTACTACGATTCAGATGCGAAAATGGGCCTGCACCAAGACCGCGACGAAGCCGATTTTCGCTGGCCGGTGGTGTCAGTGTCTTTGGGGGATGAAGGTCTTTTTCGCATCGGCGGTCAGAAACGCGGCGGCAAGACAGACAGCATCTGGCTGCAATCGGGGGATGTGGTGGTCATGGGCGGCGAAGCGCGGCTGCACCATCACGGGATTGACCGAATCAGGGCGGGGTCTTCCAAGCTGTTGCCCAAGGGTGGTCGGATCAACCTGACACTGCGCGTCGTTGAATAATCAACGTCAGCGCCGCGCGCTCCAGCTGGCAGAGGCGTGTTTGCGGGTGTAAAATTCGCCCATCAGCCCGATCACCATCAGGACAACGCCAACCCACACCGCATATTCCCAGTTGCTGTAGCGCGGGTTGTAGTTGATGAAAGCATAGCCGCGCGCCTGATCAATGATATGGAACAGCGGGTTCCAATCGAACATGGCAATCATGAATGACGGAAGGCTGTTCGCCAGAAACATCTTGCCCGATGCGACCATGTTCGCCCGCTGGTATAGCGACGTGAAAATGGTCGTAAAGGACGGTGCCCAAGGCTTGATTGCCAACAGCACCATGCCGACGGCTACGCCAGTACCCCACGACACCATCATCATGAAAAGCACGCCGGGCGCATCGTCTATCACGACCGGGTTCCATGCCAGATGATAAACGGACATGATCATCACCAAGGATAGCATCTGGATGTACAGCGCGCCCAAGGCAGATGCAGCCAGGGCAATCATCGTAGTCATGGGGGCGTGTTGCATCATCGCACTTGCCGGCCCTTCAGACCCCGCGACGGCGGTCACTGTTTTGGTGTGCATCATGAACAGGAAAATACCTGTCATGATATAGATGACGAAATCGCCCCTGATTGCGGATCCCCGCATGCCAAGCATCGTGAACATCACATAGAAAACGCCAACAAAGATAACCGCCTGCAAGATGTTGATGCCGATCGCGGCAAACGCATTGTTGTGCTGTTTGCGCACGGACCTGACGACAGAGTGATATACCAGCTCTGCCATATTGATGGCCGAGCTGAGCGATCCGCGCGAAGTTCGCTTTGGTTGAAACATCTCGGGCTGCCTCTTTAAGCTGTGTCTTTGCACGGAATTCTTGCTGTTCCGTTAATCGACAATCATAAGGGGTTCCAGCAAAGTAATCAACAAAACTAAAGGGCCGGTTCAGTATGGATTATCAAAAATTGGTGACGGTAATGCGCCGTCTGTCGCTTGAGGCAGGTGACAAGATCATGGAAATTTACGGCTCTGATGATTTTGAGGTGAAGACCAAATCTGATGAAAGCCCTGTCACCATCGCTGACGAGGCAGCGGACAAGATCATTTCCGACGGTCTGCGTGCCGCGTTTCCCGACGTGATGCTGGTGACCGAAGAACAGTCCGATACCCATTCTGCGCGCGGTGACACCTTTTTGATTGTCGACCCTCTGGATGGCACCAAGGAATTCATCAACCGCCGGGGGGATTTCACCGTGAACATCGCCCTTGTCGAAGGGGGCGTGCCGACCCGTGGTGTTGTCTATGCTCCGGCGCGCGGGCGGATGTTCTTTACCCTCGCAGATGGTCAGGCGGTCGAAGAAGCCGGTGATTTCCCAAAGGATGAAATGGGACCGGTCACGGCGATTTCAGTCTCTGACCCGGACAATTCTGCCCTAATGGTCGTTGCGTCAAAATCGCACCGCGATCAGGCAACGGATGATTACATCGCCAAATACAACGTCAGCGATATGAAAAGCGCAGGATCTTCGCTAAAGTTCTGCCTGATCGCGACAGGCGAGGCGGATTTATATCCCCGCGTTGGCCGCACGATGGAGTGGGACACCGCCGCAGGTCATGCCGTGCTGAATGGTGCAGGCGGTGCCGTGGTGCGCTTTGATGATCTGACGCCGCTGACATATGGTAAGGCCGATTTCGCCAATCCGTTCTTTATCGCCTACGCGCCGGGCGTTGAATTGAAAGCATCCTGATGTCTGTCCTCATCGTCATTCCGGCGCGCTATGCCTCGACACGCTATCCGGCGAAACCGTTGGCCCTGCTGAAAGGGGCCAGCGGCACATCGCGCAGTCTGATTGAGCGCAGCTGGCTGGCAGCCTGCGAGGTGCAGGGTGTCGACAAGGTGGTCGTGGCCACCGATGATGACCGGATCAAGGACGCGGCCGAGGCGTTCGGGGCAGAGGTGGTGATGACGGCGGTCGAATGTGCCAACGGCACCGAACGCTGCGCGCAGGCGCACGAGGTGTTGGGCAGTGGCTATGACATTGTCGTCAACCTGCAAGGCGATGCGCCGCTTACCCCGCATTGGTTCGTCGAAAGCCTTGTACAGGGTCTGCAAAACGACCCTAAAGCAGGGATCGCGACCCCTGTGCTGCGCTGTGAGGGTTCGACCCTGAACAGCCTGTTGGCTGACCGCAAAGCCGGTCGTGTAGGCGGGACAACATCTGTCTTTGCTGCCGACCACAAGGCGCTGTATTTCTCGAAAGAGGTGATTCCGTTTACCTCGAAAACCTATGCCGATGCTGATCCGACCCCCGTCTTTCACCACGTCGGCGTCTATGCATATCGTCCCGATGCGCTTGCGGCCTATCCGTCTTGGCCCGTTGGCCCGCTGGAACAGCTAGAAGGGCTGGAACAGCTGCGCTTTATGGAAAACGGCCATACGGTGCTGTGCGTCGAAGTTGATGCAAAAGGCCGTCAGTTTTGGGAGCTGAACAACCCTGAAGACGTGCCAAAGATCGAAGCAATGATGGCGCAAATGGGCTTGGAATGACTGACCTGCCCGTCAGTGTCGTGATTGTCAGCCGTGGGCGACCACAGTCACTGACATGCACTTTGACGGGCATTTCGCAACTGCAATACTGGAATTTTGAGGTCGTTGTGGTTGCTGATCCAGGCAGTATCGCGGCGGCCCGAACCTTGCCTTTCGCGTCCGAGCTGAAATTGGTGCCTTTCGACCAGCCCAACATTTCGGCGGCGCGCAACCTTGGTCTGACCCACGCGGCAGGTGATATCATCGCTTTCATAGATGACGACGCCGTGCCTGAACCGATGTGGCTGCGCCATCTGATCGCCCCCGCAGCACGGGCAGATGTTGCCGCGATGGGGGGCTATGTTCGGGGGCGCAACGGCATTTCCTTTCAATGGAAGGCCGCCAGTCTGGACGCGCAGGGAATTTCCCATGTCCTGCAACTGGACGACCGGCAGGCAACAGTGATGACCCCGCCCAAAGGCCGTGCGATCAAGACCGAAGGCACTAACATGGCGTTTCGTCGCGATGTGCTGATCGAATTGGGCGGCTTTGACCCCGCGTTCCATTACTTTCTGGACGAAACCGATCTGAACATGCGTCTGGCGCGGGCGGGGCATGCGACTGCGCTGGTGCCCTTGGCAGAGGTTCACCACGGCTTTGCTGAAAACCGTATGCGCACTGCGTCGCGCGTACCTACGGACCTGTTTGATATCGGGGCAAGCTGGGCGGTGTTTCAGCGCAAGCACGTCCCCGAAGGCGATCGTGCAAAGCAGTGGCAGAACTTGCGCGAGGAACAGCGGAGCAGATTGTTGCGTTTGATGCAGTCCGGCCACCTTGAGCCACGCGATATCCGCCGTCTGATGAAGCGCATTGATCTGGGGTTTTCTGATGGGCTTGCCCGTTCCTTGGTGCCGCCCGCCTTGCCAAAACACGCCTTGGCACCTTTCTTGCGGTTCCCCAGCACGGCGCGCGACAGCGTTATGATTCTCAGCAGACCGGCGCGCGCCAAGCAAGACCGTGCCCGTGCTTTGGCACAGGTTGCGCAAGGGAAAATCGTCACTTTGCTCATTTTATCGCCGACGGCGATGTTCCACCACTTGGGTTTTGACAGGCAAGGATTCTGGGTGCAAAGGGGGGGGCTGTTTGGTAAAGTCGCTCGCAATGAGCCGATTGTAGCAATTGTCACGAGACAGAAAAAATGGCATCGGGAAATAGGGCGCGTTGCTTCACAAAGAGGCTTTTGCCACCAAAGAACCAAATAACGGCCTTAGTTTTAGATTAAGGCGCTATTATATGCAGAAATATAGTGCTTTGCCTGTGAGCAAGGTAAAATGATTTAGAATGACGTAGGGATTACGACAGATGGGAAAAAAAGTAACCAAAGCGATTTTTCCGGTGGCCGGCCTGGGGACGCGGTTCCTTCCGGCGACCAAATCGGTGCCAAAGGAAATCATGACATTGGTGGATCGCCCGTTGATCCAATACGCCATTGACGAAGCTCGCGCTGCCGGCATCAAGGAATTCATCTTCGTCACCTCGCGCGGCAAAGGCGCTTTGGAAGATTACTTTGACCATTCTCCCGTGCTTGAGCAGGAATTGCGGTCCAAGAACAAGACCGAGCTTTTGGAGATTCTGAAGAATACCAATATGGATAGTGGGGCAATTGCCTATATCCGCCAACACAAGGCGTTGGGTCTGGGCCACGCCGTATGGTGCGCACGTCGGTTGATTGGCAATGAACCGTTTGCGGTGATCTTGCCGGACGATGTGATTGCAGCCGAAAAGCCCTGCCTTCAGCAGATGGTCGAAGCCTATAACGAAACCGGCGGAAACATGGTCGCCGCGATGGAGGTCAATCCCGATCGTGCGTCATCTTACGGGATGCTGGACATTGATGAAGACCGCGGCGAGATGGTTAAAATCAAGGGTATGGTCGAAAAGCCAAAAACCGAAGATGCGCCTTCGAACCTTGCGGTGATTGGTCGTTATATCCTGTCGCCAAATGTGTTGAGGAATCTCAATCAGTTGAAATCCGGCTCGGGTGGGGAAATCCAGTTGACCGACGCCATTGCGGCAGAATTGACCCAAGGTCATGACGTGTTTGGCTATCGTTTCAAAGGTCAACGGTTTGATTGCGGGTCTAAATCAGGGTTTTTGCAGGCGACTGTGTCTTTCGGTCTTGCCCGAGAAGAACTGCGCGATGATCTTTATGCTTATTTGCAAGACGTTATACGGGTTGATAAAGCAGCCCAATAGGGACCGGCAAAGGCAGTCATATGACAAATGTATTGGTAACGGGCGGCGCGGGTTATATCGGGTCGCACGCTTGCAAAGCGCTTGCTGCGGCCGGCTTTACGCCCGTGACCTTTGACAATCTGGTAACCGGCTGGCGCGATGCCGTGAAATACGGCCCCTTCGTCGAAGGTAACCTGCTGAACCGTGATCAGATCGACGCGGTGTTCGCGCAATATCAGCCCGTTGCCGTCATGCATTTCGCAGCCCTAAGCCAGGTCGGCGACAGCATGACGCAACCGGGCTTGTACTGGCGCAATAACGTCGAAGGTTCATTGAACCTGATCGAGGCGGCGGCACAGGCAGGCTGTCAGAGCTTCGTGTTCTCATCGACCTGCGCGACCTACGGCGATCAGGACAATGTCGTGCTGGATGAAAACAGTGCGCAACATCCGATCAACGCCTATGGGGCTTCAAAACGCGCTATCGAAGACATCTTGCGGGATTTCGACGTGGCGCATGGCATGCAATCGGTGATCTTTCGTTACTTCAACGTGGCCGGTGCCGACCCCGATGGCGAGGTGGGCGAATTTCACCGCCCCGAGACTCACTTGATTCCGTTGATGCTGGACGCGATTGACGGCAAACGCGATGCGCTGACGGTTTTTGGCACCGATTACGACACGCCCGATGGCACATGTATTCGCGATTATGTCCACGTGTGCGATCTGGTCGATGCGCATGTTCTGGGACTGCAATGGTTGCTTGACGGGAAATCGAGCCGGGTTTTCAATCTTGGTACCGGATCGGGTTTCTCTGTGCGCGAAGTGATCGAACACAGCAGCAAGGTCACAAACCGCGCGGTTCCGATTGTTGAAGGTGACAGACGGCCCGGGGATTGTACGAAATTGGTTTCCGGATCATCGCGTGCTGTGGCAGAGTTGGGCTGGAAGCCGACACGTTCGTCCCTGTCTGAAATGATCTCTGACGCTTGGAGATGGCACCAAACTGGCCACTACGACACATAAAGCCCCGCCTGCCCGGCTGCTGGATCTGACGCGAACTCTGCGGCGCGCAGGGCGTGTGGCGACAGGTGTTGACCGTGTTGAGCTGGCTTATCTCGCGCGGTTCCTGTCTGAAAATACCCCTTGTTTCGGGTTGGTCCGAACCGCGTTCGGCTATCTTTTGCTGGACCGTGCAGGCTTGCAATCTGTCCATGATCGGACCGTTGGGCAGACCCCTTGGGGAAAACCCCACGGCCTGTCGCGGCTTTTGCGCGGCGGCAGTGCTGCGGGCAAAAGCGCAGCGGCTGATTTTCGCAAGCTGTCCATCGCACGTGCTGCGCCGTGGCGTGTACGGACGCTTTTGCGCCGTCTTCCTGACAATTGTGCCTATTTCAACGTGGGTCACAGCAACTTGACCGACAGAGTGCTATCAGCGGTCAAGGGCGCTGGCATCGACATCAACGTGCTGGTGCATGATGTTATTCCGCTGGAATACCCGCAGTTTCAGCGTCCCGGCACGGTTGAGCCTTTTCGCGACAAGATGATGCGAGTGCGGCAATATGCAGATCTGGTGATCTATAACTCTGCCGACACGCAGCGACGGACGCAGGCGCACATGACGTCTTGGGGGACCGTTCCAAAAGGTATTGTTGCGCATTTGGGAACAGTCTTGCCCCGACCAGATGCAGCCGTACTGCCCCACGGGCTGCCGCCGCGTGGGCCTTATTTTGTCACCGTCGGCACCATCGAGCCGCGCAAAAACCATGGCTTTCTTCTTGATATCTGGGAGAAACTTGGCCCCGATGCCCCGCTGTTGCTGATATGTGGCAGTCGCGGCTGGAACAACGATGCGGTGTTTGACCGGCTTGATGCGCTTGATCCTGCGGGGCCGGTACGTGAAATTCCCAAATTATCTGATGCTGCCTTGGCTGCGCTGGTGAAATCCGCAACCGGGTCCCTTTTCCCGTCGTTGGCCGAGGGTTTTGGTCTACCGCCAGTTGAGGCGCTACTTCTCGGTACACGAGTGTTGTGTAATGATTTGGAAGTATTGCATGAGTTTTTGGGGCAAATGCCTGTTTACGCAGGGGTTTCCGATCAGTATCACTGGGAGACAGTAATACGTTTTTGGGCGACCGGTGGTGATCAGGCGCATGTTCCGACGGGATTTAAAGCTCCGACATGGGACGATCATTTCAATATCGTGTTAAGCATACGTGGATAATGTGCCTGCTTGTGGGGCCATTGTGGTAAAAGGTTAGACGTACCCCGAGAATGAAGGGCAGTTTTTGGGTCTAGTGCAATCATATCGGCTTCGGCTGCAGCGCAAAAGATGGCGCATTCGCGCGTATCGCAAACGCCGCGAGCTGAAAGAGGTTGTCAATCGCACAGATCAAATCAAAAGCGATGACATCTTGCTATATTGCACCCAGCGAAACGAGAAAATTCGCCTGCCGTATTTCTTGGATTACTACCGCAAGATGGGCGTTGGCCATTTCTTTTTCGTGGACAATGACAGTGACGATGGATCGCTGGATTATCTGCGTGATCAGCCAGATGTTTCTGTGTGGCGTACCCGCGCCAGCTATAAGCGGGCCCGCTTTGGTGTGGATTGGCTGAATTATCTGCAAATCAAACATGCCCACGGCCACTGGACCCTGACTGTCGATCCAGATGAATTTCTGGTCTATCCGTTTTGCGATACGCGGCCCTTGCGCGCCCTGACCGATTGGTTGGACGCATCGTCGATCAAATCATTCTCGGCCATGTTGCTGGATATGTATCCCAAGGGGCGGTTGGACGAACAGCCCTACCAATCCGGTCAAGACCCGATCGAGATCGCGTCGTGGTTCGACAGCGGCAATTATACCCTTTCGCGAAACTTCAAGTTTGCGAACCTGTGGATACAGGGCGGCCCGCGTTCGCGCGTCTTTTTCAAGGACGCCCCGGCCAAGGCACCTGCGCTGAACAAGGTACCGCTGGTGAAATGGGACCGGCGGTATTGCTACGTCAGTTCGACCCACATGCTGCTGCCGCGCGGATTGAATCAGGTCTATGACGAATGGGGCGGGGAAAAAGCATCCGGCGTGCTGCTTCATGCAAAGTTTATCGATACCTTCGGTGTCAAAGCCGCAGAAGAGCTTGAGCGTGGCCAGCACTATGCCGCGTCGGTCGAATACAAAGCCTATGCGGCCAGCATGCAGACCGACCCGCAGCTTTGGTGTAAGTGGTCCGAGAAATACATCAATTGGCGGCAGCTGGAAATTCTGGGCCTGATGTCCAAAGGAAACTGGGCATGACGGTCGGTGTTGTCATGCTGGTGCACACGGCTCTTGGCCGGGCAGAGCAAGTCGCGCGGCACTGGTCTGCGGCGGGCTGTCCGATTGTTATTCATGTCGACAAGGCCGTGCCGCGCAAGACCTATGATGCTTTTGTCACAGCCCTGTCCGATGTTCCCGATCTGAAGTTTTGTAAACGGTTTCGCTGTGAATGGGGCACATGGGGCATCGTGGCCGGGTCGCAATCCGGATCCGAGCTGATGTTGGCCAGCTTTCCGCAGGTGCGCCACGTCTATTTGGCTTCCGGATCTTGTCTGCCGCTGCGTCCGGTCAAAGAGCTGATCAACTATCTTGCTGAACGCCCCCGTACAGATTTCATCGAAAGCGCGACAACCGCTGATGTGCCCTGGACGGTGGGTGGTCTGGACGAAGAACGCTTTACGATGCGGTTTCCCTTTTCTTGGAAACGGCACCGCTATTTCTTTGACAAGGCCGTTGCCTTCCAGCGCGCCATCGGACTGAAACGCCGGATGCCCAATGGCATTGTGCCGCATATGGGGTCGCAATGGTGGTGTTTGACGCGTCAGACCTTGTCAGCAATCCTTCAGGATCCCGAACGCCCGGAATATGACCGATATTTCAGGCATGTCTGGATTCCTGATGAAAGCTATTTCCAGACTCTATCGCGCCAATATGCCCTAAAGATCGAAAGCCGTTCCCTGACGCTGTCCAAGTTCGATTTTCAGGGCAAGCCGCATATTTTCTATGATGATCACCTTCAACTGTTGCGGCGGTCCGACTGTTTCGTGGCCCGCAAAATCTGGCCCTATGCCGACCGGCTTTACGAGGCGTTTCTGACCGACGAAGCCGGAGCCATGAAGAAAACCGAACCCAACCCCGGCAAGATCGACCGCATTTTTGCCAAGGCCGTTGAACGCCGGACGCGGGGCCGGTCGGGTCTGTACATGCAAAGCCGGTTCCCGAACGAAGACTGGGAAAACGGCGTGACGGCGGCACCTTATTCGATGTTCCAAGGCTTTGCCGAGCTGTTCGAGAATTTTGAACCATGGTTGGCCAAATCCACGGGTGCGCGGGTGCATGGGCATCTGTTCGCCCCCGATCGCGCGCATTACGCCGATAACCAGACGGCGATTAACGGGGCGCTTAGTGATAGCGCGATCATCCGTGACTATAATGGCAAGGCGTTCCTGACGAACCTGATCTGGAACACGCGCGGTGAACGGCAATGTTTTCAGTTCGGCCCGGCCGACAACCAAGACGTCTGCTGGCGCATCGCCAAAGATCCGAACGCTCAGGTTTCAGTGATTACCGGGGCGTGGTCGGTGCCGCTGTTCTGGTCGAACAAGGATTTTGCGGATATTCGTCGCGAGGCGGCATTGCTGCAAAAGATCGAAAGCGAACATATGAACATCTTGCGGTCGCCCTATACCAAGGCGCGGGTGCGAATTTGGACAATGGCCGAATTTATCGAGGCCCCGATGGAACCGTTGCAAGGCATTCTGGACGAGATTGGCCAGACTAAGCTGCGCCGGATTTCCGAGGTGCCCAAGATGGTCGACCTTTCCGGCTTTGGCCAGTTCTTGCAAAACCTCAAGAATCAGGGAATGCACCCCTATATGATGGGGGATTTCCCGGTTGAGCGGGGCGTTGCAGCCACCCAGAAACGCCCCCGAAAACCTTATTTGGTGCAATAACTTATGTCTTCGAAATTCAACAGCTTCGTCGTTTTTGCGGAAATGCGCACCGGGTCGAACTTTCTTGAAACCAATCTAAACGCTTTTCAGGGCATTACCTGCCATGGTGAAGCATTCAACCCGCATTTCATCGGGTTTCCAAAATCGACCGATATTCTGGGCATCGATCAAGAAACCCGTGATAGGAATCCTGATGCTTTGCTGTCGGCGATCGCCACGAAATCCACTGGTCTGGGCGGGTTCCGCTATTTTCATGACCACGACCCACGTGTGCTGGACCCGATCCTTGCGGACGAAAGCTGTGCCAAGATTGTGCTGACGCGCAACCCCGTCGAAAGCTATGTCAGTTGGAAGATCGCCCAAGCGACCGGCCAGTGGAAGCTGACCGATATGAAGGCACATAAAGCTGGCCAGGCGTTGTTTGACGAAGGCGAATTCGCAGCCCACCTTGAGGCATTGCAAGAGTTTCAACTGATGCTGTTGAACCGGCTACAAATCGCGGGCCAGACGGCATTTTATGTGGCGTATGAAGACCTGCAAAGCGTCGAAGTGATGAATGGTCTAGCACGTTATCTGGGGGTCGACGAAGCGCTGGAAGCTTTGGACAAGAGCCTGAAAAAGCAAAATCCGGACCATATTTCGACCAAGGTCAGTAATTATGACGACATGCTTAAGGCTCTTGGTCGCCTTGATCGGTTTGATCTGACGCGCACGCCGAATTTCGAACCGCGCCGTGGGCCGGTCGTGCCGTCTTATGTTGCGGCTGCCGAAACACCGCTTTTGTACTTGCCGCTGCGCAGTGGGCCGGAACCGCAGGTGTTGGACTGGATGGCGGTCCTAGATGGGGTCAAGCGTAACCAGTTGCACAGCAAGATGACCCAAAAGGACCTGCGCCAATGGAAGCGGCGCAATACTGGCCATCGCAGCTTTACGGTGCTGCGCCATCCGGTTGACCGCGCCCACGACGCATTTTGTCGTCATATCGTGACCACCGGCAAAGGCAGCTATAGCCAACTGCGCGCCAATCTGATCCGTCGCTATAAGCTGCCCCTGCCAGAGGGCGAGCCTGATGCAAGCTATGATGCCGATGCGCACCGCGCGGCTTTCAAAGCATTTTTGGTGTTCCTAAAGGGTAATCTGAACGGACAGACCGCAATCCGCGTGGATCAGGCGTGGTGTACGCAGGCACAAGCCCTGCAAGGTTTTGGTGAATTTGCGCTGCCCGATCGCGTGATCCGCGAGGCGGATTTGGCCGTGGACCTTAGCACGCTTGCTGCCGCTGTTGGGCACACGGATGTGCCTGCGGTGGGGCCACGCCCGCAGACAAGCCCGTTCGAACTGGCTGATATTTATGACGAAGAAATCGAAAAGCTGACGTCAGACGCCTATCAGCGGGACTATATGATCTTTGGTTTTGACAGTTGGGCCTAACGATCAGGCCGCTTGCGATGCCTGCGCTTCAGTCAAGATCGTATAAAGCGTCGCAGAATCGTGGTTCGACCGAAGTTTTGAACACACGGATGTATCGCGCAAGGTGCGTGACACCAGCGCCAAAGCTTTCAGGTGTTCGACCCCGGCGCTTTCCGGTGCAAATAACGCAAAGGCGATATCCACTGGTTGGCGATCCACCGCGTTAAAATCAATCGGCTTATCTAGCAGCACAAACGCCCCAAGAACCTCGTTCAGCCCTTCAAGGCGGGCGTGCGGCAACGCGACCCCATGGCCCACGCCTGTCGGGCCAAGGGATTCGCGTGTCAGCAATGCTTCGACCACAGCACCAGCGTCAAGTCCGTAGGCATTCTGCGCTAGCTCACCAATATCGTGGAGCAAGCGCTTTTTGCTGGAAGCCGACGTAAGCACCTTGACGGCTTCCGGCTTGATGAGTTTCGCAAAATTCATTCTGCTCGCTCTATTCTGGGCCGCTCGTGCGATCCGTTGGGTTTATGACGGGTCGATCCAGCCAATGTTGCCGTCCTCACGACGGTACACAACGTTCACGCCGTCTTTTCCTTCTTTACGAAAAACCACGACAGGGGAGCCTGAAATTTCCATCTGCATCACTGCTTCTCCGACAGACAAGGTTGCGATCTTGGTCTGCATTTCCGCAATGATCATGGGTTGGAGGGTTTCAGGTTCCTGCGCGTCAGTATCCGTTTCTGAAGCGAGGATATACGAGGAAGCACCGAATAGTTCAACCGGTTCCGCACGGTCACGATGATGATCTTTCAACCGACGCTTGTAGCGGCGCAGTTGTTTTTCCATCTTGGCACAGCAAGAATCGAAAGACCCATAGATATCAGTAGCATGCGCTTTTGCCGACGCCGTTAGGCCCGTCGAAAGGTGAACCGTAGCCTCGCAAACAAATTCGTAGCCTGATTTGGAAAACACTACATTGGCGTCCGTCGGGCGTTCGGCGTATTTTTTGACTGCTTCACCAAGTTCCGTTTTCACGTGAACCTGTAGCGCTTCGCCGATGTCGATTTGTTTGCCACTGATTTGGTACCGCATAAAGTCTCCTTGTTATTATCGTTCTGACCGACGCCAAGACACCGCAATCAAGCGGCGAAAGGTGGGGTCAGATGCGGGTGGATGGCGCTGGTTTTAGGTTGAATGACATCGGCCCTTTGATGAAAGGGAAATGCACAACAACCATGGAACGTTTAGTCACCATGGGTCTATTGAGCGCCCGAATACCCCACGATGTCAAACAAAACCGCAGATAATATCTGCAGATTATTGCCTGTCCCGTTAGAGGTTTCTTAAGAAATACGGAAGTTGTCGCCCAGGTAGACGCGGCGCACGTTCTCGTTTGCGACAACTTCTGACGGCGTGCCGGACATCAGGACTTTGCCTTCGTGCAGGATATAGGCGCGGTCGACAATTTCGAGGGTTTCTCGCACGTTATGGTCGGTGATCAGCACCCCGATCCCGCGTTTTTTCAGATCTGCGACCAAATGCCGAATGTCATCGACGGAAATCGGATCGACACCGGCAAAGGGTTCATCCAGCAGCAGGTATTTGGGGTCCGCAGCGAGACACCGCGCAATTTCGACCCGCCGCCGTTCCCCGCCAGACAGGGCCATAGCAGGCGCGCGGCGCAAATGCTCGATCGAAAATTCTGACAGCAGCGCTTCGAGCCGTTCGCGCCTTTTGCGCAAATCGGGTACGGATATGTCCAGAATGGCCATGATATTATCTTGCACGTTCAGCCCGCGAAAAATGCTCATTTCTTGGGGTAGATATCCGATGCCCAGCTGTGCGCGGCGGTACATCGGTAGCGATGTCGCATCTTTGCCATCAATGGTCACCTTGCCGCCTTCGGGCATCACAAGGCCTGCAATCGCGTAAAAGGTGGTCGTCTTGCCCGATCCGTTCGGCCCAAGCAGGGCCACGACCTCGCCCCGGTCAAGGTGCATGGAGAAATCGCGAATGACGGTTTTCTTGCGGTAGGATTTGCGAAGATGCTCAATGCGCAGCCCGCCGCTTCCTTCTTCTACCGTCAAGGAAGGTTTTGACATTAGTTGCTTCCGCCCGGTTGCAGCGTGGTTCTGACGCGGCCGGACATCTGCGCTGTGCCATCGGATAAATTCACGCTCATCTTGTCGGAACTTAGCGCATTGCGCCCTTGGGCCAGCAAAACGTTGCCTGTCATCACAATTGTTCCGCTGTCGATGTCGTAATCTGCACGCTCTGATTCGGCGGCATCGGGGCCGGACACCAAAGTGACCCCGCCAGTTGCCTCAAGACGCGCGATGCCTTGGGCTTCGGCGCGATAAACCACCAGAACACGCGCGGCAGACAAGCGCATTTCGCCTTGCCCAATCAACACATTTCCAGTGAAAATCGCGGTTCCCGTTGCCTGATCGACCGATAGGTTATCGGCGGTCACCTCGACCGGCAGGCTGGTATCCTGACGGATTGTGCCAAAGGCAACATTGGTTCCCTGTGCGGCAACGGACATGGGGGAAAGAAGTAAAAATAATGGTAGAAGAATATATTTCACGCGGGTCACTCTGACAAAGGTTTCGGTTTGTATATCAGCTTCACCCGATTTGTGAAAAGCAATTGGGTTGTAGCGCCTGTTTCGGAATGTTGCACCGACATTGCACCCGCCTCAAGCGTGCCGGCAGGGGCGGTGCCATAGACGTGTCCGGGTGATTTCAGGTTCAGCGCCGACAGTTCCGAGGTGATAAGTTCGCTCGTCATCCGGTACCCCGTAGAGGTCATCAAAATGACGTCGCTCATCAGTTCCGCATGGTCCTGCGCGAGATCAATATCAGCCACAGCTGATTGCAGTCGAAAGGTGACACCTTCTGCCGTCTTGATCGTTGCGCGAATGTTTTCGGCCCTATTTGATCCGACTTGGCCGTCTGGTGTGGTCAAAACATCGGCATAAAACGAAATCATATCGCCCTTGGCTGTGGCGCCGGTAAAGAAAGGCGCAGTTATCCGCTGGTCGCGCAGCCGGTCCTGAATTTCTTTTTCCGCAAAGGGGATCGCTTGTCCGGGATCAATCGCACGTGACAGCAAGAAAAGCGTGGACAGCAAACCCAATGCCGCAAGCGGGAACAGTACCTTGAGCCAGGACACGATCCTTGTGTAGCGGTCCCGTTGCATGACCGATCACCCCAACCCGACGCGCAGGCAGTCGTGGATATGCAGCAACCCCGCGGGCATATTCGCCCCGTCCGGTTCAACGACCAGCAAGCAAGTGATCTTGCGATCGTTCATGATGCCCACGGCTTTTTCGGCCAGCGCATCGGGCGCAATGCTGACGGGGGTTGCCGTCATGACATCGCGGGCCGTTTTGGATAGAAGGCCGTCCAGATGACGCCCCAAGTCACCGCTGGTGATGATCCCTTGCAACGTACCGGCAGCGTCGGTCACAATCACCACGCCAAATGACTTGCTGCTCATTGTCATCAGGGCTTCGGACATGGGCGCGTCGACCTGCACCAGTGGCAGCGCATCACCCGTGTGCATAAGATCGGCAACACGGCTAAGGCGTGCGCCCAATTTACCACCGGGGTGAAATTCGCGGAAATGTTCGGCGGTGAAAGACCGGTTTTCCATCAGCGCGATTGCAACGGCATCACCCATCGCCAGTGTCATTGTGGTCGAAGTCGACGGGACGACGCCGGTGCCGCAGGCTTCTGCCAGTTGCGGCAGTTCAAGAACAACATCGCATTGCGCACCAAGGCTGCTGCCCGCACGACTGGTTATCCCGATCAGCGGAATGGAAAAGCGGCGCGAATAGGCGATCAGGTTGGCCAGTTCAGGGGCCTCGCCGGAATTCGAGATCGCAAGAACTACATCATCGCCCGTAATCATGCCCAGATCGCCATGGCTTGCCTCGGCGGGGTGGACGAATTGCGCTGGCGTGCCGGTGCTGGCCAGCGTTGCTGCAATTTTCTTGGCGATATGGCCGGATTTGCCGATGCCGGTCACAATCACGCGCCCACGGGTCGCAACTAGCAGGTCAATCGCCTGACGAAAACGATCATCCAGACTGTCAGCCAAAGCCACCAGCGCATCGGCCTCGGTGCGGATCACACGCCGGGCAGTATCTAAAAATGGAGTGTTCATGCGTGTGCAAAAATATCCGTATCGGGCCAGCCTGCCAAATCCAATTGGGCACGCATGGGAAGAAAATCAAAACACGCTTGCGCGATGTCCATACGATCTTCGCGGATCAGCATGGTGTTCAGTTTGTTGCGCAGTTCATGCAGATGCAAAACATCTGAAGCGGCATAGTCGATCTGCGCTTTGGTCAGCTTGGCGGCACCCCAGTCACTGGATTGCTGCTGCTTTGAAATGTCGGTGCCCAGCAATTCCTGGCACAGCTTTGCCAGACCGTGACGGTCGGTAAACGTGCGCACCAGACGGCTGGCAATCTTGGTGCAATAGACCGGCGCGGTTTTCGCCCCAAAGGCATTTTGCATCGCGGCGATATCAAAGCGGCCAAAGTGAAACAGCTTGAGGGTTTTCGGATCCTCGAGCAAGGCGCACAGGTTCGGGGCCTCTGTTTGGCCCTTGGCGATTTGCACAAGATGCGCGTTTCCGTCGCCGCCCGACAGCTGCACAACACACAGCCGGTCGCGGTGCGGATGCAGCCCCATGGTTTCGCAATCGATCGCAACGATCGGGCCCAGATCCAGACCGTCAGGCAGGTCATTTTGATAAACTGTATTTGTCATGCCTTCCCCTATAACGCTGTGATGCACATTGGGAAAGTATCGCTTTTGCAGGGCGGTTAAGAGGCCGTAATCTGCGCTGTCGCGGGGCGTGGATAGCGGGCCAACAGGTCAGCCACCAATATATGGCAAGACAGCCCCGGCCAATCGTCCCGCATCAAGGGACGCGGCAAGGCAGGATGCTTGAGAGCCAGACGCCGCCAATTATGCACGATCATGCAGCGCAACGCGGCTATTTCCAGCGGTGTCAGGTCGCGGGCCTTGGGTAAAAACCGGGTGGCGTTTTCTAATGCAATGCGCAATTGCAGATAGCTTTCTTCCAGCAAAGCAGGCTCTAACTGGCGCTTTAGCCAGTCGGGGGCATCCTTGCCCTCAACCACAAGCCCGTCTTGCGGGGCAACCAAATTTTCGGGCCCGACATAAAGGCGCGGTTGCACCATGCTAAAGCCAACGTTCTCGAACCCTTGGGGCGTGTCCTTTTCAAGCAGGACCATTTGCCAGCCTTTGGCCAGATCGTCAGGGGCGGCATAGATCCGCGCACTTGCCGCCTGACTTTGCGCGCGTCCCTCTGGTGTCAGACTGTGGCGGGCGGTACGCCCCTGTTTTTGCGAAGTGATCCAGTGATCCTTGCGCAACCGGTGCAGTGCGACGCGTGCGGCCTCGGGGCGGACATCCATGGCGGCCATGATTGCAGACAGGATCGGACCATCGATGACATCGCCCTCGTTGCGGGCCAAATCACCGAACAGGCTGATCATCAGGGACCAGACCCGCTGCCCGCCAAGGTTTTTCAGATCGGCAATAGCAGTCGTAAAATCGTCAGTAGGCATTCATCGTCAGCAGTTCATATTCGGCCACGGCGGCATCATCCTGATTGGTCAGGGTCACGTGCCAGCGTACCTCACCGTATTCGTCATTACGAGGGGTCTTTGCCTTGACCGTCAGGCGCACCTTGATGCTATCGCCAGCCTGAACCGGTGCCATAAAGCGCAGGTTGTCCAAGCCGGTGTTGGCCAAAACGGGGCCGGGGTCGGGTTGTACAAACAGACCCGCGGCAAAGCTGAGCAGCAGATACCCGTGGGCAACGCGACCGGGAAAGAACGGGTTTGCCTTGGCGGCGTCTTCGTCCATGTGCGCGTAAAACGTATCGCCTGTGAAATGTGCAAAGGTTTCGATATCGTCCAGCGTGATGGTGCGACTGGCGGAATTGAACGTCTCGCCCAGATCAAGTTCGTCAAAGACGCGGGTAAACGGGTGGTCGCGGTCCGATATTTCGGTCGCACCGGGAACCCATTGCTTGCCGATGGCGGTCAGAATGTCGGGGCTGCCCTGAATGGCGGTGCGCTGCATGTAATGCATCACGCCGCGAATGCCGCCCAATTCTTCGCCACCGCCTGCACGGCCCGGCCCGCCATGCACCATATGGGGCAGGGGGGCACCGTGGCCTGTCGCCTCGGTCATGGAATCGCGGTTGTTGAAATAAAGCCGACCGTGGAAGGCACCGGCACCCATCGCCATTTGCCGCGCGAAATCACCGTCACGCGTGATGACCGAAGCGACCAACGATCCCTTGCCCTTGTTCAGCAATTCAATTGCATGGTCGGTATCGCGATAGGGCATGATTGTTGAAACAGGGCCAAACGCTTCGGTATCGTGCACGCGGATCGCGTTGTCAGGATCGGCGCAATGGAACAGCATAGGCGGGACGAATGCCCCTTTTTCGCGATCAGCCCCATCGACGGCAAAGTTGTCCGGGTCACCAAAAACGCGCTCGGCCTCGGCCCCGATCAAAGCGGCCTTTTCCAGCACATCGCGGCGCTGCGATTGTGACACTAACGCGCCCATTTTCGTGGTTTCCAGCCGTGGGTCACCGATGGTCACCTTGGCCAAGCGGTCAGAGATCGCGGCGATTGTCGCGTCGACATGTGCCTCTGGCACCATGATCCGGCGGATGGCAGTGCATTTCTGGCCTGCCTTCGCAGTCATCTCGCGCTGAACTTCTTTGACGAACAGATCAAATTCGGGGGTGCCCGGCGCTGCATCAGACCCTAATACGGACGCATTCAGGCTATCCTGTTCGGATGCAAAGCGGACTGACCGTTCCAGCAGTGCTGGATTACTGCGCAGCTTGTTTGCGGTTTCGGCCGATCCCGTAAAGCTGACCACGTCCTGGCAATCAAGGTGGTCCAGCATGTCGCCCAGACCACCGGTTACCAGCTGGATCGCACCATCGGGCAGGATGCCTGACTGGATCATCAGGCGAAAACACGCCTCGGTCACTTGGCAAGTCGCGGTCGCGGGCTTCACAATGGCGGGTACACCAGCCAGCAGGGTAGGGGCCAGTTTCTCAAGCATCCCCCAGACGGGAAAGTTGAATGCGTTGATATGGACGGCGACTCCTTGCAGTGGCGTGCAAATATGCCGCCCCATGAACTGACCCGTGCGGCCCAATTGTTCGGGCGGGCCATCCAGAAACACCTGATCATCCGGCATTTCGCGACGTCCCTTGGCGGCATAGACCTGCATCGTGCCAATACCACCGTCCACGTCGATCATGTGATCGGACTTGGTGCCGCCTGTGTCGAAACTCAGGTCATATAGGCTCTGTTTATGGTCTTTCAGATAGGCTGCCAGCGCCTTGAGCATCTTGGCGCGGTCATGAAACGTCAGCTTGCGCAGGGCGGGCCCGCCAACGTCATGGGCAAAAGACAGCATCGCTTGCACATCCAAAGCGTCGTTGCCTGCCTGTGCAATCACATCGCCGGTTATGGCACTTGCGATACTGCGCGAACCGGCCCCCGGATTGATCCACTGACCGGCGGCAAAGCTTTGAATATCGCGCATGATGTGTTCCTTAGTGATGATCGTAGTCGATGGAAAGTTTGTCGCTGATCGGGTAACTTTGGCAGCTCAGGCGATAGCCGCGCTCCACCTCGTAGTCCTCGAGAGCGTGGTTCGACAGCATTTCAACCTCGCCCTCGGTGACCTTGCACATGCAGGTCGAACAAACGCCCGCCTTGCAGGCAAACGGCGCATCCAGATTGTTTTCCAACGCAGCCTCAAGCACGGATTGGCCTTTGGTCATGGTAAAGCTGTGGGCGGCACCGTCGATGGTGACGGTCACTTGGGTCAACGCTTGGTCTTCGCTGCGTTTGGCCATTTCCTGCTTGGCCAGACGCCCTTGCTGGCTTTCGCTGAACAGCTCGAACTTGATCTGATCAGGCTCTAATCCGTGGGTTTTTAGCGCTTCTGCAATGGCTAGCATCATGGGTTCCGGCCCGCATATGAACGCTGTGTCGATGCTTTTAATGTCTATCCATGTCTCGAACAAAGCGTCACATTTCGCCTGATCGACGCGGCCCGTGAACAGGTCGATATCCTGACCGGATTCCAGCATGTGAATCACGCTAAGCCGCCCCATAAAGCGGTTCTTGAGGTCCTCCAGATCTTCGCGGAACATAATCGTGTTCACGGCGCGGTTGGCATAGACCAGCGTAAAGGTGGATTGCGGTTCGCGTTTCAGCACGGTTTTCAGGATCGAGAGAACCGGCGTAATGCCCGACCCGCCTGCGAAACCAAGGTAATTCTTGGCGCTATTAGGCTCTAATTCTGTGAAAAACTTGCCCTGCGGTGGCATTGCGTGCAGCGTATCCCCGACCTTGAGTGTCTCATTTGCAAAGGTGGAAAATGCCCCGCCATCGACGCGCTTGATCCCGACCTGCAACACGCTATCGTCTAGACCCGCGCAGATCGAGTAGTTTCGGCGCAGTTCCGTGCCGTCGAAATCCTGCTTGAAGGTAAGATATTGCCCTTGGGTAAAATCAAACGCGTTTGGGTCTTCCGGCTTGAGAGTCAGAACCACAGCATCGCGGATCGTGTGGTGAATATCAGTCACTAATAAGGGGAAAAATTGGGCCATGGGTCAGATACACTTAAAATAATCGAAGGGTTCCAGACAGTCGGTGCAGCGCCATTGCGCCTTGCAGGGGGTCGATCCGAACTGGCTGATCTTTTCCACATGCGTGGATTTGCAGCGGGGGCAGTGCTGAGGACCGCCCGCAGGCTGGGGCGGCGCAATGCCGTATTCTTCCAGCTTGGCACGGCCTGCATCTGTCATCCAATCGCTGGTCCAAGCAGGCGAAAGTTGCCGCTTTAGAGCCAGTTTTTCAATGCCATGGCCGCGCAAAGCGCTTTCTATATCAAGGTTGATGATCGTGGTGGCAGGGCAGCCGGAATAGGTCGGCGTCACGGTCACTTCGAGCGTGTCGTCTTGCCATTGCACGTCGCGGATGATCCCAAGATCTGTAAGCGATATCACAGGGATTTCCGGGTCGGGTACAGCGTCAAGCCAGCCCCAAACAGTCTCTAGTGTGGGTTTTTCGACTACCATGTCGCATCCGGATAGGCGCGTTGCAACCATTGCATCTGCGTCAGCATGTGTCCCAGATGCTCGGAATGCCGCTTGCCGGATTTGCCGCCCTTGTGGCCGAAATCATCCTGTGGCTTGGCCAGCGTGGCTGCGGTGAAAACGTCGTCCAAAAGCGCATCATAAGCCGGGCGCAGGGACGCGGGGTCAGGCGCAATGCCTGCCTCAGCCATCGCGGTATCCACTTCGTCGGACGTGAACATTTCACCGACATAGGGCCACAATTTATCCAGTGCGGCCTGCATGCGCCCATGGCTTTCCTCGGTTCCGTCGCCCAGACCAATCACCGTGTCGGTGGCGCGTTCCAGATGGTAGGTTACCTCTTTCGAAGACTTTTCGGCTATAGCGGCGATCTGATCGTGTGACCCGCCCATCAATGCCTTTAGCTGCGCAAGATGCCATGCGTCGAAAAGAAACTGCCGCATCATCGTCTGGCCGAAATCCCCGTTGGGTTGTTCGACCAGTAGCAGATTGCGGAAATCCCAGACATCGCGGTGAAACGCCAGCTTGTCGGCGTTACGGCCTTCGCCTTCAACCTCTCCGGCCAAATCTAGCCACAGGGTTGTTTGCCCGATCAGATCAAGCGCGGTATTTGCCAGCGCAATGTCTTCCTCTAGCACGGGCGCATGGCCGCACCATTCAGATACGCGGTGGCCCAACACCAAGGTGTTGTCGCCCATGCGGCACAGGAATTCGAATAGTTGCGTGCTCACATTGCACCCACTTCATCGGGGATGTCAAAGAACGTCGGGTGGCGGTACACCTTGTCATTCGCAGGTTCGTAGAGCGACCCTTTTTCTTCGGGCGAGGACGCGGCGATATCAGAAGCCTGAACGACCCAGATGCTGACGCCTTCGTTGCGGCGGGTATAAACATCGCGGGCGTTCTTGATCGCCATTTCGGCATCAGGCGCGTGCAACGATCCGACGTGGCGGTGGCTGAGCCCGTGTTGGCCGCGAATAAAGATCTCGTACAGGGGCCATTCATGTGTAGTGTTGGTCATTTCAAATTACTCCGCTGCCAGTTTTGCGGCACGTTTTTTCGCCGCATGGGCCATCAGGCCGTCACGCACCCACGCGCCGTCATCCCACGCCTTGTTGCGCGCTTCCAAGCGTTCCTTGTTGCAAGGGCCGTTGCCCTTAAGCACGTCGAAAAACTCATCCCAATCGGGTTGTGTGAAATCATAATGCCCGCGTTCCTCGTTCCATTTCAGGTCGGGGTCAGGGACGGTCAAACCCAGATATTCAGCCTGCGGCACACATTCGTCGACGAATTTCTGGCGCAGTTCATCGTTGCTGTTCATCTTGATCTTCCACGCCATGGATTGCGCCGAATGGACCGAATTTTCGTCCGATGGCCCGAACATCATCAACGCAGGCCCCCAGAAGCGGTTCAGCGCGTCCTGCGCCATCTTTTTTTGCGCCTCTGTGCCCTTCGCCATCTTCATCATAATGTCGTAGCCTTGGCGCTGGTGGAAAGATTCCTCTTTGCAGATGCGGACCATTGCGCGGGCATAAGGCCCGTAGGATGTACGTTGCAGCGGCACCTGATTCATGATCGCGGCCCCATCAACCAGCCAGCCTACAGCCCCCATATCCGCCCATGTTAGGGTCGGATAATTGAAGATAGAGCTGTATTTCATCTTGCCCGACAACAGGTCGCGGGTCAGCTGATCGCGCGTAACGCCCAGCGTTTCTGCGGCACAGTATAGATACAGACCATGCCCGGCCTCGTCCTGCACCTTGGCCAGCAGGATCGCCTTGCGTTCCAGCGTGGGCGCGCGTGTGATCCAGTTGCCTTCGGGCAGTTGGCCGACGATCTCGGAGTGGGCATGTTGGCCGATCTGCCGGATAAGGTTCTTACGATACCCGTCTGGCATCCAGTCTTTTGGCTCGATCTTGCCGCCAGCATTAATCCGTTCCTGAAAGGCGCGTTCCTGCGGTTCCATCTCGTCCAAGGGTTTTACGCCCTCGCCAGTGGATTTGATCATCTGTGCATACATCGTCCAGATCCTTTCATTCAGGTGATTGGCCGCGCGGCGCGTCTTCCTTGCGACCGGCAAAGCCCTTGTTCCGACAAAGCTTAAGGCGAGTTGCGATTCGCTGCAACTTAAATGTTACGTTTTGGCGTCATTGTGGAGATATGTGTAACACAATATCGGGCATAGTCTTGCCACAAAATCGGTTTACCAAGTTCTGCAAGGCAGGTATTTTCAGGGCATCCGCATGACTAAAGACTATTTTATCGATTTCTTGAGCAAAACGGATCACCGTCTGGTCACCAAGTGGCTGCACTATTTCGACGTTTACGCAGCCGAACTGGCACATCTTCAGGGCAAGGATATCACCTTTCTCGAGATCGGCATTTTCCGGGGCGGGTCGATCCCCATGTGGGGCGGATATTTCGGCAAAGGGTCCAAGCTGGTCTTTGCCGATATTGATCCTGCGTGCCGGGCCTTGGCCGATCCCGGTGTATTTATCGAAATCGGGGACCAATCTGACCCTGTATTTCTGAAACAGCTTGCCGCAAAACACGGGCCTTTTGATGTGATCATTGACGATGGCGGTCACAAGATGGATCAGCAGACGATCAGCTTTGAAAACCTTTGGCCCGCCGTGAAAGATGGTGGTCAATATCTGGTCGAAGACACCCACACCAGTTATTGGCCCGGCTTTGGCGGCGGCTATCAAGAGCACGCCAGTTTTATCGAATACGCCAAACGGCTCGTGGATCAGATGCACAGTTGGTACACGGATCAAGACGATATTTTTCCGCTGTCCCAGATGGCCCGTGAGCTGACCTATGTGCATTTTTTCGATTCAATCGTAGCGATGAAGAAAGACCTGAAAAAGGCCCCCCCGGTCACAATCAGATCGCAAAACGGCAAGATCGAACAGTCGCGCCGTGCGCTTGAGGTCCGAGGGCGCAAGTCAATCTTTTAGTCGAACTGCTTGAAGTACACAGCCAGCAATGTTTGTTGGTAGTGTCGTGGCAGGGAAAAGACGCAATCAGCCCGCATTATTTTTCGATACAATAATTTAGGATGAATTGGTGCCCAGAAGAGGACTCGAACCTCCACACCGTTGCCAGTACTAGCACCTGAAGCTAGCGCGTCTACCATTCCGCCACCTGGGCACAGGGGGGTTGTGAGGGGTGCTCTAATCGTGCGGGGCGGGGGTGTCAATTGGATTCGTTGCCAATTGTGCAAGTTGTTTCAAATCCGGTGGCGCGGCGGTCCCGTTCAGGGTTTTCGCTGTCGTATAGGTTGATTTACTCTATCAAACTGGTCTGATTTGCGACTTGTTCCCAAATGGGCAAAACGGTATCTATTGCTCAGATTTTCTGGACAGGAGCATCATCATGTCAAAGCTGGTGACGATTTATGGCGGCTCGGGGTTCGTCGGGCGCTATATCGCGCGGCGTATGGCCAAAGCAGGATGGCGCGTCCGTGTCGCGGTGCGCCGCCCTAACGAAGCGATCTTTGTGCGCCCTTACGGTGCTGTTGGTCAGGTAGAACCCGTGTTTTGCAACATTCGCGATGATGCATCGGTGCGCGCCGCGTTGCTGGGGGCCGATGCGGTCGTGAACTGCGTTGGCATTCTGGCGGAAGCAGGCAAAAGCACATTCGATGCTATCCAGGCTGAGGGTGCCGAACGGATCGCGCGTATCGCTGCCGCCGAAGGCGTTGGCCGCATGGTCCAAATCTCGGCTATCGGTGCGGATGTTGAGGCGGCAAGTGAATATGCCCAGACCAAGGCGATGGGCGAGGCTGCCGTTCTCAAGCATATGCCGGACGCTGTTATTTTGCGCCCCTCGATCGTGTTTGGCCCAGAAGACGAGTTCTTTAATCGCTTTGCCGGCATGACGCGGATTAGCCCTGCGGTGCCTGTGATCGGTGCCGATACGTTGTTCCAGCCGGTCTATGTGGATGATGTTGCCCGCGCGGCCGAACTGGCGGTGCTGGGCACGGCGGCTCCGGGCATCTACGAACTTGGCGGCCCGGACGTAGAAAGCTTTCGCGCCTTGATGCAGCGGATGCTGGATGTGATCCATCGCCGCCGTCTGGTGTTGGCCGTACCAATGTTTGCGGCCAAGATTATGGCGTTCGCGTTCGATCTTCTCCAGTCTGCGACATTGGGCTTGGTGAAAAACGGTATGGTCACCCGCGATCAGGTCAAGAACCTTGGCAAGGACAATGTCGTTACTGATGGCGCAAAGGGCTTTGATGCGTTGGGCATTTCGCCTGTGTCGATGGCGTCGGTCCTGCCTGAATATCTATGGCGCTTCCGTCCGTCGGGGCAGTATGACGACATCAAAGAATCTGCAAAGAACCTGCGCACCTGATCTGACGGTAACGCTGGAATTTTCAAAGGCCCTGCCCTGACCGGCGGGGCCTTTTTTCGTTCAGCTGTCTTTAGGAATAAGCATAGATCAGCAGCGCAATGCCCAAGATCACACGGTAGATCACATAGGGCGTAAAGCTGACACTGCGCAGCAGCCGCATCATCAATATCAGCGCCAACATTGCCGCGACAAAGGCAAAGGCCGCCGCGATTGACGCATCGCGGGCAAGTTGCCAGTCTGCCTGACCGATCACATCCAGCGACAGTAGCGCGCCCGAGGCAAGGATCGTCGGGATAGACATCAGCATCGACAGGGTTGCGGCGCTGGTGCGGTCATACCCCAACTTGCGCGCAGCTGTGATGGTAATGCCCGACCGCGAGGTGCCGGGGATCAGTGCTATGACTTGCGCCAACCCCATCCACAGGGCGTCTTTCAACTGCCAGTCCTCGGATGTGCGGGCTTTTGTGCCGGTCTTGTCGGCCCAATACAGCACCAGCCCAAAGATCAGCATGGTCCATCCGATCACAGCGACCGATCGTAGCATTTCGTCGATCCCCAACACCTTAAGGATCAGACCGACGACCATCACCGGAATCGTGGCGATGATCAGCAGAAAGGCAGTACGTGCGCCAGGCGTGTCCATTTTGCCGCGCAGCAGACGACCCAGTCCGACCGTGGCCTCTGCGACAGCGGTTCGAAAATACAAGACTACCGCCAGCAATGTGCCCACATGGACTGCGACATCAATCGCCAGCCCTTGGTCTTGTGCGCCAGTCAGTGTCGGCAGCAGGATCAAGTGTCCCGAGGATGAAACGGGCAGAAATTCTGTCAGCCCCTGAATGATGGCGACAAGCAAAAGTTGAAGCAATGTCATGTAATAAGGTGCCTGTGCTGATGACGGTTGGATTTGACGTATAGGCCCATGAAAAAAATGCAAAGTGAATATTTGGGTCCGAATCGGATCTAATATTCGTCATATCTCGTGAAAAATAGCATTGAGCGCTGAAAAATAATTCATATAGGTCAGCATTACTGCCTTTATATATATTTCGAGCCCGTATAAGAGAAGACAACAAAGTTTTTCTGGCGGAGATTTCTACCATGGCAAAGCAGCCAATGCTTAAGTTTACAACGGTTTCACGGGACATGCCTGAAAAGCGCATGCCGAATCTACGTCGTGAAGACTTTAAAGAAATTTACGCCGAATACGCCGATGCAAAGGCCAAAGAGCAGTCCAGCCGATGCAGCCAGTGTGGCGTACCCTATTGTCAGACCCATTGTCCCTTGCACAATAACATCCCTGACTGGCTCCGCCTGACCGCCGAGGGCCGTCTGAAAGAAGCGTACGAAGTGTCGCAAGCCACCAACACCTTCCCCGAGATTTGCGGCCGCATTTGCCCGCAAGACCGTCTGTGCGAAGGCAATTGTGTGATCGAACAATCCGGCCACGGCACCGTGACCATCGGGTCAGTCGAAAAATACATCACAGACACCGCATGGGAAAATGGCTGGGTCCAAGCGATCAAGCCGCATACCGAGCGCACTGAATCCGTCGGCATTATCGGTGCCGGCCCCGGTGGTCTGGCTGCCGCTGACGTACTGCGTCGCCAAGGCGTGCAGGTTACCATCTATGACCGCTATGACCGCGCCGGTGGTTTGCTGACCTACGGCATCCCCGGTTTCAAGCTGGAAAAAGACGTGGTGATGCGCCGCAACGATCAGCTTGCCGAAGGTGGCGTGAACTTTGAGTTGAACTGCGATGTCGGTGTCAACATCAGCTTTGCCGATATCCGCGCCAAGCATGACGCAGTGATCATTGCGACTGGTGTGTATAAAACCCGCGACATTCAGGCCCCCGGCGTCGGCGCGGTCGGACTTGAGCGCGCGATTGATTTTCTTACCGTCAGCAACCGCAAAAGCTTTGGCGACGCGGTCGAGGAGTTTGAATCCGGTCGCTTGAATGCTCATGGCAAAAAGGTTGTGGTCATCGGTGGTGGTGATACAGCGATGGACTGTGTGCGCACCTCGATCCGTCAGGGCGCGACATCCGTGAAATGTCTGTATCGTCGTGACCGTGCAAACATGCCCGGCAGCCAACGCGAAGTGCAAAACGCCGAGGAAGAAGGCGTGGTATTCGAATGGCTGTCAGCGCCCAAAGGGTTCGTTGGTGATCCGGTGACTGGCGTGATGGTCCAGAAAATGCGTCTTGGCGCGCCCGACGCCACAGGCCGCCAGGCCCCCGAGGTGATCGAAGGTGCCGATTACGTTGAAGAGGCCGATCTGGTCATCATGGCGCTTGGCTTTGAACCCGAAGATCTGCCAACGCTGTGGGGTACACCCGAATTGCCCGTGAACCGTTGGGGCACGATCAAGGCCGATTATGTCACGGGGGCGACCGAACTGGATGGCGTCTATGCCGTTGGCGACATTGTGCGCGGTGCATCGCTGGTCGTCTGGGCGATCAAGGATGGCCGCGATTGCGCGCAAGCGATCCTTGAGAAGCTGGGAACGAAAACGGCAATCGCAGCCGAATAAACGCACCCACGTCTGAAACGTATATATTTTCGCGCCCAAGGCGCGCCCGAATGAGGAGATAGTAAATGACCAAGTATGATGACGCCTGGGTAGCCCGCGAAGAAGCAAAGCGCGCGTATATGGCCGAAAACGGTCTGTATTCCGAGGAAGAAGAGCATTCGTCCTGCGGTGTTGGCCTTGTGGTGAACATTGACGGTTCGCGCAGCCGCGACGTGGTTTTGTCTGGCATCAAGGCGTTGAAAGCAATCTGGCACCGTGGTGCCGTTGATGCGGATGGCAAGACCGGCGATGGCGCGGGCATTCACGTCCAGATTCCGGTTAATTTTTTCCATGATCAGGTCCGCCGCACTGGCCACAGCCCGCGCGAAGACGAACTGATCGCCGTGGGTCAGGTTTTCCTGCCGCGCACCAACTTTGCCGCGCAGGAAACCTGCCGGACCATCGTCGAAACCGAAGTCCTGCGCATGGGCTATTATATCTATGGCTGGCGCCATGTGCCGGTCGATATTTCTGTGCTGGGTGAAAAAGCCAACGCAACCCGCCCCGAGATCGAGCAAATCCTGATCTCGAACGCCAAAGGCGTTGATGAGGAAACCTTCGAGCGCGAGCTTTATGTGATCCGCCGTCGCATCGAAAAGGCAGCTCTCGCCGCGCAGGTGCCCACGCTTTATATCGCGTCGATGTCCTGCCGGTCGATCATCTATAAAGGCATGATGCTGGCCCAAGACGTCGCCAGCTTTTACCCCGATCTGATGGACGACCGCTTTGAATCCGCCTTTGCGATTTATCACCAGCGCTATTCGACCAACACCTTCCCGCAGTGGTGGTTGGCGCAGCCGTTCCGCATGCTGGCCCATAACGGCGAAATCAACACCCTCAAGGGCAACCTGAACTGGATGAAATCGCACGAAATCCGCATGGCGTCGGGTACCTTTGGCGACATGGCAGATGACATCAAGCCGATCGTGCCTGCCGGTTCGTCGGATTCCGCCGCGCTGGACGCCGTATTCGAAGTCTTGGTGCGCGCGGGCCGTAACGCGCCGATGGCGAAAACCATGCTGGTCCCCGAAAGCTGGTCCAAGCAAGCGATTGATCTGCCAGAAGCATGGCGCGACATGTATTCCTACTGCAACTCGGTCATGGAACCTTGGGATGGCCCCGCCGCCCTTGCCATGACGGATGGTCGCTGGGTTTGCGCGGGTCTTGATCGCAATGGCCTGCGCCCGATGCGGTTTGTTGTGACTGCTGATGGCATGCTGATCGCCGGTTCCGAAGCAGGCATGGTCCCGCAAGACGAAGCCAATGTCGTTCGCAAAGGCGCGCTTGGCCCCGGTCAGTTGCTGGCCGTGGACATCCAAGAAGGCAAGATGTTCGGCGACACCGAAATCAAGGATAAGCTCGCCGCGTCGCGTCCCTTTGGGGAATGGGTCGGCAAGATCAACGAACTCGACAAAGCCTTGGGCGATATCGAGGAAAAGCCGGTGTTCGCAGGCGAAGAACTGCGCCGCCGTCAGGTTGCAGCGGGCTATACCATCGAAGACCTCGAGCAAATCCTTGCCCCGATGGCCGAGGATGGCAAAGAAACATTGGCGTCGATGGGCGATGACACCCCGTCTGCGGTTCTGTCGAACCAGTACCGTCCGCTCAGCCACTTCTTCCGTCAGAACTTTAGTCAGGTGACCAACCCGCCGATCGACAGCTTGCGCGAATTCCGCGTGATGAGCCTGAAAACGCGGTTCGGCAACCTCAAGAACGTGTTGGATGAATCCAGCGCCCAGACCGAGATTCTGGTGCTCGACAGCCCGTTCCTTGCCAACGCGCAATTCGATCAGCTGATGGGGGAATTCAACGCGGATTCTGTGACCATCGACTGTACCTTCGAGGCAGGCGGCAGCAACTTGAACGAAGGTCTGCGCCGTATCCGCGACGAGGCCGAAGACGCCGTGCGCTCCGGTGCCGGGCACATCGTGCTGACCGACCAGTTCAGCGGCGAAGGCCGTGTTGCGATGCCGATGATCCTTGCGACATCCGCAGTCCACAGCCAGTTGACCCGCAAGGGGTTGCGCACATTCACATCTCTGAACGTCCGTTCGGCGGAATGTGTCGATCCGCATTACTTTGCCGTGTTGATCGGTTGTGGTGCCACCGTGGTGAACGCCTATCTGGCCGAGGATTCGCTGGCCGACCGCATTGATCGCGGTCTGCTGGATGTGTCCTTGACCAAAGCCATGGATCGTTACCGCGAAGCGATTGACCAAGGTTTGTTGAAAATCATGGCCAAGATGGGGATCAGCGTTGTGTCGTCGTATCGCGGCGGTCTGAACTTTGAGGCTGTCGGGTTGTCGCGCGCCATGTGCGCCGAATATTTCCCCGGCATGACCAGCCGCATCAGCGGTATCGGTATCATCGGTATTCAGCGCAAAGCCGAAGCCGTTCATGATCTGGGCTGGAAGGGTGATGGCAACGTCTTGCCCATCGGTGGTTTCTATAAGGCACGCACGTCCGGCGAAACCCACGCATGGGAAGCATCGTCGATGCACATGCTGCAAATGGCGTGCAACAAAGCGTCGTATCAGATGTGGAAGCAATACAGCGCCAAGATGCAAAGCAATCCGCCGATCCATCTGCGCGATTTGCTGGATATCAAGGCGCTTGGTGCACCCGTGCCAATCGAGGAAGTCGAATCCATCACCTCGATCCGCAAGCGTTTCGTGACGCCGGGTATGTCGCTGGGTGCATTGTCGCCAGAGGCGCACAAGACCTTGAACGTCGCGATGAACCGTATTGGTGCCAAGTCGGATTCCGGCGAAGGCGGCGAAGATCCGGCGCATTTTGTGCCCGAGGCCAACGGTGACAATCCTTCGGCCAAGATCAAGCAGGTTGCATCGGGCCGTTTCGGTGTGACCGCCGAATATCTGAACCAGTGCGAAGAACTGGAAATCAAGGTCGCCCAAGGTGCCAAGCCCGGTGAAGGTGGTCAGCTGCCCGGTATGAAGGTCACTGACCTGATTGCCCGTCTGCGCCATTCGACCAAGGGTGTGACGCTGATTTCGCCGCCCCCGCACCACGACATCTATTCGATCGAAGACCTTGCGCAGCTGATCTATGACCTCAAGCAGATCAACCCGCGTTGTAAAGTGACCGTGAAACTGGTGGCGTCCTCGGGCGTCGGCACGATTGCGGCCGGTGTGGCCAAGGCCAAGGCGGATATCATTCTGATCTCGGGCCATAACGGCGGCACAGGTGCGTCGCCTGCAACCTCGATCAAATATGCGGGTCTGCCGTGGGAAATGGGCCTGACAGAGGCGCATCAGGTTCTGGCGATGAACAACCTGCGCGACCGTGTGACTTTGCGGACAGATGGTGGTTTGCGCACGGGTCGTGACATTGTCATGGCGGCGATGATGGGGGCCGAGGAATACGGCATCGGCACCGCCGCGCTGATCGCGATGGGCTGTATCATGGTGCGTCAGTGCCAGTCGAACACCTGCCCCGTCGGCGTGTGTACCCAAGATCAGGCATTGCGCGACAAGTTCACCGGCAATGCTGACAAGGTCGTGAATCTGATCACCTTCTACGCCACCGAAGTACGCGAATTGCTTGCGTCAATTGGCGCGCGCAGTCTGGATGACGTGATTGGCCGTGCCGATTTGCTGGCACAGGTCAGCCGTGGTTCCGCGCATCTTGATGATCTTGACCTGAACCCGCTGTTGATCACCGTCGATGGCGCTGCCGAGATTGTGTACGACCGCAACAAGCCGCGCAATGCCGTGCTGGATACGCTGGACGCTGAAATCGTGCGCGACGCCGAACGGTTCCTGAAAGACGGCGAGAAAATGCAGCTAAGCTATGCGGTGCAGAACACGCACCGGACAGTTGGCACGCGGGTTTCCAGCCACATCATCAGCCGGTTTGGCATGAACAACCAGTTGCAGCCAGATCACCTGACGGTAAAGCTTAGTGGCTCTGCTGGGCAATCGCTGGGGGCGTTTGCAGCACCTGGGCTAAAGCTCGAAGTATCCGGCGATGCCAACGACTATGTCGGCAAGGGTTTGTCTGGTGGTACAATCATCGTGCGGCCACCGATGGCCAGCACCATTAAGGCGTCCGAGAACACGATCATCGGCAACACGGTTCTTTATGGTGCCACCAAAGGTTTCTTGTTTGCGGCTGGTCGTGCGGGCGAACGTTTCGGCGTCCGCAATTCTGGTGCGCATGTCGTGATCGAAGGCTGCGGCAGCAACGGGTGTGAATACATGACCGGTGGTGTTGCGGTGATCTTGGGCGATATTGGTGCCAACTTTGGCGCAGGGATGACCGGCGGTATGGCGTATCTTTACGATCCGCAAGGCAAGGCAGACGACATGCTGAACCGCGAGACGCTGGTGACTTGTCCGGTCACTGTGGACCACTGGGAAAACCAGCTGAAAGGTCTGATTGAACGGCATCTGGAAGAAACCAACAGCCGCAAGGCCGCGGATATCTTGCAGCACTGGGACAGCGAAAAGGAAAACTTCCTTCAGATTTGCCCCAAAGAGATGCTGATCCACATTCCGGCCCCGCTAAGTCATGAGCAAAAAGCGATGCCTGCTGAATAAGGCGAAAATTGGCAGTCGGGCGTGGTTTCAGGCCGCGCCCGGCATGCAATTGCCCGAATTGACCGGGAAAACTCCTTAAATCGACCATGATTGCCGTACACGTTAACAGAGTATTAAGTGTAAGGCGAATGTGATGTCGGAACTGCTAAGTGATCCCTTTTTGAACGCTTCCCCTGTCTTGGTCGCCAATGGCCTGACATCGGGAACATTGATCGAAACAGCGACGGGCAATCGCGCAATCGACAGCCTGAAGCTGGGCGACTTGATCGAAACCCTTGACGACGGTCTGCAACCCTTGCGCAGCATCAGCCGCCAGACAATGTTAGGCAAAAGTGGCACCGCCCCTATCCGCATCTCAATCGGCGTGGTTGGCAACGAAAAGCCGCTATTACTTGCCCCCCAGCACCGCGTGTTGATCTCTGGCTGGCAAGCCGAGTTGTATTTCGGCCAAGACGAAGTGCTGGTCGAAGCGCGTTCCTTAGTGAACGGCACGACCGTCACCTGTGAGGACGTTACCCATATCGAATATATATGTCTTGGGTTCGACGAACATCAGATTATCTTTGCCCATGACGCCCAAGTAGAAAGCGATCTTCCCAATCAAGCGCTGTCATTGCAGCATGCGATCGGGCCGCGCGGTGTGGTGATGCCGGGCCAACTGCTGGCCCGTCCTGCGGTCGAAGGCAATCAGGCGCAGCTTTTATCGCTTTGATGTCCTTTACCGGGTGACGACACGGTCTATGTCTCTCGGTATGATTAAAAAATTCAAATTTCGCCTACGGATCCTGCTTGTGCTGTTTGTTGGCATTGGCCTTGCCGCCTGCACGGATCAGGCCCCCAAAAACGGTGGGGACATACTGGTGATCGGCGATTCCGTGATGGCCTGGAACGGCAGTTCAGATCAGGCGATTCCAGACGTGATGGGGCAGGCATTGGGGCGTCAGGTCATCAACAAGGCCGTCCCCGGGGCGCTTTTTGATAACGATAATGCGCTTTTTTCTGCGTTCGGCTTTGACATTCAGCGCCAGTATCCGGGCGGATCGTGGAGCTGGATCGTGTTGAATGGCGGGGCCAATGATCTGGGTTTCGGTGATTGCAAATGTCAGGACTGCAGCGCGAAAGTGGATGGCTTGATTGGCGCGGACGCCATGTCTGGTGCGATCCCCGCGTTTCTGACCCGCTTGCGCGCTACCGGTTCGCAAATCTTGTGGATGGGGTACTATAAAGGCAACGGAAAAGGATCTTTTGAAGGATGCCGCGACGATCTGGTGCGTCTTGAGCGCCGCATCAGCCGCTTTGCGGCACAGACGGAAGGCGTGATGTTCCTTGATAGTGAGGACGTTATAGATTCGCAGGACGATACCCAGTTCGCAGGCGACAACACGCACCCGTCCCCCAAAGGTGCAGCACTGGTTGGCAGATATCTGGCGAAAGCGATTTCCGCGCGTGATGCCCGTTCACAATAAGCCGCGTGGGCCCTATAACCCGTCTTCATGGCAAAGCGCGCAGCATCCAAAAAGAAAAAGACATCCATCCCCGCAGGGCGCAGGTTCAAGCGCCGCATTATGGGGTATGTACTAAAGGCCGTCTTGGGCATCGTTGCCACGTTGGTCGTGGGTATTTTGCTGTTTGCGGTGCTTAACCCGCCGACCACCCCATATATGTTCAGCGAAAGCCGCAGGTTGGGCGGTGTAGACCATCAATGGGTTCCCCTTGAGGATATCGCGCCTGTGATGGCCCGGTCGGTGGTCGCCGCAGAGGATGCAAATTTTTGCAACCATTG
>ERZ651776.893-NODE-893-length-38803-cov-3.317513_pt1 | contig 38803 bp, 33 predicted proteins | sample MGYA00514761_ERZ651776 | MGnify/ENA metagenome assembly ERZ651776
TGATGCGATCCTGTAAGCCGCGCTTTTCAACAGCCTTTACGGTGTAGTCAAACTGCTCTTTGGAAATAGTGGTGGTGGTGACGCGACAGTGATAATGCTCTGCCGCGTAGATCGCCATGCCGCCCCAGCCGGTTCCAATTTCGACGAGGTGATCCTCCGGTTTCAGTTCTAGATCTTCACAGATGAGCTGCAGCTTGTGCTGCGACGCGGCCGCCAGATCACTTTCTGGTGTTGGGAACACGGCGGCGGAATACATCATGCTAGGGTCGAGGAACAGTGAAAAAAATGCGTTTCCCAGATCGTAATGCGCAGCAATATTCTCCCGTGAGCGGGAAGCCGTATTCCTGCGGCCCCAGTGCGTTGTTTTTAGGGCGAGGCGGAGCAGCCAATTTTGTTGATCAGACATCGCCTCGAGCATCGCCATATTGCCGCTAAAGGCGCGAGTGACCGCGGTCAGGTTAGGGCTACTCCACAGGCCTTCGATGAAGGTTTCTCCTGCGGCGATGCTGCCGCCGGTCAGGATACGTCGGTAGAGGTCAAGATCGTGAACATGCACTTCAGCATGAGGGCCTGCAAGATCCGCTTTTGACCCAAATACCAGTGTCTCATCCTGCTCTACCATTGTCAGGGAGCCCACCTGAAGCTTCCCGAGTACTGTGTGTATCAGGGTTCTCGCCAGTCCCCCCTGCTTTTGCCCTAAGAGCATGGGTAGCTTGGAGATGTTCTTAACGCGATACTCGCTCATGCGGGCCCTCAGCAGACATGGTTGACGTCGAGCGTCATATTAATGGGATCTTTTTGGATGCGCATGCAGGCTGACGCCTTTCAAAAACAGGCACAAGGCCTCCCAATAGATGGCAATGACCACTTTGATTGTCATAAAGGGGTAGGCAGCGATGGCTTTTATTGCTGAACGTGCATCTAGCGGCGTGGCTGAGAGCGACAGCTGGGCATCAAAGACGCGCTGGTCAGCGGCAAAGAGCGTGATCTGAATCTGCAGCGCGTCATCGGGTGCATTGCTCTGCCAGCGATAGGTCATATTCATCGGGTTAAAAGGAGATACATACAGTTTCTTTTCGAACTCTGTGGTCAGCGGTGCGTTGTCATCGGGCACCGGTAAAACATAACTATGGCGCTCACCCCAAGGGGTGTTGGTGACCTCGGCAACGAGATATTGCAGGTTCTTATTCTGTTCGCAATAACAGTAGTACACCGCGATGGGATTGTTCTGATAGCCAAAATAGCGCCAGTTAGCGAGCAAGTAAATGGGTCCGGAGTGTCGTTCACCCGTTTCTTCAAAGATGCGATCTCGAACGGCCTCAATGAGGGGTATCTCTGCTGCACCGAGAAAATCAGTTCTGACAAAGCGAGCTGGTGCCCAGCGTTGGCTGGACCACAGCGGTAAGGTTTGCGTGAGCTGGTCCAGCGAGCCCAGCTCCACAAATGGCATAAAGACGCTGTAAGAGAAGGCGTGTTTCTTTGGGGTGTAACGGGCGTGGTGGAGCGTACCCTTATACAGTGCCGCTTTCATACAGTGCCGCTTTCACGCCGCCATCTGGCGGGCGGAGCACAGGTTCTCTGCGACGCGCAGGCCGCTGGCGAGGCCGTCCTCGTGGAAACCATTTTGCCAATAAGCGCCGCAAAACCAAGTGCCATTGTGCCCATTGATATCAGCCCAGCGTTGCTGTGCTTGCATGCCCTCGAGCGTGAACTGAGGATGCGCATAATTGAATCGTCCTAGGATGCGATGTGGATTGATGGAAGCGGTGTCGTTCAAGGTGACACAAAACGTTTCCGGCGCATCAAGGCCCTGCAAAATATTCATGTTGTAGGTCACGGTGGCGCGACCATTCTCAGGTTTTAATCGATAGTTCCAGCTAGACCATGCTCGCTGAGTCTTCGGTAGCAGGCGAGTATCGGTGTGCAAAATGACTTCGTTTTCGCGATAAGGCATGGCGCCCAGAACGGCTCTTTCATGATCCGTGGGATCGCCTAGCATTTTCAGCGCTTCATCTGAATGTGTCGCGATAACCACCTCGTCAAACTCCCGCACGAGGCCGTTGGTAAATTGCACCATGACGGGTTTGCCCGGCGGCCGCATGATGCGCGACACTGGCATCCGCGTGCGGATTGAGTCGGCGACGCGCTGTGTCAGCGGCGCAAGATACTCACGGCTTCCGCCCTCTACCACGCGCCATTGCGGGCGGTCTTTTAACGACAGCAGGCCGTGGTTGCGGAAAAAACGAACAAAAAACTCCAGCGGAAAATCTTGTGCATCCTCAGCGTCTGCAGACCAGATGGCTGATGTCATCGCTAACAAGTATTGACGGGCAAAATGATCGCTGAAACCGTTATTGGAGAGGTAGTCGCCCACCGTCTGATTGGGTGATAAGCGACCTGCGTCGAGGTCACTCACCGCCAGCTTGTTGAAGCGAAGAATCTCCCGAACCATGCCGAGGAAGCTGGGGGACAGTAAGTTACCTCGCTGAGCGAACAGGGTATTCAGATTATTACCGGCGTATTCGAGACCAGTCGCCTCGTCACAGACCGAGAAACCCATCGATGTTTCATGGGTTGTCACGCCTAACTCATCAAAAAGGCTGACTAAATTGGGGTAATTCCGGTCGTTGTAGACGATGAAGCCGGTATCAATGGCGAAACGCCGGGCGCCCAACTGCACGTCGTAGGTAGCCGTATGCCCACCAATGCGGTCTCGGGCCTCAAAAATGTTGACGCGATGGCCTCTTTTGGCCAGCTGATAAGCGCATCCCAGCCCGGAGATGCCCGCTCCAATGACTGCAATATTCACTGCTGACAAAACTCCGGTCATCAGGATGAGAAGAAGGTGACAGTAGTTACGGGACGCGCAGGGAGCCGGATCAGCGTCGGCGTTAATGAGTTTACTGACAAAATCTTCTCGTCAAGACGGTGTTAAGGCGGTGCGCCTGTGTGTATGCTAGCCCCTCAAATGAATAGTTGACTGCTCTATGGTGGAAAAGACAAACCCAAGCGCCGCGACCGCAGCAAAGAGTGGTGGCAAGTGGAACGTGCCGACTGGGCGAAGGACTGATGAGTGGAGTCAAGCGCTCGTATCCGTGGGTGAAAGCCAGGATCGCGCTGCGTTCACACGATTTTTCAGGCATTTTGCCCCGCTGATTAAGGCTTTTGCGCTATCGGGTTCTAGCTTGTCTGCGACACACGCGGACGAACTCGTGCAAGAGGTGATGCTGAAAGTTTGGCAGAAGGCAGGCGGATTCAATCCAGAGAAAGCCGCCGCTTCGACTTGGGTCTACACCATTGCGCGGAACTGTCGAACAGATATGTTTCGCCGTTTGCAAAAATTTGACACGCCGCTCGCCTCTGACGATTTTGAACTCGAGAGTGAGGAAGAAGAATCTTTTATCGTCTTGCATACGCGCCGCGGCTCAGAGCGAGTGCGTGAATTGATGGGTGAATTACCGCCGGATCAGGCGCAAATTCTGGCTAAAGTCTATATGGAAGGAAAGTCCCATTCTGAGGCGGCTGCGGAGCTTGATCTGCCCTTGGGCACGGTCAAGTCTCGCGTTCGGCTGGCAATACAGAAGCTGCAGGCCCTGATGGAGGCGTAAACCGGCTGCTAGGCACTAAAATGTCACAGGTTTATTAGCGTTTAGGCGTGAACCAGTTACACAGGGCTTTCGTAAGGTTCAATTACATGAGAACAGTTTGGGTTATTTGACCATGGTGAAACATCATCCACCTGCCGATTTTTTGACAGAGTACGCCGCCGGTGTCCTGTCGGTAGCACAGTCCGCCTGCGTGGCAGCACATTTGAGCTATTGCCAACGCTGCCGTCACATTGTTGAACGACTGGAAGACATTGGGGGGGCTCATTTTGAGCAGCTAGACCCCCAGCCCGTTGGCGATTCCATGCTCGATCGCGTCCTCGCTCGGCTAGATGAGCCTGAGCCGCTGCGGTATGCCCGAAGCGAAGCGTCCGACACACGGCTTCCCGGTCTTCTCGACCGTCTCATCAACGGCGATTATGCCGATCTTGTCTGGAAGCGTATGACGCAATCATTGAGCGTCAGTTACTTAAAGACGGGCGATCTTGAGCACGAATTCGCGCTCTATCGGATTGCTGAGGGCGGAAAAATCCCTGAACACACCCATGGTGGCAGCGAAATGACACTGGTGTTGAGTGGCGGGTTTGCCGATGAGAGCGGCGAGTACCACCCAGGCGATTTTATCGTTCGAGAGGGGTGGGATAAGCACACGCCCGTCGCCCTCGAGGGTGAAGAATGTATTTGTTTGGCGGTATTGGATGCGCCGTTGCGTTTTACGCGGCTGAGGCATCGTTGGCTAAACCCATTGATAAAGCTGAACGCAGGCTGATTGTTTCACTCATTCGTTGCGAGGGGTGCTGATCAAATCTGCAGCGCCGGCGGAGTGAACACCCTGATCATCAGTCGACTGCATTTTCAATAAAACCGGGACCATTTTGATCCCCAAAAAATCAGGCGAACGTCACTATGCAACTAGTTATACCCCGTGAGACCCAGCCGGGTGAGAATCGCGTCTCAGCGACCCCCGAGACCGTTAAAAAGTTAGTGCGCTTAGGCGCTGATGTGGTGGTGGAGTCTGGAGCGGGCGCCGGCGCCGGCTTCAGTAACGCAGACTATGAGGCCGCAGGGGCGAGTATTGGTGCCGATCGAGCTGCGCTGTTCGCCAGCGCCGATATGTTGCTCCGATTGCGCAAGCCAGATTTGGCAGAGATTGGTCAAATGAAGTCGGGCTGTATACATGTTTCTTACCTCGACCCTTTCAATGAGAAAGAGCTGATTAAAGCGTTTGCCGCCCAGGGCGTCACCGCGGTCAGTATGGAAATGATCCCGCGTTCCACCCGCAGTCAAAAAATGGACGCTTTGAGTTCGCAGGCAAACTTAGCAGGTTATATCGCGGTCACGCTGGCAGCGAATTACATGCCGCGCATTATGCCCATGATGATGACACCAGCGGGCACTTTGAAGCCTGCCAAGGTCTTTATTATCGGCGCCGGTGTGGCGGGGCTGCAGGCCATCGCAACCGCTAAACGACTTGGCGCCCGCGTCACGGCATTCGACACGCGTCCTGTCGTGGCAGAGCAGGTGCAATCATTGGGCGCTAAGTTCCTCGAAATTGATCTTGGCGACACCGGTCAGACACAAGACGGTTACGCAAAAGAACTCACCCCTGAGCAGGTCGCGATACAGCAGCAGGCCCAAAAGGCCGTCATTGCAGACTCGGATGTCGTGATTACTACTGCGCAGGTTTTTGGGCGTAAACCACCGGTGTTGGTCACTCAGGACATGGTAGAAGGCATGGCGCCAGGTTCTGTCATTGTCGACATGGCCGCAGAAACTGGCGGCAACGTGGAAGGCTCTGCACCGGATGAAGTGGTCGATCTCAACGGCGTGACTATCGTGGGTACGGCGAATCTAGCCAACCTTGCACCGCGCGATGCCACACAGATGTATGCCAGCAACCTGTTTAACTTAGTCGAAGACACTTGGGATACTGAAACCAAGCAGTTTGTTCTGGATCTAGAGAACGACATTCTTCCTGGTTGTGTGATTACGCATGGTGGTGCGGTCGTGCATCCGACGATCAAAGATATTATTGAGGGGGGCAACTGATATGTCCGGTGCAGAGTATTTGTTGTTCATTTTGATGTTGTCGATCTTCCTCGGCTTCGAGCTGATTAATAAGGTGCCAGCGACATTGCACACGCCGTTGATGTCGGGCGCCAATGCCGTCTCGGGCATTACGGTAGTGGGCGCTATCTCCCTGGCGGGGACTGGTAGTGAGACCATGGCAATGTGGTTGGGCGTCGGTGCGGTCACCTTGGCCAGCATTAATGTCGTGGGCGGTTACTTAGTGACCGACCGCATGCTGGGCTTCTTTAAGAAGAAGGAGGGCTGATCATGTCGACAGAATTAATTACTCAACTGGGATACGTCGTCGCGTCAGGCCTTTTCATTTTTGGCTTAAAAATGCTGGGTTCGCCAGCAACCGCTCGGCGCGGCAATATGTTTTCTGCGCTTGGCATGCTGGTGGCGATTGTGGCGGCCTTGCTGGATCAAGGCATCGTTGATTTCACCTGGATCGTAGCGGGTATGTTGGTGGGCGGCGCCATTGGTGCCGTCGCGGCACGCGCCGTTGCCATGACCTCGATGCCCGAGATGGTGGCATTGTTTAATGGTCTCGGCGGTGCTGCGTCATTGCTGGTGGGGTGGTCTGCGCTGTCTCCTGATTCAGGCACGGTCACGCTGGTGACCATTGTGCTGTCGATCTTGATCGGTGGTGTCACGCTGACCGGATCGCTGATTGCCTACGGCAAGTTGTCAGAGAAAATCGGCAGTGGTGCGATCACTTTTTCTGGCCAGCAAATCGTTAATTCTCTCGTTGTCATCGGTATTTTAGGCGGCGCAGTCATGTTTTGCCTGAACCCAACGGATCCCAACTGGCTGTACATGGTGATCGGCTTGGCCTTGCTCTTTGGCATCATGGCGGTTATCCCGATCGGCGGCGCCGATATGCCAGTGGTGATCTCGCTGCTGAACTCCTACTCAGGATTGGCGGCTTGTGCGGCGGGCTTCGCGATTAATAACAACGCGCTCATCGTGGCAGGATCTCTGGTGGGTGCGTCGGGCATCATCTTGACTCAGATCATGTGCAAGGCGATGAACCGCTCGCTGTCCAATGTCTTGTTCTCTGGTTTTGCCAGCGTCTCTAACGAGGAAACTGTGGTTGAGGGTGAGATTAAGCCCATCACCGCAGACGATGCCTATTACGTTCTCGAAGCGGCGACCAATGTGGCGATTATTCCTGGCTACGGTATGGCGGTAGCGCAGGCGCAACACGTAGTGAAAGAACTGACTGAGCTGCTAGAAAAGAATGGCTGTGAGGTCAACTTTGGAATTCACCCTGTTGCGGGTCGCATGCCGGGACACATGAACGTGTTGCTCGCCGAAGCAGATGTACCCTATGACCAGTTGCTTGAGATGGACGAGATTAACCCACGAATGGAAACCGTCGACGTGGCGATTGTTATTGGCGCTAACGATGTGGTGAACCCAGCGGCTCGCGAAGTGGAGTCCTCACCAATTTATGGCATGCCCGTAATTAACGTCGCCGACGCACGAACCGTTTTTGTGTTGAAACGATCGATGGCATCGGGTTTTGCAGGCATCGAGAACCCACTATTTTACAAAGAGAATACGCGCATGCTCTTCGGTGATGCCAAAGAAAGTATTGCGACCCTGATTCGCGAGTTCAGTTAATTCCTGCTGACTGCCGCGAACCCCGCTTAGAGCGGGGTTTTTTTTGCCCTGAAGCTTCCTAGTTTATCGCCGAATCGCTAAGAATCATTTGACCATTTGACCATTTGACCATTTGACCATTTGACCATTTGACCATTTGACCATTTGGGGCTGACGGCTCATCTTCTGTGCGCATGGTTACCCTGTGCTCGAGCTCCAATGACCTCAGCGGGAACAGGATTCGTTAAGACGGCGGACGTCATATGGGGATCTATTGACCTGATCCGGGCAGACCAGACCGTCACGTTATTAGCCATCACGTTATTGAATGAACCGTGACCTGGGGCAACGATACTCTGGGACGATGTGGCTCTAAGGAAGGGCAGCTAGATTCAGGCGACTCCGCTCACAGCGTATTGCCGGTTGCGTCGGATGCTGCTCCCAACTCAAATTGCCGACTCGCCAGCCGCTGATATAAGTTGCAGCGCGCCAAGAGGTCCTCGTGGCGACCACTATCGACCACCCGGCCCTCGTTCATGACCACGATTTTATCGGCATTCATCACCGTAGACAGTCGGTGCGCAATAATAATGGTGGTCCGTTCCCGCATGATTTCTGTCAGCGCCTGCTGCACATGCCACTCGCTTTCGGTATCGAGCGCGCTAGTGGCTTCGTCAAGCAACAGCAGTTCAGGATTGACCAAAATAGCCCTCGCCAGCGCTAATCGTTGGCGTTGCCCGCCCGAGAGCCTGACGCCCTGCGCGCCCAGATCGCTTCGGTAGCCGTCTGGCAGTGTCGAGATAAAGTCGTGGGCGTGCGCCATTTGTGCAGCGGTCTCGACAGACGCTTGCGTGGGACTATCAGCACCGTAGGCGATGTTGTAAAAAATATCGCCTGAAAAGAGCGCGGGCTGTTGGGGCACCAGTGCAATCTTTTGACGCCAAGCAGTCAGCGAGAGCGCTCGCAAGTCTGATCCGCCAAACTCAATGGCGCCGTGGGTGGGGTCATAAAAACGGAGGATGAGTTCAAAGACCGTGGACTTACCGGCCCCCGAAGGTCCCACTAAGGCGACCGATTCGCCAGGTTCAATCGTTAAAGTGAACCCGTTAAGAGCGGGCGTGTCGGGTCGGCTCGGATAAAAGAATTGCACAGCGTCGAAGTGCAAAGAGTGCCCACTTGCCATGGCGCTGCTGCCGTTGTCAGGAATGTTACTGCTCTCTTGCAACAGTTCCATCAGACGTTCGGCAGCACCCGCTGCACGTTGCAGATCGCCCCAGACTTCAGCCAGCGTGGCGAAAGCGGTACCCACCATGACGGCATAAAAGACGAAGGCACCCAGTTCGCCGCCGGTCATCCGCCCTTCGATCACATCGACGCCACCGGACCACATCATGCTGATCATGCCGCCCATTAACAGAAATATGGCAAATCCGGTCAGCAGCGCTCGTTGCCATACACGTGATCGCGCGATGACAAAGGCGCGCTCAACCTCTTTTGCGAAGCCTGTTTTCTCCGCGATTTCACGGTTGAAACTTTGCACCACCTTGATGCTCTGAAAAATTTCGCCGGCATGACTACCGACCTCTGCAATCGATTGCTGACTTTTATTGGAGAGTGTGCGCACCCGTCTGCCAAAGATCAGGATCGGAATCAGTGTGACGGGCACCGCGATTAAAATCACCAGACTGAGTTGCAAATTGGTAATCACCATTAAGATCAAAGCGCCGGTTAATGTCAGCGCATTGCGTACCGCAAGACTCACAGACGAGCCAATCAACGTTTGCAGGAGTGTCGTATCGGTCGTCAACCGCGACATAATCTCGCCTGAATGGTTTGTTTCGAAGTAACTCGGTTGAAGATGTACCAGATTATTAAAAACCGCACTCCGTAGATCGGCACTCACACGTTCGCCTAGCCAAGACACCAGATAAAACCGCGTCATGGAGCCAATCGCCATTGCGATGCCAATGATCAGGATAAACGAGACGGCCTTGTAGAGCCCGCTGGCGTCGGCGCCAGAAAACCCCTCGTCAATCAGTATTCTGACGCCGTATCCCAGCGTCAGTTGTGCGCCGGCGGTAAAAATGAGCGCCACGCCCGCCGCTATCAAGCGACTTTTATGAGGCCATAAAAAGGCTAACATTTGTCGTAGCGGTGCCAAAGACTTCGCGCGCACGAGTCGCTCGTCAGGGTCGGCTGCTTGTTTGATGGGCGCTGTAGGCGCTGTCTTGTCAGTCACATTAATCGCTTCGGGCTGGTATGCGTGTTGCTTCTACTCTGTCTGCGGATAGTCTACGCGGACCTGCACTAAAAAGATCGTTCTCTATCGAGACGGATTGATATCGCTTTTGACTCGGCGTTCATCGGCGCCGCCCACCCTGATAGAGCAGTAGCGATATGACTGACACGGAGCAGCCCATTGGCTTCCATCGGCTGGTTACTGGCGGTTTCTGCACGCTCGTGCTAGACCGTTCGGAGTGTGATGGCGATGACTCCGTTGCGCGCGCCAGTCAGATCCAGCTGCGGTCCCAGTGGGCAATATCGATCCGGCAAGGTGAATCGCCACAGCATGGTTTGACTGATTCTTGGCGAGTCAGGGTTGCCGACAAGGCAGCCTATTCAGCCTTTGTCCGGGTAGGCGAGGGTGTTTTTCAGTCGCTGTTTTTCATTGTCTGATAAATCGGGGAAGGGTAAGCCGTCACCTTGACGCCAGACTTCCAGTTTTGCATCGACCTCTGCCAGCTTATCCACTGAAGCCTGTTGGAAATCACGGAGCTGCAACACCTGTCCAGGTCCAGAAAAGATGGCGCCATTCTGATGCACAATTTCGATAATGCGGAGGTTGAGGTCTTCCGCGACAGCGAGATATTCCTGATAGTCTCTAGTCGTGATGTCTGCATCGAGCCGTATGATGGCGGTTGCAGCGGCGATGTCGGATAATCTAATACTGATGGAATCTTGCTTTACCATGGGGTGAGCGGCGAATAGCGCCCGGAATTCGCCCAAAATGGCGCGAAGTTGATCGGGTATCGGCATCTGTAGCTCAAGTAATTTAAAAAACCGAATTCGGTCTCGTACTGAAAAATTCTCAATGTCGGCAGACGAAAACATGGAATTCGGCACGGTCACTAACGTGCGATCCTTTGTCCGCAACGTCACCGAGCGCAGGCCAATCTCCTCTACCATCCCTTTTGTCTCGCCAAAACGGCACCAGTCTCCAGGCCGAATCGGCCTGGCGGTGTAAAGCGTAATGGCGCCGATCACGTTTTCTAACGTTTTTTGCGCCGCGAGCGCGATGGCGATAGAGCCAACGCCTAGCCCGGTAATCAAGGTGGATACATTAAAGCCTGCCTGATCAGCCCACATTAGTGCGGCGGTCGTGGCAATAATAATGCGAACAATGACAATCACTGGCTTGATGATCGCGACATATTCGATTTCGCCCAGTAACTCTAGCTGCCGAATTTTGTAATCGCGATAGAGGTTCAGTAGGCCAAAGGCGAAAATGACCGCGACAATATATTCCAGTGGTGAGGATTGCAGGTACGCGCGCGCCATCACCGATAGACCGAGTTGAGCGATGACGATGCGAATCAGTAACACATACAATATGAGTCGCAGAGGCATCTGCAAAAAGCGCCGCAGCGCATGCCCCCAGGGGTTAGGGATGCGGCGCATGAGTCGGCTGGCGAGCTGGCTGACCCAGCCTGTTGCGAGCCACCCGGCAATCAACGTGAAAAGCAGTGTCGTAAACTGCCAGTTACCCATACTCAAGATATAAAATTCGGGTAATGTTCTCGAAAGCCAGACGGCCAGATCGCTATAGCCCAGCTCATCCCACATATCAGGAATTCGAATGACGGAGGCATTGGCAATTTTCCAAGCATGCGTGCCGTCTGCCGCTTCTAGGCGCTGTAGATAAATAGGAATGACCTCTTCGCTCAGCGTGACGCTGCCCGCCTGCTCGAGATCGTCGGATAAACCATCTTCTTGATCGCCTTGAGGATCGTTACTCACCAAACTCAGGTCGAGTACGTTTTGTTGCGCAAAAATAAAGAGCAAGCCGCGCGCCAGAGAGATGGGATCAATTTCTGCAATGTCTGAGGGTAGATAGCGTAGGTCGAGATACAGTGCTGCTGACGACGGATCGCCTTGGCGAAAAGCGTTATGCAGAGCAAACAGCGCTTGTTGAGGCGTTTGCGCCTTGCCCGGCTCAAAACCAGCCAACAAGTTCGTCTCGAAAGCCTGATTTAATTCCTTCGTGCGTTCGATCAGTTGCGTTGCTGAGAGCGCGCTATTTTTTTTCACATTAACGCTCGCTGCCATGACACCTTTGTCTGTTTCGGTGGCCTTAACTGGGTTTACAGTCAGCGCGCTGGTCACCACCAATAGGCAGGCAAAAATAAACAGTCTCATCGTTCCTCCGGGAGCGATTATTGATCGCTCTGAGTGGGGTCGGGCTTTGTCTCCAATAGCCGGCCAAAAAATACGCCTAATTCAAAGAGTAACCACATTGGAATGGCCAGCAGTGATTGTGAAATGACGTCAGGTGGAGTCAGTAACATCCCGAATACAAAACATCCCAAAATTAAATAAGGCCGTTTGGCGGCCAGTGAATCAGCCGTCGTGGTGCCCGTCCAGATTAAGACCACCGCTACAATAGGCATCTCGAAAGCAATACCGAAGGCGAGAAACAGCTTCAATACGAAATCTAAGTAGCTGTTGATGTCGGTCATCACCTGGACACTGTCCGGACCGACACTGGTGAAAAAGGCAAAAATGAGAGGGAAAACGACAAAGTAGGCAAAGGCTGCTCCCGCATAGAACAGCAATACGCTAGAAGCTAATAGCGGAACCGCGATGCGCTTTTCTTTTTGGTATAACCCCGGTGCGATAAAACCCCAAACTTGAAACAGAATAACCGGTATGGCGAGAAAAATAGCCAGCACTAGGCTGAGCTTAAACGGGGTGAGAAAGGGGGATGCTACTCCGGTGGCGATCATGGTTGAACCCGCGGGCATCAGTTCTCGCAGCGGTGCTGACACAAAACCATAAATCTCATTCGCAAAAGGGAAAAGCACGACAAACCCGATGACGATCGCCAGTACTGCGCGCAGCAGGCGGTCCCGCAATTCGGTCAGATGGGCAATCAGCGACATAGGCGGATCTTGTTCCGTTTCGTCGTTCATGCTGAGTTGGCATTAGGTTTGTTATCGTCGATTGGACGATCCGGCTCGTCAGCGGGGGAGGTGACGGGGTCTTGGTGATCGGCTGTTTCCGTCGCCAGTTTCGCCAGTGACTGCACCTCCTGCGCAACGGAGCTTGAGTCTGCCCTGATTTGCTGCTCGAGCGCCTGTGACTCCGTTTTAAGATTTTGTAGGATCTCGTCGTTGTGCAGTTCACGTCGCACGTCGCTTCTAATCTGATCAAAGCTGCGCCGAAAACGATTCACCCACGCCAGTGTCGTCCTCACCGCACCCGGCAGTTGTTCTGGGCCGATGACCAGAAGGCCCACCACCCCGATCAACAAGAGCTCAGCAAAGCCAATATCAAACACGATTGAGTGCTCTGGTTACGCGGGCGGCTTATCGATATCGCTTTCCTCGCGTGCGGCAGCAGCACTCGTCGGCTCTGGACTACTCTCCTCTTGCACAACCGACGCACCGGCAGCCTCCGATTCGGGTTTATCTTGTTTCATGCTGTCTCGAAAGCCCTTGATCGCGTTACCTAGGTCACCCCCAATATTGCGCAGCCGCGATGTCCCGAAGAGCATCACAACAATTGCAAGGATGATAAGCAGTTGCCAAATACTGATTCCGCCAAGACCCATAGTGTTTCTCCCTGTTCTTATGCCTCGCCTGAGGCGTCATTATGGCTGTTTCTAGAGGCCTTTTCCGTTAGCCCTGACAGACCCATTCTTTGATCCAGCACCGCTAGCACGGCTGCATGATTAGTATCGAGGTGCGAGAGCATAACGAGCGTGTGAAACCAAAGGTCCGCCACCTCGTTGATCAGCGCGGCCTGATCGTCCCCTTGCGCCGTATCTTTTGCGGCGAGGATCACTTCAATCGCTTCCTCTCCCACTTTTTCTAAAATTTTATTTAATCCTTGCGCATGTAAAGAGGCGACATACGAACTGTCCGCAGCAGCGTTTTTTCGCGTTAACAGGACCTTGTCCAGCGCTGTGAGTACGTCAGTCATTCAGTGGTCCTCCGTTAACTGCCACGTCTCGTCGACGTATGCGTAAAAGAAGCAAGTTCGGCGTCCGGTATGGCAGGCCCCCGTGCCATTTTGTCGCACCTGTAGCAACAGTGTATCGCCATCGCAGTCTAGTCTGATATCGATCAGTTCCTGAGTGCTACCTGAGGTTTCCCCTTTGCGCCAAAGCGCTTGTCGGGATCGTGACCAGTAAGTCACCTGTCGTTGAGACAGTGTCAGGGCTAATGCCTCTGCGTTCATCCAGGCAACCATGAGCACCTCTCCCGTGTCGTGATCCTGAGTGACCGCGGGGATAAGGCCCTGCTCATTCCAGCAAGGCGACATGGTGTCAGGCGTTTCGGCGTCAAAGGTTGTCATATCAGTAGTATGCCAGAGGTGTGGGAGGGTTACCGGTGTCGTAAAACGATCGCACAAAGCAGGCAGCTGCTACCCAGAATCAGCCAGCCCAGTCCCGCGATCGACTGCGCGATGCCAACACCCAGCGCCAATGCGCCCAGTCCCGTTAGGGGCAATACCCAATTTGACCCCGACGCCACGGGTACCGCTTGCTTTCTTGTTTGCCGCAGCTGCTTCAGCACCAGATCGGGTAATAGCGGCAATGACTCCAACAGAGCCGGCGCATCCTCCTGCAGCCGTTTACTCACTGTCTGCAGTGAATATCGCTCTGTGACCCATTGCTCGAGGAACGGCTTCGCGGTGTCCCATAAATTCAATGCGGGATAAAGCTGTCGACCTAGCCCCTCGATGTTGAGCAGGGTCTTCTGTAGGAGCACGAGCTGCGGCTGCACCTGCATATCGAACTGCCCTGCGGTGCGGAATAAGTTCACCACCATCTGCCCGAATGAAATCTCTGCCAGCGGGCGTTCAAACACGGGCTCACATAGTGTGCGCATGGCCGACTCAAATTCTGCGATAGGGGTATCGGCCGATATCCAGCCAGACTCGATATGAAGTTTGGCGCAGAGCCGATAATCCTGTTGAAAAATAGCGAGTAAGTTGCGCGCGAGGTAATACAGATCTTGGTCATCGAGTTGACCGACAATTGCGCAGTCCACCGCAATGTAACGAGGATCTTCTGGATGCGTACAGTCAACAAAGATATTGCCGGGATGCATGTCAGCGTGAAAAAAACTATCGCGAAAGACTTGAGTGAAAAAAATCTCCACGCCACGCTCTGCCAGCAATTTCACATCGACCTGCTTCGCGCGTAATGTATCGATATCACTAATCGGGACGCCATAGATTCGCTCACTGACCATGACCTGCTGTCTTGTCAATGGCCAGTGAACCGCGGGGACATAGACTAGGTCACCGGCTTGAAAATGCCGTTTTAACTGCGAGGCATTAGCGGCTTCGCGCTGCAGGTCAAGCTCGCCATGAATGATCCGCTCATATTCTTCCACCACCTCGACGGGCCTAAGCCGTCGTCCATTGCGGGACCAGCGAGCCAGCAATTTGGCGACGTGGCGGAGAATTTTAAGGTCTTGGGCAATGGTCAATTCAATCCCGGGCCGTAAGACCTTTACGACGACATCGTCACCGTCTGGGAGTCGAGCACCATGGACTTGTGCTACGGAGGCGGCAGCCAGCGGATTTGCATCAAATTCCGCGAAGCATTCACTAATCGGTTTACCCAGTGCTTGCTCGATGCGTTGAATGGCCTCGTTGGCGGGAAAGGGGGCAACCTGGTCTTGCAGTAACGCCAGTTCATCGGCGATATCGAGTGGCAATAAATCGCGGCGCGTAGACAGCAGCTGTCCGAACTTCACAAAAACGGGACCCAGATCTTCTAGTGCTCGGCGCAGCCGTTCACCTCTGGGTGTATTACTGGTGACTGACGTTACGGGAAAAAGGCGCAGCAGCAGCACCAGCAAAGCGGGCCTTTGCGCCGAGGGTAGGAGCTGATCTAATCGGTAGCGCGCTGCCGTGCGATAGAGCGCAATCAAACGGCTCATGCTTGCCCTCGCTTTTGCTCGACTTTGGCGCGTAATTTTTCGAGTTTATTTTGCACGCGATCCACTTGCATCGACAGCGACTGTACGGCGTCAAAAAAATATTCGAGTTCCGCTTTTGGGGGGGTTAAGCGAGCCTCTTCTAAGACAAACTCTGAGATTTGTCGCCGTAAACTAGAGTGGGCGCTCTCTCCCCAGCGGAACATACTGCGCAGTGTCTCTGCAATCTGGTGACCCATGACGTCACCGAGTGTCGCTACGAGGGGCGCCTCCCAGTCAATATCCATGCGTGAAATAACTTGCTGCAGTGCAATAAGGCTGCCGCTATTGCCCTCTAGCTCAATGCCGCTGTTGATCAGGACAGCCGCGGGATCCTTAGAAGAAGCCAAGGACGCGAAGTCTTCTACCGTACCCCGCACAAAGGCAGCCGTGGGCAGTTCGCAGTGCGTCATGAGCCGCGCCTCGGTGCCAGAGATGATATCGAGATAGACCGTCAAGTCGACGGTCGTGACTTCGACACCTAGTACGGTTCCAGCGAGTCCAGCGAGTTCATCATGGGAGGTGGGCGACAACGCGATGGCTTGGTTCAGCGCCCGTTCGATACCCGCAAGCGCAGCACTGACTAACGCAGGGTCGTGCTGGGTCACGCTTTAAAGCCTTGATGGAGTGCCACGACACCCCCTGTCATATTGTGGTATCGACAATTCGCGAACCCCGCCACTTCCATCATTTCTAGCAGCGTTTCTTGGTCTGGGTGCTGGCGGATTGATTCTGCCAGATACCGATAGCTTTCTGCATCCTGCGCAATGAGTCGACCCATTGCGGGTAATATTTGAAATGAATACTGATCGTACAGCTTGCCCAGAAGCGCCGAAGTGGGTGTGGAAAATTCCAATACCAGTAACCTGCCGCCGGGCCGCAAGACGCGCAGCATTGAGCGCAACGCCATGGCTTTGTCGGTGACATTACGCAGACCAAAAGCAATCGTAATGCAGTCGATACTATTATCGTCAAAGGGTAGTGCTTGCGCGTCGGCTTGAACGACTTGAACATTGCCGGTCGCCCCCTTGTCGATGAGCCGGTCGCGCCCTACCGTTAACATCGCCGCATTAATGTCCGCCAGTATCACTTGGCCTTCTGGACCCACTAAGCGAGAAAACTTGGCCGCTAGATCCCCAGTGCCGCCAGCGATATCGAGAACCGTTTGCCCTGTCCGTACGGCACTGAGTTCTATCGTGAATCGTTTCCAGATGCGATGAATGCCGCCCGACATGAGGTCGTTCATCAAGTCATAGCGCCCCGCAACGGAATCAAACACCCCCCGCACCATACCGGCCTTATCTCCCCGGTTAACGCGGCTAAAACCAAAGTCGGTGGTGTTCTCCTCTTCGTGAGGCGTGCTGGTGGTATCGTCTGTCATATCCCGGTGCTCACTGTTGCCCTGTGGCAACTCCGTTAACGGACCGGCCAGTGTACCTGAGCAGCGAGTGTCTGTTCAGGGCTGAAAATGTAGCACTTGTGCGTCCGCATCCCTAGATTCCCCGGCCGCGGCAAGCTGCTGCAGGTATTGTTGCCAATATCGATCTTGCTGTTCGGCCAGATCGCGCAGATAGCTCCAGCTATATAGACCAGAGTCGTGTCCGTCATCAAACGTGATCTGAGCCGCATAGTGCCCGACGGGGGCAATGGCAACGATTTGCACCGATGATTTGCCAGTCTGCAAGATCTCCTGCCCAGCGCCGTGGCCTCGCACTTCTGCAGAGGGAGAAAAAACGCGCAAGTACTCGGCACTGAGTTCGAATGCCGCATCATCTTCAAACGTCAGTTCGAGTTTTCGCCGACTGCGGGCGTAATTCAGTCGGGTTACTCGCTGTGGTGTTGTGGCGCTCATGGCGATTCTCGTTTAAGCAGTAGCGTATCCATATTAGCCTGCGCCGCCATAGAGCGGGCACGCGCCATTTCAGAGCGGCTGGCAAAGGGCCCAATGTAGACGCGATACCAACGGCCATTGTCGCCGTTAGCGAGCTCGACCGTGGCTTCTAACCCAAGCAGTGCGAGTTCACCCCGCCGTCGATCAGCATCGCCTTCCTGTCTGAAGGAGCCTATTTGCAGCAGGTACTCATCAGTAGGGGTATCGTTAGCGCGCAGTTCAGCTGGTTCAATGTCAGGGCTTAAATCGAGTTCCTGATTCGGTAACACCGTATAAAAATCAAAGCGGGGCGTTGGCTCAATCACGACGGGGGGGGGGTGCACTGCCTCAATGGCCACGCCAGAGTCTGGTTGCGCTAACCAATGGCTAATACTGAGTGTGGCCAAGACGCCCGCCAGTGCGCCCGCAATCGCGCCGTGTAGATGCGCTGGGGTCAATGTGGGCAGCGTGTTGTGAGCGTCCTGCCCGGCACTGTGGCGCGTGGCGGCAGATTTAGGCTTTTGTTTTTGGGGCGATTTCGGCACGACTACATTGACTCGGGCGCTGAAACACCCAGTAAATCAAGCCCGCTAGCAATAACCTGTTGGGTTGCCGCAACCAGTGCGAGTCTCGCAAGGGCGATATTAGGCGCTGCGTCGAGAATCTTATGGGCGTTATAGAAGCTGTGAAAGTCAGCGGCGATCTGGCGAAGATAATTCGCCACATCATGCGGCTCAAGTCGCTCGGCGGCGGCGGCCACGACATCTGGGAATCGTGACAGGTTAATGATCAGCCCTAGGGTTTCCGGCTCAGTCAGCGTGTCGACATGTGGCAGTCCGGCCATGGCGCCGTCATCGCCTAAGCGCGGTTTTGCCTTGAGGAGCAAGCTGGCGCAGCGGGCGTGTGCATACTGAATGTAATAAACCGGGTTCTCGTTACTGCGCGCAAGCGCTAAGTCGATATCGAATGTTAGTTGCGAGGTCGGCGCGCGAGCGACTAAGAAAAAACGCGTGGCATCGCACCCGACCCACTCGATCAGGTCGCGCAATGTCACATAGCTACCGGCGCGCTTAGAGAGTTTGACTTCATTGCCATCTCGCATCACCGTCACCATCTGGTGCAGCACATACTCCGGCCACCCCTCAGGAATGCCCACGTCGAGGCCCTGTAAGCCGGCTCGGACGCGAGTGATGGTGCTGTGATGATCAGCACCTTGTTCATTGATGACGCGTGTAAAGCCGCGCTGCCACTTGTCGTGGTGGTAGGCGACATCGGGCACAAAGTAGGTATAACCGCCATCGCGTTTGCGCATGACACGGTCTTTGTCGTCGCCAAAGTCAGTCGTTTTGAGCCATAGCGCTTCCTGATCTTCATAGGTATGGCCATTGCCTTCAAGTGCTGTCACGGTGGTTGCGACGGCACCCGACTCGTAAAGCGAGGACTCTAGAAAATAGCGATCGAACAGCACCGAAAATGAGCGCAGGTCTTGATCTTGCTCACGACGGAGGCAGGCGACGGAAAATGCCTGAATCGCCTCAAGATTATGGATATCACCGTCCGCGGTAATGGTGCGATCGGCCGCTTGCACGGTGTCGCCTGCTTGATAGGCAGCGGCCACATCCTCGATATACTCGCCGCGATATCCGTCTGCTGGCCATTCCGGATCGTCGGGTCCTTTGCCCTGGGCTCGGGCCTGAACGGACAGTGCTAAGTTACTGATCTGTTGCCCTGCATCGTTATAGTAGAACTCACGCTGAACCGACCATCCCGTGGCGGTGAGTAGGCGTCCGAGCGAATCGCCAATAGCGGCGCCCCTGCCGTGGCCCACATGCAGTGGCCCCGTTGGGTTAGCCGAGACAAATTCCACTTGGACTCGCCGCCCACCCCCAACATCACAGCGGCCATATTGATCCTTGGCTTCCAAAATCGTGCGGATGACAGCGGTATGCTGGCTGGCCCTGATAAAAAAATTAATGAATCCGGGCCCCGCAATATCGCTCCGTTCAATCAGCGTATTCTCAGGTAGCGCGGCAATCAGTTGCGTCGCCAGATCTCTGGGTGCGATTTTTGCCTGTTTGGCCAATACCATGGCGATATTGCAGGACAAGTCGCCATGCGCTGAATCTTTAGGATGGTCGATCTGCGGCACGACATCAGGCATGACCGGTAGTACGTTCTCCGATACAAGTTTTTCTAACCCTGAAGTAATCAGCGTGGCCAGTTCAGATTTCATGGTCGTCCCGTCAAAGTTATGCGCTGCTGTGCGGGTCGCACGGCTGAGCGAGTATTATCGCTGACCTGCCGGGCTGGCTCCAGCCAAGGAAGTCACAAGGTTTCATAGGGGTCGATATCGACTGACCAACTCAGTTGGCGCGAGCGCGATGCTAATTCTGCCTGAGAGACCAGTGCGGCGACAGTATGCGCCAATGCGGGCCGCGTTTTGGCTGTGATAATGAGCTGGCTGCGATAGCGATTTTTTCGCCGCGCCATCGCCGCGGGTAAGGGGCCGATGTAGTGGGCTTCAATGGCCGGTGACCCCTCCTTCAACGCACGAAGAAAATCGAGACCTTCTTGTTTGCTATGGCTGTCACAACGGATAACCGCGAGGGCGCCGTAGGGGGGCAAATGTGCTTGGGCTCGCTGCCTCAGCAGGTCGGGCAGTAAGGTATGGTAAGGGGCGTCAAGCCCTCGTATTAGGGGATGCTCGGGATGTCTGGTCTGAATGATGACCTCTCCGAGTGTGCGGTCTCGTCCGGCTCGGCCAGCGACTTGCGTTAGCAGTTGCAGTAGCCGCTCTTCGCCACGAAAGTCGGGGCTGAAAAGCAGCGCGTCTGCGTCCACAACCGCTACCAGTGTCACGTGGGGAAAGTGGTGGCCTTTACTGAGCATTTGGGTGCCAATCATGAGAATAGGGTCCGCGCTGGCGAGTTGATCGATCAGCTCTGGTATCGCCGCCTTGCTGGTCACCGTATCACTGTCGACTCGAACCACTGGGTAAGTCGCAAAGCGTTCGGTCAGAAACGCCTCTGTCTGCTGTGTGCCAATACCTGTGCCAACTAACCGGTTGCTCTGGCAAGCAGGACAGTGGCTTGGGAGCGCAGTACGGCGACCGCAATGATGGCATTGTAGCCCCGGGGGCATTTTATGCAGTGTCATGCGCGCGTCACAGTCGGGACAGTCACTGCTCCAGCCACAATCATGGCAGAGCAACGCGTTGGCGAAGCCACGGCGATTCAGGAAGACCAGGACTTGCTGCCCGCTGATGAGTGTCTGTTCAATGTGACGAATCAGTTCGGCGGACAATCCTGCGCTGAGTTCCAGTCCACTGATATCGATGAGGCGTTGCTGAGGTAGCTGGCTGTTGCCGGCGCGTTGCGAGAGCACGTGGCGCTGGTAGCGCTGCTTGTCAGCGTTATGCCAGCTCTCCAGACTCGGTGTTGCGCTGCCCAATAGCACACTACATCCTTCCAGCTGAGCGCGTTTAATCGCGACATCTCTGGCGGAGTAACGCAGACCATCTTGTTGTATAAAAGCGGCGTCATGTTCTTCGTCAACCACGATGAGGCCGAGGCGGTGAAGGGGCACAAACACGGTAGATCGTGTTCCTAAAATGATGGCGGCATGGCCGTGACGTGCGGCGGCCCATGCGCGATCTCGCGCTGCGTCGCCAATCCCAGAGTGCAAGGCAACCACAGGGGCCTCGAACCGCGCTTCAAACCGCGCTAGGGTCTGTGGTGTCAGTGCGATCTCGGGTAGCAACACTAGGGCTTGCCGACCTTGATCGAGGCAGGTGGCAATCGTTTGTAGGTAGACCTCGGTTTTACCGCTACCGGTAATGCCATAGAGCAAGTGCGCCTGAAAGTGGTGTAAAGAGGACCGTACGCTATCGATCACCGACTGCTGCTCCGGATTGGCAGGCAGGGGGGCGGTTTTAGTCCTCCATGGCTCGGGTCGGACGATCTCACAGGTTTCGATGAGGTCTTTATCAATCAGTGCCTTGATCACCGAGCGCTGAAAACCCAGTGACCTGACTTTGTCGAGGCTCAGCGGGTCTGATCGCAATAAGTGAATCAAATGAGCTTGTTTGGGCGCACCATGGGGCGTGTTGGGTGCCAAACCACAGCCCCGCAGGGTGAGTTGGATACCGGGACTGCCGAGAGGGCGCTCGGGATGACCTCGCCGTTCACCGGGCGACAACGCTAGGGGCCACACTTCACCGACTGGATGTTGATAGTACTCGGCGGTCCATTGCAGTAACTGCGCCAGCGATGTCGAATAAAGTGGCGTGGTGTCTAAGACGGCAACGCAATGCCGCAGTCGCGTCGAGGGCAGGTCAGATGTTGGCGTCTGACCCACCACGACCGCAATCAGCGTACGACGCCCAAACGGGACGCGTACCCTACTGCCTAGCGCTACATCGCCTGACCAGCCTTCCGGAGGCAGATAGTCAAATAGCCGCCTCAGTGGGGTCGGAACAGCGCAGCGCCAGACCCTCTGATCGGGGGGGATGTTTTGAGCGGTGTCGGTCAAGCTGGACTCAGTCTGCTACCTAGCGATCTCTAGTGTACTAAAGCGGAGGAGTGGGCGTATTCCATGTTGCTATCGGTGGAGGCTCTGGTATTATCCGCCCTCTTTTTTGCACCCAACAAGATAAATGGAGGTTGGCGTGAAAGCTGATATTCATCCACAGTACGGCGAAATAACGGCTCGATGTAGCTGTGGTAATGAGATAAAGACCCGATCTACCTTGGGTGCCGACATCTCTTTAGACGTTTGTAGCCAGTGTCACCCTTTCTATACCGGCAAGCAGAAGGTTGTCGATACAGGGGGTCGCGTTGATCGTTTTAACAAGCGGTTCGGTGGGCGTAGTCTCTCGAAGTAACCACAGCATTGATCAAAAAGCCGGCGATGCCGGCTTTTTTTTACCTTAAAAAATCCCCTCGAGCGTCTCGGTGTCAATCGGTTCTCCCGAATTGTCTCCCCAGTCCGGCAGTGATTCTTCTAAAAAATATTCCATAACGCTATTACTGGGGTTGCCTTGCACTCGCAATCCTGACTCTCGATCGACGCTGAGTCGCACAATACCCGGTGGCATGGGGGCGTCGGGTTGCGCTTCCGGCAAGGCTTCGCGCATGAAATCAATCCAAATAGGCAACGCGGCTGTGCCACCAAATTCTCGTCGGCCCAGTGGGCTGTAATCATCGAATCCCAGCCACGTCGTGGTGACCAAGTCGCCGTTGAATCCAGAGAACCAAGCATCTCTCGGGCCGTTAGTCGTTCCGGTTTTACCCCCAATATCCGTTCGCTCTAGGACTTTTGCTCGGCGACCTGTGCCGCGCTGTATGGCTTCCCGTAAAAAGGAGGAGACGATATAAGCCACTCTCGGATCCATGACACGCGTCGCGGCGCGCACCGCGGGCACCGCCGTACCTAAAATATCCTCCATGCGCGTCATCTCGTCTTCTGCACGCTGAGTATTCGCGCACTCGGGACAGGCTACGAGGGGGTCGGCCGCATAGACAATGTCACCTTTTGCATTCTCGATACGGTCGATCAGCCAAGGTTCTACTTTGAAGCCCTCGTTGGCGAGAAGGGTGTAACCCGTTGCGATATCAAGGGGGGTGAAGGCATGGGTTCCCAAAGCCAAGGTTAGATTCGCCTGCATGCCTTCGGTATTGAAGCCAAGCGCCTCCACAAACTCGATGAACGTCCTGACCCCCACGCGCTGTAATACCCGAATGGAGACAAGATTACGCGAAAATATGAGCGCTTCCCGCAGTCGAGTGGGACCATAGAATTTGCCGCTGTCATTCTCAGGACGCCAGATCTCTGCCGCCGCTAAATTGTCCAGTACTACCGGCGCGTCGTTGATCACGGTTGACGGGGTGATCCCCTGAGTGAGGGCGCTGGCATAGAGAAAAGGTTTGAAATTGGAGCCTGGTTGGCGCCGCGCCTGTGTTGCGCGATTAAATTTAGACAATTCGAAACCCATGCCGCCAACCAGGGCACGAATGGCGCCATGCTTGGGATCCAACGACACCAATGCGGACTGCGCTTTGGGCACCTGCGTTAGCCGCCATTGCTCCTCGACTAACCGAACTCGGATCAAATCTCCCGGAGCCAATAAATCGGCGGCTGTTGGCTCAGGCCCACGGGTTTGATTGACTGAGCGGTAACGGCGCACGGTGGCAAGATTATCCTGCCATGGCAGGACAATGGCGTCGCCTGACTTCAGTAGGGCGGTCACACCGGTCTCGTTTACCTGAGTCACAATAGCGGGCGGAAGCTCAGCGATGGTGGGCATCGCCCGGAGTGCCTCTTGCCAGCGGACCCGCGTTTCTTCTGCTGTTTCGCCTTCGCGCGGAGCCAACCGGCGCTCGGGTCCTCGCCAGCCGTGGCGCCAGTCGTAGGCGCGCAAACCGGCCAGCAGTGCGTCGTGTGCGGCTTGCTGCATGCCTGCATCGATTGTGGTGTAGACCACATAGCCATCGTTGTAAGCGGCATTGCCAAAGCGCTCAACCATTTCTCGTCGGACCATTTCGGCCACATAATCGGCATCTACCTCGACTACCTGACCAAAAAATCCTGCGCTGACGGGCGTATTGCGTGCCGCGATCTTTTCGGATTCGGTGATCTTCCCGAGGCTCGCCATCCGGCCCAAAATCCAGTCGCGTCGAATTTTCCCTTTATCGGGGTTGCTCAGCGGATTATTGCGAGAGGGCGCTTTGGGTATGCCGGCTAGCATGGCATGTTGCGCAAGGCTGAGGTCGGCAAGGGGTTTGCCATAGTAAGTTTCTGCGGCCGCCTCGAAACCATACGCCCGGTGCCCCAGGAACACGCGATTGACATACAGCTCAAAAATTTCAGCTTTAGACAGCGCTTGTTCGATTTCCAGTGCCAGCAAGATTTCGTTGAATTTGCGCAAGAAGGTTCGCTCGAGAGAGAGAAAGTAATTGCGCGCAACCTGCATAGTGAGGGTCGATCCACCGCTGCCCTTTTTACCGGTGAGCACCAGCTCCGAGATAGCTCTGCCCAGACTGAGTGGCTCGATACCGGAATGGCTAAAAAAACCGTCATCCTCAGCAGCAAGCAGGGCATCAATAAAGCTTTGTGGGATCTGCTCAAACCGGAGCGGCTTTCTTTTTTGCTCGCCAAACTGACCAATTAATGCGCCTTCTCTGCTGAGCACCCGCATGGGCGTCTGCAGGGTGATATTGCGCAGCGTGTCGGCTTCGGGAAGATTAGGGCTCAGATACAGATAGAGTCCTGCTAACCACCAAACTCCTACGCAGGCCATCAACGCCGCGTATTGCATGAGTTTTCGGGCTTTTATCACGCGGAGATCTCCGAGCCGTTAGTGCCGAGGTAAGCCGTTCGGCTGTCCATCACAGGAGCCGTTGAGCGATTAATCAAACTATAGGGGAAACCTATCAGGGCTTCTGTAGGGTTTTCACATTGCACACGGTATTAAGTGACCTTTTACCCGTTTTGGTTGGACTTAAATTCTAGATCTCGGCGTGTTAACGTGTGGTGTAGAACTTTAGCTCTGGATTGGGCTATCGACACACTCAAAGGATTGAATCGTGTTGACAAGACTAGGCATTGGCAAGGTGCCCCCGGTAGTGGGTATCGATATTAGCTCGACGACAGTAAAGCTGTTGGAGCTAAGCCGCAAGGGCGCCCATTACCGTGTCGAAAGTTACGCTGTCGCGCCACTCCCCCCTGAAGCGGTTGTTGAGAAAAACGTCAATCATGCCCAGCTCGTTGCGGAGGTCATTCGTGCGTTAGTGGGTTGTTCTGGCACTAAGGCTCGGCAGGCGGTCGCCGCGGTCTCAGGCTCAGCGGTCATTACCAAAACGATTGCGATGCCAGCGGGGCTGTCTGAGGAAGATATTGAGGCGCAGCTGATTGTAGAAGCTGACCAGTATATCCCCTATCCGCTTGACGAAGTGGCAATGGATTTCGAGGTGTTAGGGCCGATACCCGGCGAGGAAAAGCACGCCCACGTTCTATTGGCTGCGTGTCGTCAAGAGACCATTGAAGCTCGTGTTGGTGCGCTAAAAATGGCAGGTTTGACGCCGGCCATTATGGATATCGAGGTGTTTGCTCGGGAGCGAGCGATGACGCTGCTCAGCAACCAGCTGCCGGTGGGCAGTCATCACACCATCGCTATGGTGGATATTGGCGCCAGTATGACGACATTGTCGGTCTTTGCCGGCGACCAATCGATTTATACCCGAGAGCATTTATTTGGCGGTATGCAGCTCACGGAAGACATTATGAGTCGCTACGGACTCTCTTTCGAAGAAGCGGGTCGTGCTAAGAAGCAAGGCGGATTACCGGATGGTTGTGAACCTGACGACTATGACGAGGCGGTGTTAGCCCCTTTCCTCGACGCAGTTGAATTGCAGATCAGTCGGTCCCTCCAATTTTTCTTTTCCTCGAGCGACTATGCCGAACTTGATTGCATTGTCTTATGCGGCGGCGTGGCGGTTATGGCGGGCCTTGCAGAGCGGATTTCGACACGCTTATCCACCCCCACCATCATCGCAAACCCGTTCGCCGGTATGTCAGTGGCTGCCCGTGTCGACGCACAGGCGCTCGCACAAGACGCGCCAGCGATGATGGTGGCCTGCGGTTTGGCGATGCGGAGACTCAACGATGGCTAATATCAATTTATTGCCCTGGCGCGAAACCCGGCGTCAAGCGCGTCGCCAGCAGTTTTTAGTCGGCCTGTGTGGGACCGCGCTCATCGCTGTCACGTCAGTCTGGCTGTGGGACGCGGTAGTCAGCAGTCAGATCGATTATCAAGAGATGCGCAACCAGAAATTGACCACTCAAATCAAACTGTTGGATCAAGAGGTCGCCGAGATTAGAGATCTGCAGCTCAAGCGCAGTCGATTGATAGACCGTATGAGAGTGATCCAAGCGTTACAGGGCAACCGACCCGTCATTGTCAGACTGTTAGATCAGCTGGTACGAACGGTCCCCGAGGGTGTTTTCTATACCTCGCTCGAAACCGACGCTCAGGTTATCTCGATTGAGGGCATTGCAGAGTCCAATAACCGGGTCTCGAGTCTCATGCGCAGGCTGGAAGCGTCGCATTGGATGCAAGACCCGAGTTTGGATGCGGTGCAGGCGACCCCCGGCGACGGCACTCAGGCGACCCACTTTATATTGTCAGTGGGGATTGAGCTGCCAGAAGAAGCGGTTGAGCGGCCGCTATGAACCGCCCCGCTTTCTTGCGCACACTGAGTGAGTTTGATCTGGCTGACCTGGATTTAGCCGCGCTTGATCTCGACAATTTTGGCGACTGGCCCTCCTGGGCAAAAGCATTGGCGATGGCAGTGTTATATAGCGTGACGGTGGCGGCGGGCTTTTATCTTCATATCGGCAACGTCCACCAGCAGTTGGTCGAGGTCGAGCGATCAGAGCAGGAATTGAAACAGGCATTTGAAGCAAAAGCCTTTGAAGCCGCTAACTTGGATCGCTACAAGGCACAGTTGGTGGAAATGGAGACGCGCTTTGGCGTGCTAGTGTCGCAATTGCCTTCTCAGACCGAGGTGCCGGGGCTTCTCGAGGACATCACGGGTAAAGGCGAGCTGAACGGTCTGCGCATTAACCGGATTGATCTCTTAGAGGAGCAGACGCAAAATTTTTACATTGAGCTGCCTATTGCCATTGAGGCCACCGGTTCTTATCACGACCTAGGCGCGTTTATTTCCGGTATGGCGAGTTTGCCTCGCATCGTGACGTTACACGACTTTCAGATTCTCGGCGACGCGGCAACTGCACCCATACTCGAAATGAAAATTCTCGCCAAAACCTATCGCTATAGGGAGGAAGACGATGCGGGATAATGGCCGTTCGCCTCTCTGCGTTGCGCTGCAGGCGGTGGTCATGGCGGCCGCCTTGTCGGCTTGCGCAGACCGCGGTCTCACTGACTTAGACGACTTTATGGATGAGAAGCGCGCGCTACCTGGCGGTGTTGTTGAGCCTATTCCGACTTTTGAAGCTTACGAGGCGTTCGCCTATGCGGCGACAACCTTACGCAGTCCATTTGATCGGCCAATGAATGCCCGCCAGCTTGCGGCCTTATCGGCACTGACAACGGTTCGTCCTGATGAGAGCCGCACGAAAGAATATTTAGAGCACTTTACGTTAGACGCCTTGACCATGGTGGGCACCTTGCGACGTGACACAGAGGATTGGAGCCTGATTCAGGACCCGGAGGGCAGTATTCACCGGATTCAGATCGGCAGTTTTCTGGGGCGTGATCATGGTCGGGTTGTTGAAATGGGTGACGCCTTTGTGGCGGTCACCGAAATCGTCTCGGACGGAACCGAGGATGGCTGGGTTGAGCGACCCCGAACAATTGAGCTCACAGGGATGTGAGCGAAGGAGATAAAGCAATGGAAAGAGCAGCCAAAAGCTGGCGATCTTTACCGGTGCCGAGGAGATTGGTTTATGTGATTGGCGCGCTACTGTTGTCTATGAGTGCGGCGTCAGCGCGGTCTGCGATACTGGAAAATATCGCCTTTACATCGCAACCGGGATCTCAGCTGGCGATCACATTAACGTTTGATCAGGCCTTTGCCGAGGCAGTCGACAGTTATGCTATCGACGAGCCTGCCAGAGTGGTGTTGGATTTGCCGGGCACTCGCAACGCACTAGCAGAAAAGCGGTTCATGCTGTCGCAGGCTAACGCCACCAGTGTCTTAGTGCTTGAATCTGAAGACCGCACGCGGGTGATCGTCAACCTCATCGAGCTAGTGCCCTTTCACAGTGTGATCTCGGGTAATCAGCTGACGTTGCAACTGGGGCAGGAGGTCACGGCAGTTGCCATTGATCCGCACGATACCAGCCATATCCTGCGAACCGACGCAGATCGGGTCGAACGAGTGATCTCAGAAATAACGTATCTTGCCTTTCAGCGATCGCCCGAGGGGGAGGGTTTGCTGATACTGAGCCTGAGTGATCCCGGCGTGAAGGCGAGTGTGTTCAGTGAAGGGGGCAATATCACGCTGCAGTTTCTTCACACGGGTGTCCGGAAATCGTTGATTCGTCGTTTCGATGTGACCGATTTTGCCACGCCGGTGCAGGGCATCGAGGTCGTTACGACCGAGCAAGGCACGCGGCTTACGTTGCGTGCAAATGGCGTCTACGATTATCTGGCATATCAGACCGGCAACACCTACACCCTGGCGGTCACCGCGCTTGACGAGGAGGAGCAGCGCGATCGTCTCAATCAGTTTGATTATGTCGGGGATCGTATCTCCCTGAATTTTCAAAGTATTGAAGTCCGTGCGGTACTGCAGCTGATCGCTGATTTCACTGAACTCAATCTGGTGGCCTCAGACTCTGTGGAGGGCAGTATTACTTTGCGCCTACAGGATGTTCCCTGGGATCAGGCCCTTGATCTGGTGCTTAAAACCCGAGGTCTCGACAGTCGCCAAATAGGTAATGTATTGATGGTGGCTCCCGCTCAGGAGATTGCTGAGCGGGAGCGTCAGGAAATTCAGGCCAATAAACAATTGGCAGAACTCGCGCCACTACAGTCTGAATTTATTCGTATCCGGTATGCAAAGGCGAGTAATGTCGTCGGGCTGTTTCAAGCGGGTTCAGAGGAGGGAGGGGCCTTGATTTCTGAACGGGGCTCAGTGGTCGTGGACGATCGCACGAATTCGATCGTTGTGACGGATACCAGCGCCAAGCTTGCGGAGATCAGAGCGTTAATTGAGAAGGTGGATATTCCTATCCGCCAGGTCATGATCGAGGCGCGCATTGTCATTGCGTCGTCCAATATTAATGAGCAACTCGGCATTCGCTGGGGGGGTGGTTATCTGAATGCGGGGGCCGACCAATTCACGTCGGTGGCAGGTGACACCGCCAGTGTGATGAGCCTTAACAGTCAACTGATTGGTGGTGCTAACCCCATTGCCATGCCGACTGCACCCTTGGTCGATCTGGGCGTTGCTGAGGCGACAGCAGGGTTTGCAGTCGGATTTACCTCCACTGATTTATTTTTGACCGCGGAGCTTTCAGCGTTGGAAGCCTCCGGCGAGGGTGAGGTGGTCTCGCAACCGAAGGTCATTACTGGTGATAAACAGAAGGCCAGTATAAAGTCGGGAACTGAAATTCCGTATCAAGAGGGCGCGGCGTCGGGTGCCACGACAACGGCGTTCAAGGAGGCGGTTCTGAAACTGGATGTGACGCCCAATATCACACCGGATGATCGCATCTTGCTCGATTTGATCGTCAATCAGGATTCAGTGGGTGCGCTGGTACCAAGTGGTAATGGTGGATTTATTCCGACTATCGACACCACAGAACTGACGACCCAGGTGCTTGTCGGGAACGGTGAGACTGTCGTGTTGGGCGGGGTCTTCAAAAATGAGGAGCTGGTTAAGGTTGCAAAAGTGCCGCTGCTTGGCGATATTCCCTACCTTGGTAACTTGTTTAAGAGCACTGCCAACACACAACAAAAAACGGAAATGCTCATTTTTATTACGCCCAGAATTTTGTCAGAAGCCTTGGTGAACTGACGGTGTCCGATAGCGCCCAAGACTTTCGGCTTTATATGGTGGGTCCTATGGGCTCGGGAAAGTCGACTGTGGGTCGACACCTGGCCGGACTATTACGCTGCCCCTTTATCGACTCAGACACAGAAATTGTCGCCCGCACCGGTGCCGACATTCCTTGGATCTTTGACGTTGAGGGGGAGGCTGGATTTCGGCGTCGCGAAATCGCGGTGCTCCAAGACCTCGCTCAACACCCGCAGGCGGTGATCGCAACCGGCGGCGGCGCGGTCGTCAGCGAGGAAAACCGCACACTAATGGCGCGCTCGGGAGTGGTGGTTTACCTTGATGTGAGTGTCGATCAGCAAATGAAAAGAACAGGATCAGGTGAAGGTCGCCCCTTGCTACAATGTGGCGACCGAGAGGAGACGCTTGCCAGACTGATGGCAGAGAGAGCGCCGCTGTATAGCGCGTTAGCAGACGTCACTGTGTCGGGGGGGTCGGGTAACGCGAGAAAAGTCGCTAAACAAATCCATGCTCAGTTAGTCGAGCGCGACTTGTTGCCCTAAAGCACATCATGATGATTATTCGAGAGCGATCTATCGATGTCGGAACAGTTTCACACAGTAGGCGTTAACCTCGGTGCCGATGCGGGTATAGATGGCGGCAAAAATGGGGGTGAAGGCCGCGGCAAAGATCGCAGTTACGCCATTACCATAGGTCGCGGATTGTTGGTTGACAGCCACCTGTGGTCAGAAATTATCGGTTCGCGCGGCGTGGTGTTGGTCACCGACGATCAGGTTGGCCCGCTGTATGCAGAGCGCTTACAGTCGGCGTTACCCACTCTGGATCGGTTCACGCACATTACCTTGCCCGCCGGCGAGCAGCAGAAATCGATGGCGTCAGTGCAGCAGATCTTAGATGCCGCGCTGGCGGATCGCCACGAACGCCAGAGTCTTTTTTTAGCACTCGGTGGGGGTGTTGTTGGCGATATGACCGGATTCGCCGCGTCGCTATTTTTACGTGGTGCGGAGTTTGTTCAGATACCGACGACCTTGCTAGCCCAAGTCGATTCCTCGGTAGGAGGTAAAACAGGGGTTAACCACCCCATGGGGAAAAATCTGATCGGCGCGTTTCATCAACCCAAGCGCGTCATCATCGATCTCGATACGCTGTCTACCTTGGGCGATCGAGAATATGCCGCCGGACTCGCTGAGGTCATTAAGTACGGACTGATTCGCGATGCGGCGTTTTTTCAATGGTTGGTGGCGCAGGTCAGTGCCTTGCAGGCACGTGATATACCGACCTTGGCATCGGCCATTGAGCGCAGTTGTGCGATTAAAGCCGCTGTTGTGATGGAGGATGAGCAGGAGCGAGGTGTGCGAGCGCATTTAAATTTTGGGCATACCTTTGGGCATGCCATCGAGCGACTGCAAGGTTACGGAGAGTGGCTCCATGGCGAGGCCGTCGCGGCGGGTATGGTCATGGCAGCGCGCCTCTCGGTGCGCCGGGGCAACCTCGAATCCGCGGTAGTTGATCAACTTTTATCCTTTCAGCAACAGGTGGGTTTACCTGTCAAACCGCCTGCTGGGCTCACGGCGGCTGACTTCTTAGATGCCATGGCGAGCGATAAAAAAGTCACTGCGGGTAAAATCCGCTATATTTTACTCAATCAGTTGGGTGAAGCCTGCGTGGCTGAAGACGTCACACTAGACGACATTGCCGCCGTAATCGACGCTTGATCGGCGAATATAACGGCAATTGAGCGCCCCTTTTAGGGCGTGTACACTACGTCCCCTTTTGTTCTGGCCCCGTATGGGGTCGTTTTGCCGGCTTGACGCGCCGGTTCACAGACGAAACGTGCTATGACTCAAGACTTAACATCGGACACCGGCGCTGCGGCAGCGCCGCGAGGCCTCTACCGCCCTGAAGAATTTCGGGATAACTGCGGATTCGGTTTGATCGCTCATATCAAGGGCGAGGTGAGTCATCGTCTGCTACAAACGGCGATTGAGTCGTTAACCTGTATGACACACCGCGGCGGTATTGCGGCGGATGGTCGAACGGGCGATGGCTGCGGTTTGTTGCTGCAAATGCCCGATGCCTTCATGCGCGCCCAAGCAAAAACCACACTCGGTATTGATCTTGGCGATCATTATGCCGTCGGCATGCTGTTTCTGAGCCAGGACCCATCGCTCCAGACTCAGGCGCGAGAGGCGATGGCCTCCGCCTTGGGCGCGGAGGGTCTCTCGGTATTGGGCTGGCGCGAGGTGCCAGTCGAACCCGATGTTTGCGGTGAAATCGCACTGGACCAATTACCGCGCATCGAACAGGTTTTTGTCGATGCAACGGGGATTGACCACGAGCACTGTTTAGGAAAATTGTTTACGGCGCGTCGACGCGCAGAGATGGCGGTCGTCGACGATCCCGATTTTTACATTTGTAGTCTTTCTGATCGCGTGATCTCTTATAAAGGTTTGGTGATGCCCGCTGATCTTGCGCGCTTTTACCCCGACCTCAATGATCCCTCACTAGAGACCGCAGTGTGTGTGTTTCACCAGCGCTTTTCGACCAACACGCTCCCTCGATGGCCGTTGGCGCAGCCGTTTCGCATGTTGGCCCACAATGGTGAGATTAATACGATTGAAGGCAATCGCAGCTGGTCGAGAGCCCGCACACCCAAGCTGGCTTCGCCGCTTCTCCCCGATTTGCAATCGCTATTGCCGTTGGTCAATACCGAGGGTTCAGACTCTTCTAGCCTAGATAATATGCTCGAGCTACTCACTACGGGAGGGATTGAACTACCGCGCGCCCTGCGGATGCTGATTCCCCCCGCTTGGCAAAATATTGAAGGGATCGATCCTGACCTCAAAGCCTTTTATCAATACAACGCGATGCACATGGAACCCTGGGATGGCCCCGCGGGTATTGTCCTGACGGATGGTCGATACGCCTGCTGTCTGCTGGATAGAAATGGATTACGTCCGGCGCGCTGGGTGACAACCGATGACGGTTTCATCACCGTTGCATCAGAAATTGGTACCCATGGTTATCGGCCTGAGCAAGTTATTGCCAAGGGGCGGGTAGGTCCGGGACAGATTTTAGTGGTGGATACCGAAACAGGACAGGTTCTGCACACCGAGGACATGGACGAGTTACTCAAGGCACGCCAGCCTTATAAGAAATGGTTACGACAGCATGCCCGGCTCATTTCAGGCAGCTTCAGGGGTGAAGCCGTCGCTGCTATATCGGGTGCTGAGCTCGATATGACTCAAAAAATGTTTCAGGTCAGTTTTGAGGAGCGAGATCAAGTACTGCGGCCTCTCGCTGAGTCTGGCAACGAAGCGGTCGGCTCGATGGGTGACGATACGCCGATGGCAGTGCTGTCTCGCCATGAGCGATCACTCTACGAGTTTTTTCGTCAGAAATTTGCGCAGGTGACCAACCCACCCATCGATCCCTTGCGAGAGTCTATTGTGATGTCGCTGGAAGTGGATCTCGGTCCGGAGCGCAACGTTTTCATTGAGTCTGCAGAGCATGCTGAGCGCATTAGCCTAACGTCACCGGTTTTGTCTCAGGCAAAATTTCAGACGATCGTCGAATTGTCAGAGGAGCGATTTCGCAGCACGGTGATCGATGCGACCTATGATCCCAGTAAGGCAAATCTGCGTGAAACACTGGAGGCGCTGTGCTCCAGCGCAGAGGCAGCGATTCGCGAAGGGTTCCAGATTTTAGTCTTATCGGATCGACAAATTGCCGAAACGCGAGTGCCCATCCATAGCTTGTTAGTGACGGGTGCGGTGCATCACCATTTGATTCGAGTGGGGTTGCGGTCGGAGTGCAACCTCGTCATTGAGTCGGGCAGTGCCCGTGATTCACATCATGTGGCCTGTTTGCTGGGATTCGGCGCAACGGCTATTTACCCTTATGTCGCCTATAGCGTGATCGAAGACCTCCTGGCGCGCGGTGAGTTGCTGGGTGACCCCCAGGTCTGCCAGAAAAACTTTCGTAAGGGCATTAACAAGGGTCTTCTCAAGATCATGTCCAAGATGGGCATATCAGCCGTTAATTCGTATCGTGGGGCGCAGCTCTTTGAGGCCGTAGGTCTTGATAATGAATTGGTGGATATTGCTTTCACCGGCGTCACGTCGCGCATAGGCGGCGTATCGCTTGAGCAGTTAGAAAAAGACCAATGGCAAGTGGCGAGCCGCGCCCGCTCTCGTCGTAAAACGATGGATCAAGGAGGCCTGCTTAAGTACGTCCATGGCGGGGAGTATCACGCTTACAACCCCGATGTGGTCATGAGCCTGCAGGCCGCGGTTGTGAGTGGCGAGTACCGTGACTATCAAGCCTACGCTGCGCATTGTAATGACCGGCCTGTGGCCGCTTTACGAGATTTACTCACGCTGAAGCTGGCAGAGACGCCTGTGCCCCTCGGGGAAGTAGAGCCGATCGAGGCGATCTTCCGCCGGTTTGATTCTGCAGGCATGTCGCTCGGCGCGCTCTCGCCAGAAGCGCACGAGTCACTGGCCATGGGCATGAACCAAATTGGTGCCAGATCGAACAGCGGTGAGGGCGGAGAAGACCCGCGCCGGTTTGGCACTAACCGCGTCTCCAAAATCAAACAAATCGCCTCAGGTCGCTTTGGTGTGACGCCGCACTATTTAGTCAACGCCGAAGTGCTGCAAATTAAGGTGGCGCAGGGAGCGAAGCCTGGCGAGGGGGGTCAGCTACCGGGTGGTAAAGTCAATGAGCTCATCGCTCGGCTTCGCTATTCTGTTCCCGGTGTGACGCTCATCTCACCACCGCCACATCATGATATCTACTCGATTGAAGACCTGGCGCAGCTGATTTTCGATTTAAAGCAAGTGAACCCTGATGCCTTAGTATCGGTCAAGCTAGTCTCGGAGCCTGGTGTCGGCACCATTGCTGCCGGTGTGACAAAAGCTTACGCCGACTTAATCACCATCTCTGGCTATGACGGCGGTACAGCCGCCAGCCCACTGACTTCAATCCGCTACGCGGGCTCGCCCTGGGAGTTGGGCTTGGCAGAGGTGCAGCAAACATTGCGCGGTAACCGGCTTCGTGGTCGGGTTCGATTGCAGGCCGACGGTGGCATGAAAACGGGGCTCGATGTGGTGAAAGCGGCCATCTTGGGCGCAGAGAGCTTTGGATTTGGTACCGCACCCATGGTGGCGATGGGCTGCAAGTATTTGCGTATTTGCCATCTCAATAATTGCGCCACCGGTGTCGCGACTCAGAATGCGCAATTGCGTGAAACGCATTTTGTGGGTGATGTGGAGCGCGTGGTCAATTTCTTTACCTTTGTGGCGACTGAAACTCGAGAGTGGCTCGCCAAGTTGGGCGTTCGTAAACTCGAGGAGTTAATTGGTCGCGTTGACTTACTAGAGCGTCTCCCCGGAGAAACCGCAAAACAGCAAAGCTTGGATCTAGACCCTATTTTGTGGGTTGATGAGCAGGCGACAGATCAGCCGCAGTATTGTCAGGTCGACAGCAACGATCCGTTCGATACCGCCGATAAGGCGAATCAAATGATTACGGATATCTTGCCTGCGATCGACGCGGGCAGTGGTGGCGAGTTTGCTTACAGTATTACCAACTGTGATCGCTCGATCGGTGCGCGGCTGTCGGGTGAAATTGCGAAACGGCATGGTAATACGGGGATGGAAATTAACCCTATTACCATTCGCCTAACCGGTACAGCGGGTCAGAGTTTTGGCGTCTGGAACGCGGGCGGATTGCACATGTACCTTGAGGGCGACAGCAATGACTATGTCGGTAAGGGCATGGCTGCAGGTAAGTTGGTCATTTCTCCCCCCCGGGGCAGCCGCTTTGAAAGTCGGCACACCAGCATTATTGGCAACACCTGTCTCTATGGCGCGACCGGTGGGCGGCTTTTTGCAGCAGGCGTTGCCGGCGAGCGCTTTGCCGTGCGAAATTCAGGTGCTCACGCCGTGATTGAGGGTGCGGGGGATCACTGCTGTGAATATATGACGGGCGGGCTCGTGACGGTGCTCGGCCCGACCGGCGTCAACTTTGGTGCGGGCATGACTGGCGGCTTGGCTTTTGTCCTCGACGAAGACCGCGCGTTTATTGACCGGTACAACAGTGAGTTGGTCGAAATTCATCGCGTAGCGGCTGAGTCTATGGAGGCCCATCGTCACTTTTTGCGCGACAACATCCGTGAGTTTGTCGACGAAACCGGCTCAGCTTGGGGCGCTCATTTGCTCGAAAACTTCGAAGACTACGTCGGTAAATTCTGGTTGGTCAAACCCAAGGCAGCCGACATTAATCAACTCCTCTCGCGATTGCGAGAGACAGACTGAGGCATACCCCCATGAGTGCGCGTTTAGCAAACCCATTTCAGTTTTTGGATGTTGATCGGAAAGACCCGGGTAAAAAGAACATGGAAACCCGCACGGAAGCGTTCGTAGAAATCTACGACCCTTTTTCGGAAGTTCAGGCCGCTGAACAGTCACACCGTTGCCTCGAGTGCGGCAATCCCTACTGCGAGTGGAAATGCCCGGTACATAATTTTATTCCGAATTGGTTAAAGCTGTTAGCAGAGGGCAATCTATTTGAAGCAGCAGAGCTGAGTCATCAAACCAATACCTTGCCCGAGGTCTGTGGTCGGGTGTGCCCACAAGACCGGCTGTGTGAAGGCGCTTGTACCCTTAACGAGGGCTTCGGCGCAGTCACGATTGGCAACTCAGAAAAATATATCACCGACACCGCATTAGCGATGGGCTGGCGCCCCGATTTATCTGACGTCATTCCCACCGATAAAAAAGTGGCCATTATTGGTGCCGGTCCCGCCGGCCTGGGTTGCGCCGACATTTTGACGCGTAATGGCGTGAAGGCCACGGTATTTGATCGTTACCCAGAAATTGGTGGCTTACTGACATTCGGGATTCCCCAATTTAAGCTGGAAAAGCAGGTAATGGAGCGTCGCCGCGAAGTCTTTGAGGGTATGGGCATTGAGTTTCAGCTCAACACTGAAATCGGCCGCGACATCACCATCGACCAACTCCTCGCCGACTACGATGCGGTATTTTTGGGGATGGGGACATACAAGGCGATGCGGGGCGATTTTGCGGGGGAGGATCTTCCCGGTGTGCACAAGGCGCTCGATTATCTCATTGCTAATGTCAACGAGAAAATGGATTACCCGAGAGACCCCGACGAGTTTATCGACCTGAAAGAAAAGACAGTGGTGGTGTTGGGTGGCGGCGATACCGCGATGGACTGCGTCCGCACAGCGGTCCGTCAGCAAGCTGACCGCGTCTATTGTGTGTACCGTCGCGATGAAGAGAACATGCCGGGATCGCGTCGGGAAGTGGCGAATGCCAAAGAGGAAGGCGTTCAGTTTTTGTTTAATCGACAGCCCGTTGAGGTGATGGACTACTTTGGTGAGGCGATCGGTGTGAAGGTGGTCGAAACCCAGCTCAGTGAGCCTGGTACTGATGGCCGACGCAGGCCAGAGCCAGTGCCGGGCAGTGAGGTAGTGATCGAAGCCGACGCTATTATCATGGCATTTGGTTTTCAGCCGGATCCCGCGGATTGGTTCGGTGAGGTTGGGGTGGCCTGCAATGATTGGGATGCGGTGATTGCCCCTGAACATCAAGCGTTCAAATTCCAGACCGCAAACCCCAAGATTTTTGCCGGGGGTGATATGGTACGCGGGTCCGATTTGGTGGTAACTGCGATCTGGGAAGGTCGGCAGGCGGCTGAAGGTATTCTCGATTACCTCGAGGTGTAGGCGATAGGCCTGCTGCCGTTCCTGCGGAACAGGATACGACCAGTACCGCGTTAAGAACTAAGAATAGAGAAGAGAGTCGACAACATGGCCAGCTTAGAAAACGATCGATTTTTGCGTGCACTCCTGCGTGAACCCGTAGATCGAACGCCGCTTTGGATGATGCGCCAAGCGGGCCGCTACCTGCCAGAGTATCGCGAGATACGGGCCGAGGCAGGGAGCTTTATGAACTTATGTACTAACCCTGAGCTTGCTTGCGAAGTGACGTTGCAGCCGCTGCGGCGCTACGCGATGGACGCAGCTATTTTGTTCTCCGATATTTTGACCGTGCCAGACGCGCTGGGACTCGGCTTGTACTTTTCAGAGGGAGAGGGCCCCCGCTTTGAGCGACCCCTCTCTACCGCCGCCGAAATTAATGCCCTCGATCCAGCGCGTGCCGCGAGTGAACTCGGCTATGTCATGGATGCGGTATCGCTGATTCGTCGAGAGCTCAAAGGCAGTATTCCATTGATCGGTTTCGCCGGTAGCCCCTGGACCTTGGCCACTTACATGGTGGAGGGCGGCTCGAGTAAAGATTTTGCCAAAGTGAAGTCACTGGCCTTCAATGAACCTGAGCTGATGCATCAGCTGTTATCCAAGCTGGCGACATCGGTGGCGGCTTATTTGAGTGAGCAGATTCGCAGTGGCGCGCAGGCGGTACAAATATTTGATACCTGGGGCGGGGCACTGAGTCATAACGCCTATCGCGAGTTTTCCTTGCGCTATATGACAGAGATTATTGATCAGCTGCCAAGAGAGGCGGATGGCCGTAAAGTGCCGGTGATCGTTTTTACCAAGGGCGGTGGCCAATGGTTAGAAGCTATTGCTGATTGCGGCGCGGATGCGGTGGGGTTGGATTGGACGACTGATATCGGTGCCGCGCGGGAGAGAGTAGGGGATCGCGTCTGTCTTCAGGGCAATATGGATCCAACGCTACTCAATGCGTCACCTGAGCGTATTCGAGAGGAAGTGGAGCAGATTCTGACCTCATTCGGACAAGGCAGCGGTCATGTGTTCAATTTAGGACACGGCATTACGCCGGGCATTAATCCTGATCATGTTGCTGCGATGGTCGATGCGGTGGTGGCCCGCTTCGGGCGCCTGGACGT